>Ga0366818_10031_pt1 | contig 62489 bp, 53 predicted proteins | sample TotcelFGM3001N14_FD_207090 | JGI IMG/M metagenome (GOLD analysis project Ga0366818, IMG submission 207090) | Enriched cells from coal bed in the Powder River Basin, Montana, United States - Total cells FGM rep3 HSBNCT.FGM.300.1.N14 ...
TGTTAAAGTTAAAAATATGAATTGAGAACTGAAATGAAATTAAAATATTCTACTTTTTTTTTCTTAACATGTATCATTTTCAAGCTTGAAAATGTAATAGGGCTAAGCACAGAAGTTGATATGAGTGATTTTTATGATCTATCAATTGTTAAGCCTCAAGATCGGAAGGCAAACTCTTCGATCATCCAATTTTGCTATACCTCTGAGCTTAATATTGGCGACTATTTGCCAACGCTAGCGATTCGTAAGATGCTCTTTGTAAAACCTGATATATGGAATTTTCAAGATAATCATGCCGATTTTAACTTTATAAACAAAAATTATAAATGCGCAATTATTGGAGGTGCAGGTTTATTTCATAAAGGATTTGAAGCAACATATGTCAACATCTTAGAAAATTGTACGATTCCAGTCATTATTTGGGGAGTAGGAATTTGCTTACCAAATGGCAAAGTAATTATTAAAGAGGGAGTTAACAAAAAGGTAATTGCCAATATTGAAAAAAAATGTGATTTAATAAATGTACGCGATGAACTTACTGCGAATTATTATAATTTAACAAAAGCATTAATAACCGCTTGTCCCACCATTGCATATCTACAAAAATTTAGAAATTTTGTTAAGGAAGATTCAGATTTGGTCCTTTATTCCTCGCATGACGAATTAGTGCCTTTAGAAGAAAATCAAAAAATTATCTCTGCTATCACACAAAATACTCTCAATTTTAAAATGATTAACAATTTATTTAGCAAAGAAAAGAAAATTTCCGACATTGAAGCAATGATTCTTGAATATTGCCAAAGCAAAATTGTTGTGACTACGCGGCTTCACGGAGCTATTATTGCCTATGGTTTAGGCATCCCGTATATCATAATCCCGTTTGACGAAAAATTAAGAGCATTTCATCAAAAATTTGGTAATGGTGTTATTGCAAATAACTTACAAGAATTAAAAAACTATCTGACTAATCATGATTGGATCGATCTTCAACCTATCAAGCTGCAGCCCGTCATTCAGTTTGGTAACAAAGCAAATAACTGGGCTTTAAAAAATGTCTTTCGTAAGTATTTCACCTTGATACGAGCGCTTGACTTGCTTGAAAAAAAATAAAAACAATCTTCATCAAAAATTAATGGAACTTCTAAATAACGCGCAATATTAATCAGAAGTTCCATTAATTTTGAATGTTACCAGTTAAAATCTTTTTCATACCCTAAATCAATGAGTAATTGGCCGGCTGCTTTTTTAAATTCTTCTTTATGTCGCTCAGTAAAATATTTTTTCCAAGACCCAATTTGACCTTCTCTAAAGGTCCAAGATCCACCAAATAAATCATGTGCTATTTGATTAACTTTTTCATCATTGGTAGATAACCCCAAATGCGCAGCTATTTTTTTTATAGCATCATGCTGCTTATCTTTATCCCCTCCTCCATTAGGGCCAACTAAATCCTCGAATTTTATAACGCAAACGCCAGGCTCATTAATCCAAGCTAAGTAAGCATCATATACAACTCGAATATTACCCTCAATTGGAGGTTTACTATCATAAGTAGATCCTTTGGAAATCAAATCCCATAAGACTTCTTCAAAGGTCATATTTGTTGTCTTTTCCCAATAATTCGAACCATTTTTCATAAAAAAAGCAAACGATATAACCTGATCTCGAGGATCACGATAAATAAAAAAAGTAGTAATGTTTAATTTGTTTAATTCTTTTGCTATCAATGGCGAATATAATAGATGATTCGCTAAAAAATACTGTGAAGGCAAATTAAATAATACATTAAACTCTTCAGGATAAATTTCAAAAAAAATTCTCGGAGCACCTTCACCCGATAACGAAGACGCAACAGACTGCCTTCCCGTTAAATAACTAATGCATTTTGAAAGCAAATTTGTGCCGGCTTTAGGGATAGAAATTTGTAAAATTTGCTTATGATCGCTTGTTTCGGTACAAAAAATTTGAGAAGCACAAGCTAAAATTATTACTATTTTTAATCGTTTCATTTTTTTCCCCATTTTTTGTATCTTACATTATGTGAAGTAATTCACTCATTAAGAACAAATACTTCATCAAATGATAAAGATGCAAAATGTTGATAATTTTTGCTCAATAACAAATCCCTTATTACTTGAAATTTGTCTGGATATGCATTTTCGATCAAAATACATTTAATTTTTATCGAATCAAAATCAATGCCCTGAATTACTTCCATTTCTCCGCCTTCAACATCCACCGAAAGAAAATCAATTTCTAATAAATTGATTTCTTTCAATAATGATGAAAGTGTTCTAATAGGCACCTTAATTACGCTTGCTAATCCGCCAAGTGCATTAATTTCATTGTTAATTCTTGCTAAATGGCGCGGATCAAGCCCATGAGTCATGCCACTTAACATTTCTGCCGCACCGTCTACCTTCATAAAATCGACAAGGCCTTCGGCGTTACCAATACAAACTTGAAAGCATGTCGCTTTTCTGTTCTTAATGAGTTGCGGAAAAATAGTTGGATGGGGCTCAACACAAATGCCTGTCCATTCGTTTTCTTTTTCGAAATAATAAGAATTGCTATAAGAAATGCCATCGTGTGCGCCAACATCTACAAAGACACCTTTCTTCTTATCTTTAAAGATATTTTCATTTACAAACTTATCCTGGCCGGCCTGGCTATAATAAGGAAAATAAGGTTGCAGATATTGAGGCCTAATCTGATTGATACTAATTAATGTCAAAATGACGAATATTTTCTTCATTATCTCTCTCCCTAGTATTTGGAATAATTATGCCTAACTTCTGGCACATATTTTTGAATAATTTTGGATTCCAAGCTTCTTCCAGCTTTCCTTCGAAATAAAAATTCTTAATATCCGCAAGTTTCCAATCTTCTTTAAACTCATCTGTGTTGTTTAATACCACCAATGTTGAGCCTTTCAAATGCAACTGATTGTCTAAAAGATCTTTTATTTGAATAGCTTCAGATTTAGATATTGAGAAAAATCTAAAAAAATAAATTGGCTCTGAGATGTTAGCAAGATTATGAAACCGCTCTATTCTACGATCATATTTCTCTTTAATTTCTGGATATGAGTTTATCCAATCAGCATTTATTTGAGGATACTTGCCATTGGGAATATCTATTAAATGAAATGGAAAATCATGCAAATAGGTCATTTGATATAAAGTATCTCTAATATGATGAGCCTCAACGTGTATAAGGTTTTCTTTTAAAAAGAAATCTTTAAATTTAGTTTCTATTGCCCTCATAAGCCCGTTAACGTGAGGGGTTAGTGTCCAATCAAATGGATAAGCTTCTGCTCTAAAACCTGCGTCTCTCAAGTGAAACGCAGGTATACAATTACTACCTAAACTTACATATATAGTTGCATTCATTAGACAAGAAAAGCTAACTAATAAAAAAAAAAACCTATAAACCATAATTACTCTTTCGCTAATAAGTCTTTTCTAATAAGAAGAGCATCGCCCATGTCTTGATACTGTCTATCTTCTCTGATCACTACAAAGCCTTGTTCTTCAAGCCATTTTTTAAATTCCGGATAGAGCGGAGTACCCTGATACATCTGCATAAAACTTATTTCAGTAATAATCACACGCACTGTTTTCAAAATCTCTGGAGAAGCTTTTAATACTTCAAATTCAGCTCCTTGCAAATCCAACCATAACAAATCAATATGGGTTACTCCATTTTGCGCAGCCCATTGATCTATTGTTACGGTAGGCACAGCAACGCGTTCATTAAAAGTTATTTGAGGGTGTAGTTCGAGATGTCCAACAGGATTTAATAATGAACTCGAAGCAGTTCCTGCACCGCCACTAATAAACATTTCAGCTGTTCCAGCTTGACCAGCTAATGCAAATGGATAGGTAGAAACGTTTGAAATTGCTGATACCGCTTTAGTTAACTGTTCATAGAGAAAAGGAACTGGTTCGAATGCATAAACTTTTCCACTTGGAAAATTTCGAGACATCAAAATAGTGTCTCCTCCGGCATGAGCCCCTGCTTCCAAAACAACTGGGTTAGCTGGTAAATATGGGCGTGCGTGATACACACTTACAGATCCTACTTCTATTTCACGTGACTGAAGAAGTGATGCTTGACCAAATACGAGCATCGACAATAAAAGCTGTTTTTTACAAACAAAAGTCATTTTCATCAAACCACCCCCTTATTTAAAAAAATATATATTAAAATAATTGTTCAATTTTTACATTATCGATTACAGCCGACACTATTGAAAAAATGAAATTTTCGCTGCTAAACAAAAATGCTTTTGAAGATGTTAAATAGTTTTTAATTGCGTCTATATAGTGATTATATTGTTCTTCAGACATATTCTTTAGAAAATCGTAAAGTTCTTGATCTGATTGAAATTGATCTCTATCAATAAAACATTCTTTATCTACAAAACTGGTAATATTTTTTGCGCCCTTATATACAGGAACGCATCCCGAGATAAAAACATCAAATATTTTTTCAGTAACATAGCCATCGATATCTTTCATATTTTCATAACAAATGCAAAATTTATATTGTTTTAAAGTATCAATTTTTGACTTTACGGACCCCTTATAAACGTGGAATTTGTTATCCCAAGCATGGCCAAATAAATCAAATGATTCTGCTGCATTTAATTCAAAGAAATCTATTATTTTTCTGCGTTCGCTATATTGCTCTTGAACATGCTTGGACGTTTTATCAGAAGCAATCATAACGATCGACTTTTTTTCATTAAATGGGACTACCGGATCTATCATTTTTAAGGTTGTTTGAGGGTAATACAATTTAAAATATTTAATATTATCTACGTCTCCGTCCAGCATTGAAAAAACTTTGCCAAAAGGGCTATGTAGACTCCTATCATAAAAGTAAGGCACAACCACTGGAGGCTCTAATAAAACTAATGCAACCTTATTTGCTGGATATTGTGCTAGTTTATTTCTTGTTTTTACATCATGAGGAACACCACAAACTATTATCCCGGCAAATTTATCGAGGCTTTCATTATCTGCAAGTGTTGTCGTCTTAAGATCAAAACCAATTTTTCGAAGTGATTCTCTCATATTAAAAAAAGGACGCATGCAATCATCGCGATTATAAGTCAAATCACTCATATCGAAAAGCTTTTCATTCTGATACCCAGCTGGCGGAATAATATAAACAATCTTTTCGTAACCATTCGCAGATTGAAAAATAAGTACAGTGTAAATAAAAGAAACAATTATTTTTAGCTTCATCAATTCTCCACTAATTCATCGGTGTAAATAATGCGACAGTGTTTAAATTAACCGTTCGCTGATTTAAACAATTTTCAAAATTTGGTTGCGTTAAAGTTAGACTTTTCAAACAACTTAAAATGTCTTTTTTTCTGTATAAAGACATATTACAACTAAACGCATTATGTCCCTTCGCATTTTTTTGGCCAAATTGGAGCGCAAAAATATCATTTTCTATATTACAATAGTCGTTAATGTTCGAAACCCCTTTTTTACAGTACCAAGCAAAAGCTCCCGTTTTTTCTATTGCACTTACATATTCGCGGAGATTAATGGACAAATCTAAAACACTTGAATCATTCATAAAAAATATATATTCATTTTTAAGATTGCTCACTACATTTATCAGTTCCGGCAGTATATCTGATTGAGCTCTACTAAATATTACATTTTTATGTGTAAAGCTTGCTTCAAATTGCTCTTTAACTGAAGCGTTATTGGCTATCACATTTACTGTCGAATAGTTACTTAAATGATTAAGATTCAATAAATGCTGAGAAAGACTTGAAGGATTTTCTAAAACTATAACGACATCGACAGATGAATTTTGAATTTTTTCTTCAGGAATAGGTGTTAGGCTTTCAATAGGATTTAATTTTCTTCTTCCCAGCACATAATCATTGGCTCTTGTTTGATGTCTTGAATCAACTTTATGATCGTTAATGGCATTTGCAAGATTATAAACGTATAATTTTCTATAATTGTATGCTATTTTATGCCCCGCGAGTTCAAACATGGGCATCATTTGAGCAACATCGCTGGTTATTTTAAAGAATTTACCTTCAAAAAACAAATCTTCCAAAGGCAAATGCTTAAATAGTGCAGCATAAAAAGTTCGCTGTTGCGATGTTGTCCTATAATAAGATCTAAAACTATTGGCATCTATAACTTCGGTCGGTATTTGTCTGCAAAAGCCCGGTTTTCCCGATGGATACTCTTGATATCCACCATAGGTTAACCATGTATCAGATGAACTGTATAGTTCATTTATATATGAGAAAACGCGATTATCTAAAAACCAATCATCTCCATCAAATTCAACAATTATCTCATAATTTTCACAGGTATGAATCGCTCTATACAAGTTTGCCATTTTATGTTTTCTTTGAGTGTTTTTGATGAGCGTACATCTATTCTCTTGATTATGTTCTTTAATGTACTTCTCTATCAAATCTCCGGTTCCATCACTTGAACAATCGTCGACAATAATGACTCTGTAGTTTGAGTATTTTTGATCAAAAATTGATTGCAAGTTGCGATCAAACCATTGAGCATTATTATAGGTACACACTACCACTACTAACGGCTTTTCTTCTTGTTCAAAATTTACGGTATAATAAGTATTGTCTTTGTAGTATGAAGGTATTTTTATGCAATATGAGTTGCTACAAAAAAATAAAAAATTAAAGTATAAAAATCTTAGAAAAGTTTTTTGCATCTGTTCCCCCACACCATTTAAAAATCTTTAAAAGTCTTATACTTATATGTATTAAAAAATTGAATATAAAGTCAATGATTTACCATTATATAATTATATTCAGCGCTTCAGGAATAATGCAAATTTATGAGCATTTAAAAAGTATATTTTAAATTAGATTTATAAAATAAATTCAATTTTCTTAAGAAGAAGCCTAGAGCCTTTTCGACAAGCTCTTCTAATTTCTTCTCTCTCAATTTCGTCATTTGATTCTTTTGAAGTCGATAAGCCTTGTGGATTCATAAAACAAAGACCATAAAAACCTTTTATTCCTCTAAATTGAGCATTACCAAAACCAGCAGCTCTGACCCACATTTCTAGATCTCCGGCAGACTTATATCGTTTATTAAATAAGCCATATCTCCTATGGATTGATTTGCGCCACATAGGGTGGTTATTAGGATAACAGATATGATCCTCAATAAGTCTTTTTTTATTAAAGCAATATTGACTATGAGGAGCCTCAATTTGATGGTTATTTTGTTTAAATGTCTCATTGGGAATATAAGATCTATAACATCCAGAATACACCAAATCGACGTCGGAAAACTTATCTAGCGCACGAGCGTGGACTTCATAACAATTTTCCTTTAAACGGTCATCTAAGTTAGCATTGGTTAAATACTCTGATTTACTCATTTTTATTGCAATATTCCACACTTCATACATACCGGGATCATGATCGAGCTTTATATAGATAATATTAGAGTATTTTTTCATATATTTTCTGATTACCTGTTCTTCATTTCCAGGAGAATTGGCGTTGATCATTATCAGCTCGCACTGATTAAAAATAGTTTGACGAACAATATCCTCCATAAATCCCTCGATAAATTGATCACCTTTATAGACGGAAGTTATGATTGAAACTCTCGGCACACCGATCAATGTTACTGAAAAAGTAATCATGAATAATAAATACTTCATATTTTTCCTTGAATTTATCGCTCTCTCCCTAACGAATGCCTTGAATGATTATTATTACACTCATTTTCTTTTGAGCTGAGATTTTCTGTGCATTTTTTTTAACTTTTCACGATTTATGAACTCTTCAAATTCAACTCTATATTCATCTCTAATCATAGCTCTTTCTTTTTCATCAAGAGTTTCTTTTGAAGTTGATAATCCATTCGGATTTACATAATAGAGAGCATAAAATCCTTTAATTTTTTTTACTTTTGAATTGCCAAAACCTGCAGCTCTCAGCCACATTTCGAGATCACCGGCAGATACATACTTCTCGTTAAATAAACCATATTCATAATGTATAGATTTACGCCACATGGGATGATTGTTTGGATAGCACATCAATTTTTCAACTAACTTTTTCTGGCTAAAATTATATTGGCTATGAGGCACCACTCTGCAGTGATCGTTATTTTCAAAAACCTCATTGGGCACTATAGACTTGTAGCACCCTGAATATACCAAATCAATATCAATCGATTTATCCAGCTCTTTAGCATGCACTTCGTAGCAATCTATCTTCAATCTATCATCGAGATTTGCATTAGTTATATATTCTCCTTGGCTCATTTTTATTGCCATATTCCACACAGCGTAAAGCCCCGGATCATGATCGAGCTTTAAATAGATAATATTTGGATATTTTTCCATATACTTTTTAATAACAGATTCTTCATTTTGAGGCGAGTTGGCATTAATCATTATGAGTTCGCACTGATCAAATATAGTTTGGCGAACTATATCCGCCATAAATCCGTCTATAAATTTGTCCCCCTTATAGACGGAGGTGATTATTGAAACACGTGGCAAACATCTTAGTTCAGAAGAGTTTATTAACAATATGATCACAAAAAAAGAGATCTGTAATTTCATTATAGAGCCTCCATTACCTGAGAAAAAAATTATCGAGTAACTTTATGTATAACCTCTTTATTCCATTTTTCAACAGCAAGCTTTAGAATTTCAGATGCAGAAAGATTTGAATGACTCAGAACATGCTTATAATTTTCTGCTATTTCTAAAACCTCACGCGCAGGCAAATCCCCTAATTTTCCGGTCGATAGTCCTTTGGGATTCAAATAGGATAAGCAAAAAACATCATTTATTTTTAAAAATTTATCGCCACCTTCAACAATCCTTAACCACATTTCCCAGTCACCGGCGGATTTGTATTTCTCATTAAAAAAACCATACCTTGAATGAACTGATTTCCGCCACATTGGATTATTGCTGGGCAACGAATTCCCCATGTTTTCTGGCGAAAACTGCGATAAATTTGTTACATAAGGTGCTGTGTGCTTTTCAAATGTTTCATTCGGCTTATGAGTCATATATTTATCTGAATAAACCAAAACAACTTCAGGATTTTTTAGCAAAGCGTCAGCATGTACTTGATAACATTGGGGAGCTAAACGATCATCTAAATTAGCATTAGTGATGAATTGCCCTCTTGCTAACTTTATTCCCATATTCCAGACACCGTATAATCCCGGATCTTGGGTCAATCTTTTATAACGAATGTTCGGAAAGCGCGCCACAAATTTTTTTATAACCGTTTCTTCATGACCGGGTGAATTTGCATTAATGAGAATTAATTCGCATTCATGAAAAATAGTTTGTCGAGTGATATCGGTTAAAAAACTTTCAATAAATTGATCCCCATCATAGATTGAAGTTATGATAGAAATGCGCGGGACTCCTGAAAAACTGCTCAAGGCGATATTACTTAGGTTAAAACAAAGCATAAATATGAAATATAAAAACATATACTTACCTTATTTAAAAGTGAGTGTACAAGCTGTATTCAACAATCAATATTTTGTCGAGTAGAATAAATTTCTTTTGTCTGAGTTTGCCATACCTGTGATGCGAAATTCAAAACCTCTGGGCCAGAAAGATGAGAAAGATTAAACATTTTTTTATAACGCTCGCAAATTTCAATGAGTTCAAAATAACGTTTGTCGGTTAAACCAAAAGACAATCCTTTAGGATTATAATAAAACAAGCCAAGAACTGCATGAAGCTTTAAAAACTGGGCTCCTTTAGAAACAGCACGCAACCAAAATTCCCAATCTCCAACTGATCTAAACGTTTCATCAAAATAACCATATTTATCGTGTATCGTTTTTCGCCACATTGGATGAGCATTTGGAAGACACGTTATCATGTTTTGTTTAGAAAATTCAGAATATACTGAAACTCTATTCGCGGTATTTTTCTCAAAAGTTTCATTCGGTTGGTTTGTAATATATTCGTCAGAATATACTAAATCAATCTGAGGGTTAGCTAACAAAAAATTTAAATGTGCTTGATAACAGTTTGGTGCTAAACGATCATCCAAATTGGCGTTAGTTATAAAATTCCCTTTCGCCATTTTTATTCCAATATTCCATACGCCATATAAACCCGGGTCTTGTTTTAATTTTATGTAGCTAATATTAGGATATTTTTTCATAAATTTTTTAATTATGGAATACTCGTTGCCGGGAGAGTTAGCATTGATTAAAATCAATTCACATTTATTAAAAATTGTCTGTTGAGTAATATCTTGCAAAAAACTTTTAATAAACTGATCGCCATTAAACACTGAAGTTATGATTGAAATTTGAGGTTTTGCGTAAACATCATAAAAAAAAATAAGCATCAGAAGACCGAAAGGGCCCCATAATCGGATTTTGTTGATTTTCACTATGACTTCTCCTCATTTTTATACGTATATAACACAACATACTGTATTAAAAAAGCTTCATAAAAAACAATGAATTTGCTCAAAATTAATGGGAAACAAAAATATGAATAAAAAAAAAATATTAGCTTTTATTATTTTTAGTTATAGTTCGTTCCTCTATAGCTCAGAATCTGACGCTAAAATAACAAAGCTCCCTCCTACAAAACCCCCTGCAACCTATGTTAAACCGCCTGACGGCAAAAAATATGTTATTGGTAGTTGGTACTTTGGCTTTTTCTCTAATTTCTTTTGTGCGTTAAATCATTTAATGTGGTGCGACGAGCACGATAAAATACCGGTAATCTATTGGAATAATATTTCAACTTATTATCAACAAGGAGGATATAACGGAAGCACAAACGTTTGGGAATACTATTTTGAACCTGTCTCTCCATTAGCCTATAATGCGCAAGATAAGATTTATAACTATTACTGGAATCCGGATAATACCGGATTTTATTATGATATGCTCGACGATGGGTCAAGAATGAAAGCTCAATCAATAATAAAAAAGCACATAAAAATAAAACCTTCTATTCAAAAGAAAATTGATACGTTTTATAATGAAAAAATTGCCGGCAAGCTTACCGTTGGCATTCATATTCGAGGAACAGATAAAATTTTAGAAGAAGAATCGGTCTCACTCCAAGAAGTTATACAATACTCTAAAAAATTCAATAAGAAAAAATTTCAATTTTTAATTGCTAGCGAAGACAGCTCTGTATTCGAATACCTAAAAAAACACATCGATGCACCGGTCATTTTTTATAATTCATTTCGTACAACCAGCACTCAATTAGCATGGTGGCAATATCTTCCCAATAAGGCACAACTCGGCGAAGAAGTATTAATAGAAGTTCAATTACTATCTCGTTGCAATTTTTTAATTCATAATTATTCAAATGTTTCGACGGCAGCACTCTATTTTAATCCTCAAATGCCACACAAATTGTTTCAATCAGGTGCCGTAAAAGCACATTGCATAGATTAATATTAATAAATTTTAATATTAACGTGGAAATAAATGTTTAAAATTTTATTTATCTTATTAATGCTTTATTCCAATGCTTTTGCGCAATTGCCAAAAGTATCAATAATTACTTCTCTTTTTAATGCCACCTTCTTTATTGATAGTTTTTTGCAAAATATTGTTAAGCAAACAATTTTTAATCAATGCGAGCTCATAATTATTAATGCAAACTCTCCCGGAGCCGAAGACACAATAATTAAACCTTATCTAGCGCAATATCCCAATATTATATACCTCAAGCTCGATAATGATCCCGGCCTTTATGGTGTTTGGAATATGGGAATAAAAATGGCAAAAGCTGATTACATCATTAATGCAAATGTAGATGATGGATTAAAAGAAGATGCTTTAGAAATATTCGCAAACTCTCTTGATCTCAATCAAGACATTGATATGGTATATTCAGATGTGTATATGACAACTCAACCCAACACCTCATTTGATAAACTCAAAAAAAAGGGGGTTACAAAACTGAAACCATTTTCAAAAGAATCTATGATCATGTGTCCACCCTTAAACCATCCAATGTGGAGAAAATCAATTCATACTCGATTTGGCTTTTTTGATGAAAGCTATAAATCGGCAAGCGATTTTGAGATGTGGTTACGCGCAGTAGAAAAAGGATCTCTTTTTGTTAAGCTTGAAGGAGTTTATGGCTTTTTTTATATTAATGTAAAAGGTCTTAGTCATAGTAAAACACATGCTTTAGAAGTAAAAAAAATCTTGTTTCAATATAGAAATGTTTTCAATCTTGAAGCCCTTACCGCAGACAAAATCATGTTTGAATATTATAAGGCGGCGGCAGAATCATTTATTTGGTACAAATAAGCAAACATTAAGTGTCTTTTAAAATCATGCGTTCAGTGTCGTTGCTATTTAATTATTTTAAAAAATAGTTTTCATTGGTTGAATCATTTCACTCCAAGCTTTACCATACGCTTTAAATAACTGCCATCCTGATAAATGTTCCATACCAAACACCTGTTTATATTTATTTAATATTTCCACTATTTCAAAACTATATTTACTATTTTGACTCAAATTATTTTTGCTAAAATAAAACAATCCGTAAATACCGAGAATTTTTAAAAATTGTGACCCTTTTTCTACTGCCCTCAGCCACATTTCAAAATCGCCTGTCGCTTTATATTTACTTTCAAAAAAACCAAACCGTTCATGTATTGATTTTCTCCACATTGGGTGATTGTCAGGCAAACAAAGAAGCATGGCCTTACGAGAAAACTCAGGATAGTTTATTAATGCCAAAGCATTGGGATTTTCAAAAGTGCTGTTAGCGACTTTAGTAATATAGTTATTCGAATATACTAAATCAATTTCAGGATTTGCTTCCAAAGATTCCGCATGAACTTCAATACTATCCGCTTTAAGTCTATCGTCTAAATTAGCATTGGTTATTAATTCAGAAGTACTCATTCTTATTGCCATATTCCACACGCCATATAGCCCCGGATCATGATCTAATTTAACATAAATAATGTTAGAATATTTTTCCATATATTGTTTAATGACGGATTCTTCGTTTCCAGGGGAATTAGCGTTGATCATTATGAGTTCACACTGATTAAAAATAGTTTGTCGGACTATATCGGCCATAAATCCTTCAATAAACATATCTCCATTGTAAACTGAAGTAATAATCGAAACCCGAGGAACTCCATTTACATAAGAAATATAAAAAACGAAGATAACAAATAAGTGCTTGAAATTCATTGAGTTCCTCGTTTTAAAGTAGTACTTATTTTTTTATTGTTGTTTAATGCCAAAGATTGACTTAAAGCGCCTTGAATACGTAAAATGCAAACAATAATAACCTTAGCTTTATTTCATATTGTTTTGCAATATACAAGACCTTGACTTGATATAATCAACTTGAATAACATAAAGAGTAATATAAATCTTATCGGACATCTCTATTGATACTGTATAATGGATAAAAATGAAAAAAGTGACTATTTTACTGCATTTACTTCTCGCCGGACTGTGCCTAGGAACAAATACTTTCGCAGCCCCAAAAAATAAAATCGCGATTGTAAGCTTATTTGATGCAGGATATAAAGAGATTGGGCAATATAGTGATTGGAATAAAAAAGCATATGCTAAAAAACATGGATATGATATTTATTTGCATCATGAGTTATTAGATCAGTCTCGCCCGGGAGCTTGGAGCAAGATTCTTGCATTGCAGTTACATCTGAGTGATTATGAATGGATCTATTGGTCCGACGCTGATAGTCTCATTATGAATGATGATATTAAACTAGAATCTATCATTGATAATAACTACAACCTCATAATCTCTCAAGAGGCAACAAAAAAGAACTTAAATTCGGGCAGCTTTTTGATAAAAAATTGTGAGTGGGCTCATCAACTTTTAAAAGACATATATTTACAAGAACAATTTATACACGCATATGGCTATTGGGAACAAGCGGCACTAAAACATCTGCTGAGAACAAATAAAGCTCTTATGGAAAAAACAAAAGTTGTTCATCAACGAGTTATGAACTCACATATTTCTGAGCCTGGAGGCACGTTTCAACAAGGAGATTTTGTTATTCACTTCTATGCTGCAAAGAACAAAAAAACTCTTATGCGAGACTTTTACAATCTCTCTATTAACTTAGAGCTCCAAAAAATTACTTCCCTTTCTCAAGATACATTAAACAATTTATTGAATGAATTAATAACTTTTGAGCAGAAATTTGCACAAGACACTCAGCAGTATGCCACAGCAATTACAACTCTGATACATCAATTTAATCCAAAAAAATGCTGCATTCTAGGATCATTTTTTGGCGATCTTTCAGAATATATTTTAGAAAACAGCGCAGTTGAAAAACTAATAAGTATCGACACATATTCCTTCAATAATGAAAATACCTACTTACCGCTGTCAAAAGATCAATTAGCAGTACTCCGTTATAAAGTAAACAAGAGGCTTGATATTCATGATGAACGGTCGGTCTTGATACCACTTTCATCTATCGAAGCAGCACAAAATTTTAGTGCACATGAATTAGATTATATCTTTTTAAACAAAGAATATAATCCTGAAGCTTTATTGGAAGATCTCAATATTTGGCATCCTAAAATTATCTCCGGTGGTATCATATCTGGAAAAAGTGATCCAAATAATTTAAAAGTGCTTGAGACTTTTTCAATGCTAAAAAAACTTATAATAAATCAAGATAAGCACAAGAAAATTTGGTGGATTGTTAATTCCATATAAAAAAGGAACGAATGAAAAACAACGCAAAAAATCTTTTACTTGTCTTCTTCATGTTCGCAGCAATACACGGCTCGCTTTTTTCTATCGAAAAAATAATTTATATCACAACCGGATCTATTGGAAAGCTCTTTAGCGAATCGGGTACCTCTATGGATACCTGGGATAGAATTGCGCGCGCTTTTGCTCTCAAAGGATATACTTTTAAGCAAACTTTCACTCTTGATGGCTTAAAAAATTTTGAATATTTAATTGTGAATGATGTACCCATAAAGGAACTCGATAAATTAAAACAATATGATCCCAAAAAACTGGTTCTTCTCTTATGGGAACCACCATGCGTTAAACCTTATAATTATGAACCTCAAAATCATTCCTATTTCTCAAAGGTTCTCACTTGGAATGATGATTTTGTAGATCAACAAAAATATTATAAAAGCTATTATCCTCAATACAGCTTAGCAATGCTTGAACATTTAGCTGAATTTAGTCAAAAAAAGCTCTGTACCATGGTCGCAGGACTTTTACCATCCCAACATCCAAATGAATTATATTCGAAACGCAAAGAGTTAGTGGAATTTTTTGAAACTGCTCCGGCCGGAGACTTTGAATTCTATGGAAATCGTGGCTGGAAAACACCTTATAAAAATTATAAGGGTACTATTGGCATGGATAGAAAAGGAACTGACAGAATACTCGCAAAAATTGAAGTTCTCAATGGGTATAAATTTTGCATTTGTTATGAAAACCAAAAAGAAATCAATGGCTATGTTACCGAGAAAATATTGCATTGTTTTAGAGCCGGCTGCGTTCCTGTCTATTGGGGAGCAAAAAATATTGAAAGGTATGTTCCTAGGAATTGCTTTATTTCTCGCGAAGATTTTAAAAGTAATGCACATTTATACGATTATTTAAAAAATATGCCTCAAGCGGTGCATCAAGAGTATATTGATAATATTCGATTTTTTATGGAAAGTCCGCAAGCGCATTTATTTTCCGTATCAAATTTGATAGCAACATTATTTCATATGCTTAACATCAAATAACTTGCACTGATTAAGACTGTAGAAAATCTTGTTGGCATTTTTTTATTTGATTAAGCCAGTAACCGGCAAACATTTTTTCTTTGTTATATGTTGTGTGTTGCATTTCTTGCCATTTAGTATTGAGAAAATCTTCGGTAACTTCATGCCAATCTTTAACAATAATAACAGGTAAATCTGTGTATAAAGGATCCAACGTTGAAGTTTTAACAATGGGGATGCATCCCAATAACAAAGCTTCCCAAGTTCTATAACAATCCAGCCCATTTCCATGGGGGCTCAATACAAATTTTGAGCTCGCAAGATCTATTAAGTATTCACGCCATGGTTTTCGCATACCTTGATAACAAAACGACTTACTCACAAAAATTTCGTAAACTTCATTTCTCACGGATGGTTTTGTTGCAAGGTTCATATTAAAATAAAGAAGAATATCTTTGTTATAATTACCCGATTTATTAATAAAGTCTTGTAAAAAATCTATGTTACCCGATGACCTATAGCGATTTGCTATTCCTAAAGGAATAGGAAAAAGCTTTGAATGCGTAAACGCAACATCTATATTTGTTGTAAACCATGCCAACATTTTATCATCGTTATTCAACTTATTAAAAAACTTGCCGGGACAGGAATAGTCACTATTAGCACAAACAAGAATATAATGCGTTCTCATTTGTGGGCGGAGTACGTTAAAAAAATACGAAATTAAGCCATTCTTTACAAAAATTATATCGCCATTCTTAAGCTTTGAAGTATCAACAGGCAGTCTCAGTTCGTCTACATAAACCTGAGCCAACGCTCTATAAGTGTCCCCTGAAATAAAGGGAAAACTTGATAGACGCTTTTCATTCTCTAGCGGCTCATAACTATGAGTAAATACAGGGGGCGGCGTAAAAATTTTCTGAAACCTATTATTAGAGTAACCTATCAATAACGCTAAAAAATGAATAAGTAACAATTCTTTCATATTTTTCCACGCAACGATATTAAAATCTAGCCTCTGATCTAAAGCAACTATGTTTTAAAATAATGTTGATAAAGCTGTATATCGCGGTCTATTGTGGCATATTTCATGCTTGATTAATTTTTGTTGTTCCGCTCGATCGTGATGAAAACTTATTGGATTTACGTCATTATAAATATATAAAACTTCAGGAATAAATTTCGCACGTTGACCCGCCATCTCAAGCATAGGGTACATAACGGCCGCATCTGCAGCCATAGGGAAAAAACTGCCTTTATAAATTAAATCTTTTGATTTGATAAGATGGAATAAGCGAGCATAAAATGATCGTAGATGTGAAAAAATCCAACCTGGATAATCTCGAAACGAGTTATTCTTTACTACTGCTGCCGGGGTTACCTTGCACATGCCAATTTTATTTTTATTAAAATACCAGAATTGACCATAAGTAAGCCAGACATTAGGACTTTGATATACTGTATTTAAATAACTTAAAACATCAGGATTGGCAAGCCAATCATCACCATCTAAAATCACTATAATCTCTTCAGGATTGCAACCTCTTATAGCATGAAATTGATTATAAAGGTGTCCACGGCGATAAGGGTTGTTTATGAGAGTGATTTTATTTTGTAAATTATTTTTAACTATATAATCAGCAACTAATTCGCCGGTGCCATCAAACGAATTATCATTAACATATATCATTCGCCACTGAGAATATGTTTGAGATAGAACTGAATTTAAATTTTTTTGATACCATTCTTTGTTGTTGTATGAAGCAGTAACAATAACAAACGACTTATCTTCACCCATTAAAATATTACAATTATTAATTATAATAAAATAAAATAAAAAACTTCTTAACAAAAATTTCATTCTTCATTCTCCCCCACTAGCAGTAATCTTTCTCACTTTAATAGAATTTTAAAATATTCAGCCATTCTATTTCAATAAAAAAAAAGATTAGAAGGAAAAAAGAAACGGATTCAATCAATCAAAACTCTTGAATTTTGGAGCTCCGCAATACAAAACTATAAGAAAAGAGAACTCGAAACATCTTTATTAGGGTAAACGATACTATGTATTTACGCATTTTTTTAAGCATCATCTTATTTTTTAGCATCTCGAATAGTTTTGGCTCATTTAACTCGCCAACTAATCAAAAATCAGCTGATCTTGTTATATTCTCATTTGATAGGCCATTGCAATTGTATTCTCTTCTATCTTCTCTAAAAACATATGTAAATAATCTTGAGGCTCCCTATGTTCTTTATCGAGCAAGCTCACAAGAATATCAAAAAGCTTATGATCAAGTGAAAGAACTATTTCCTCATGCTATCTTTGTGGCACAAAGCAACGAACCAAAAAAAGACTTTAAAGAGCTCTTCTTATGGTGCATGAAAGATGCTAAAACTCCGTATATACTCTTTGCACCAGATGATTTAATAGTTAAAGATTACGTTGATATGAATCAGTGCATAAATACTTTGGAAAAATATGATGCATTTGGGTTTTATTTAAGATTGGGCACACATATAACTCGCTCATACACACAATCGATTGATATTACCATGCCCTTAAATACTGAAGTCGAGCCCGGCGTATTTAGTTTTTCATTTGAAGGTAAAAGCTATTGGGGATATCCAAACACTCTTGATTTTGCTTTATTTAAAAAAGAAAAAATTATGACTGAACTAATGCAAATCGACTATACCTCTCCTAATAAATTAGAGGCGCAATGGGCGAGAATTGCTCAAAAAAAAAATAAAGGATTATGCTATAAAACCTCTAAAGCTTTAAATATGCCCCTCAATTTAGTTCAACAAGATTGGATAAATAATCACGAGCAAATCTTCTCAGCTCAAATGCTTTTGGACCTGTGGAATCAGGGACTGACAATAAACCTGCAAACTTATCACAAGATTGAAAACAACTCATGCCATATGCCTTATGTTCCAACATTTATAAAAAGACCTTCTTTGGATATACCCGAAAAAAAAATAACCATAATCATTCCTTCATATAATAATGCACTCTATTTTCAAGAAAATTTAAAGTCTGTTCTTAATCAAAATTATAATAATTTTCACATTATTTACGTTGATGATGCATCGCCTGATCTTACAGGAAACTTAGTTGAAGAATTTATTAAAGCCAATAAGCTTGAAAACAAAATTACTCTGATTAAAAATACTTACAATAGAAAAGCACTAGCTAATATTTATAAAGCTATCCATATGTGTAATCCGGAAGATATTATCATGGAGCTGGATGGCGACGACGCTCTATCGAACCCCAATATATTAAAAGAAACGAATGCGCTTTTTTCTACTTACGATATTTGGTTTGCTTATGCACAATATCGCAATCTTCCTGAAGATAAAGCGATTGCATATAAATTACCTTTATTTGGCATAGCTCGCCCGGTTCCTCAAAAACAAATTGATGAAAGAAAATACAGAGGCACATGGCTTTGGTCTGGGCTTCGCATATTTTATGCATGGCTTGCACAGCAAATTAAGCTGGAAGACTTACTGTTGCCCAATGATCCATATAAAGGCAAGTTTTTTCCCACCAGCAAAGATGCCGCAATAGTTTATCCTATACTTGAAATGGCAGGGGATAAATTTATGTTTGTTCCTGATGTTTGGCTCTCGCGCAATGTAGATACACCAATTAATGATTTTAAAATTGCTAATAAACTGCAAAAACATTGCGGTGATGCCTTAAAAGCAATTATCCCTTACAAACTCATAGACAAGCAACAAGCTCTGCTCTCTCACAATCCTCATCTCGTAGACATATTAATTAAAGCAACAGACCCAGATACAATATCCTCTCTTATCGAAGAAATAAAGACGTATGTTAAAGGCGACAAAAATATTTCTATATTATTTAATGATCAACAAGTCGCGCTTTTCAGGCCAATAGCAAAAAGGTATCCTGAAACAAAATGGCTTCCTTATAATGAAAGTTCTATTTTTAAAGTCATACAGCCCTTTTTTCAAAAAAAGTTTCTTTTATTACTCAATGATTCAATGCGTATTTCCTCAACTATTGAGATTAATGATTGCATAAATAGTTTGATTAAAACACATGCTCAAATGTTTGTTTATGATGTTGATCTTTCATCATTTGGTACACAAGATCCTCAACATTTGCCATGCGAACAGATCTCTAACGATATTTATGCCTGGAAATTCGGAAGTACAACATCGATTCCTGAAATAGGCAAAGCAATGCTCATCAGGGGTGAAGATTTAAAGCCAAACGCACAAAGCATTCCAAACTTTCATGAGAATTTTCCGGCAGCAATCCTAGAACAACTCAGCTTAAAAGGAAAAATTGGTCTATTTTTCCAAACATCTCTTATGAATTTTATAGGCCGTTAATTTCATCCCCGAATAAATAATCTAATAATAACGGCGATTCATCATCAAACACTTTCATCTTATTAGGAGTAATATTCAGATCTAACTCAGCACATAACTTTATGAAATGATCGTTATTGGTCATTTCCTTCCATGATGAAGCAAAAAAATAAAAATTTTTAATATCTGCAATGTGCCATTTCTCCTTGAATTCCGGAGTACTTCCTACAACTACTAATGTAGACTTAATAGGGAATAAGTAAGCGTCAAGAAGACTTTTAAGTACAATAGCCTCAGCTTTTGTGGTATAGAAATATCTAAAGAAATAAATAGTCTCTGTCGAGTTTTTAAGTTGTTTAAATCTTTCAATACGCCTATCGTATTTTTCCTTTATTCTTGGATAATGGTCAAGCCAATTGGCATCTATTTCAGAATATTTTATGCCATTTTTTTCGATCACATGATAAGGAAAATCATGCAAATAAAACATATTAAAAGGAACGTCTCTAATTTGGGCCATGCCACTATCCATTAAATTTTCTTTTAAAAAAAATCTTTCGAAATCAGATTTAATCGCTTTAAATAATCCATGAATATCTCTTGAAAGAATCCAATCAAAAGGATAAGCAAAGGTACGCAAATTTGAATTTCGCAAATGAAAAGCGGCAGTACAGTTGCTTCCAAGACTAATACACAAAGGTGATTGAGAAGCAAAGATGAAATGATTATAAATAAATAAGATGGCATATAGTACATAGTGTGTTTTCAAAGCATATCCTTTTTTAAGTGTTTTTTTCATGTTTCTTTTACTCTTTTGTAGATTTTTATTTTTGAATATAGCAATACTATTTTTATAATTTCACAGAATTATGAAAAAAAGAAGGATAATAATGCTTTTTCAATCTAAAAATCATATTAAACTAGTCTTATGGCTTGTTATATTACCTATTATGATGGCTGCGAGCGATAATACGCTCTACTTTACAAATCCAAAGTTCGACTGGGTTTCATTTTTTAAGCAAATAACTGCCGACTATAATATTGAAGTATTTATTGAATCAGGAACATATCACGGCTCAACCAGCGCAAAAGCTGCTCAATTTTTTAAAGAAGTTCATACGATAGAATTATTAAAAGAACTGTTTGAGAAAGCACAAGCCCGATTTAAAAACTCAAAAAATGTTTTTTTATATTTAGGCGATTCGGGTGAAATATTACCCAAAATACTTCCTACTATTCCTCACAAAATTCTATTCTGGCTTGATGGCCATTATATGGGTGGGAAAACTGATGAAGCAACACCAATCATAAAAGAATTAGATGGACTCAAAAAAACAAATAAGCTCGATGAATTTATTCTTATTGATGATGCTCGTTTGTTTGGCACAAAATTAGGCTCAAAAATCTTGTTTGGTGATAAACATTATCCCCTCTTAGAAGATGTATGCTCTTATTTAAAAAATGCTAACCCGAATATCACTCTTGCTATCATGGGTGATTCACTCTTAGCTTTCGATTCAAATAAAAACAACATCAATTTGTCTTCGCTTACTCACGCTTGCTATATCAGCCGCCTTTATAATGGAGCAAATTACTCGGATCAAGAAATTCTAAGCGCTGAAAAATCTATTGCTCAAGCATCTGGAGCAGAAAAAGAAGTGTTAATAAGACTTTATTCTCTTTATTCAACAGGAAAATTGGTTCATTGCTATCACTATATTTTGTGGAATAGTCTTATACTTGCGCAAACTCAACAATTTGATGAATCAAATAGCTTATTAAATAAACTAATAACGGCAGGGTATGATCACTGGAGAGTGGAATGGTATCTTGCACAAAATCTCTATCATCAAAAAAAGTTTGAGCAATGTAAGCAATCAATTAATAAAGTGCTTGCAATAGCACCGCATTTTTCTAATGCACATGTCCTACTCAAGCAGGTCGTTAAAAACTTAACTCAACAATAAAAATATTTTTTATAACGCGAAATATTAATTAAAGAGCGCATGGCCAAGTCGTTCATATTTTTGTTTATGGCATATCATAGTGCGTATCTCCTTTTGCTTGTTAGCTTGATTATGAAAGAAGCTTAATTCGTTAGTATCGTTATAAACATATAATACGTCTGAAATAAATCTAAACCTGGTGCCACACATTTCAAGCATTGGGTACATAGTTGCAACATCTGCTGCCATCGGTAAAAAATCGCCATCGAGCATTAAATCTTCTTGCTTTACGCGTTTAAAAAGCGCAGCATAGAAAGTTCGTACATGAGAATAATTCCATTCACAAAACGTTCGAATACTATTATTTTTTATAACATCCGCCGGAATATTTCTACAAATACCTTTCACGTTTTTTTTTAAAAACACAAACTGCCCATATGTTAGCCAAACATTTGAATTTTGATAAACCTTGTTTAAATAATCAAATACTCTATCATGCGCAAACCAATCGTCTCCATCAAGAATAACGATTATTTCATTTTCATTGCATGAATGAATCGCATAAAATTGATTAAATAAGTGCCCATATCGTTCATTATTATTAATAAGCTTTATTTTAGATTCTAAGCCATGCGTAGTGATATATGCTTGAGCTAATTCGCCTGTGCCATCGCTTGAGTTATCATTAATATATATCATTCTCCAATTGTCATACTTTTGCTCGATTACCGAATCCAAATTTCTTTGCAACCAAGCTTTGTTATTATAGGAAGCGGTGACAATTACAAAACTTTTATCTTCACAGAACATTTCAAACCCGCTCAAACAAAAAAAAAGAGTAAAAATTTTTTTAAATTTCATGGTATTCCAATTGCTCATCGAAGTTAAAATATTTTTTTCAATTTTCAAAATTGTTCTTACGTTTGGTAATTTTTGCCACGCGGAAATAAAAAATTTCCCTTTGTTCCTTGCTATTGAGCAAGAGAAATCGCGTCATTATTAACATTAATTCCCAGCACTGTTCTAATTTTCTCAATATAATAACGGGTGGATAATCGATAGGCATTCTCAGTAGTTAAAAATTGCTCAATATTTTTGATATAGGTCTCATATTCGTCTTTTTTAACATTTTGTAAAAAGGAATATAGCTCTTCATTGTTCTTAAAGTCTTGCCGTGGAATGAAGCAACCCCTTGGAATGTAGTCTTCAACATTATTGCATCCCCAATAAACAGGAACGCAACCTGCAGCAAAATCTTCAAAAATTCTTTCACTCAACCAACCGTTAACATTGATGGTATTTTCATAACAAAAATCAAACTTATAGTTTTTAAGAACGTTAATTTTATTTTCTCGTCGATTTCCAATTAATGGAATCAATCCTTTGAAATTCTTATAGTTGCTTTGTTCCCAACCTAAACCATATAAATCGAAATCAGAACCAGGCTGAACCTCAAAAAATTGTACCAATTCTGTGCGTGCAACATAATTGGCATAGTAGCCAACTCTTTGTCGAGGCTCACCAACAAATATTGATAGCTTTTTATTTTCAAAGGTAGGTCTATCTTTAACCATGGGTCGCGGATCCATCCAAGGAAATCGAACTTTAAAATATTTAATGTTATCTATGAGATCATCATTCCAGGTAAATGCCTTTGAATAATAGTGGTGATAATATTTATTATGGCTTCGAGGGTTAGAGATCTGCGTTTCAAAAGAAAAAAAAATCACTTTTTCTGGTGGATATTGCCCCAAATTCCTAAGCTCGACATTATTATGAGGCACTTCAACCGTTACTATGTAATCGACATTAGACAATTTATCAAGGGTTGGCGTTAACATTACTTGATATTCATCACCAAAAAGACATCTTAAAAATTCGTGATGTTCTTCATAATAATACTCAGGCTTAATATTAATATAAACATACACATTCTTCAGATCACCCAGCGCATAATTGAAAAAAAACAACAAAGAAATAAATAACGATTTTTGATTTATTTTAAGCCTTATCATAGAGTCCTCAATCTTATTTGCGGCGTAAATAATGTTCTGATGCACTTATTATTCATTTACCGAGGCTGAACGCTTAAAAACTTTAAAATGCTTATCAATAAGTGCCAGATCCTTTCTATCTTTCTCTTCATTTCTTTTCTTCTTCATACCTTTTACAACATGCAATGCAGAGAACTTTACACCACCATAATAAAAATGATTTTCAGGATTATAAATAATATCGTCAAGACTATAGACGTGATGTCCTAAGCTTTCATTATGACTTGAAACATTTGAAGCACGCGTGGCATAATTTTTCAATTCAGAACCGTGATGTAAAAAGTCTAAATCGCGACAATCACGAATACCGTATACTGAAAGAACAGCACTACTATCAACGCAAAAATTCTCTTTTTCAAAGCCTTTAGATTTTAGCCACAATTTATATTCATTAAAATATTGTTCAAAATTTTTCATTTGGGCTGTTTTAGCGAAATTAAGGACATGAATACTATTTTCATTAAATAAAACTTGAGAGAGTCTGATAGTGTCTTCATGAGTATCGTTAATGTGTATTGAGAAATTGCCTAAGCCGAATAAAGCTCGAATTTTGGCTTTACATTCCCGAACTAACTCAAGGCTTTTGCATTCAAATAATAGTACCCGCATTGGCTGCTTCGCATTTGAAAATCGAGTTTTTGAATCACGACGCGCTCCGGCAAAATCATTTCCATAATTACCAATCCAAGGTTCACCTTGATAAATGAGCTTTATAAAATTCAAAGGACCATGATGGTGCAAGAAAACTTTCTTTTCATATACAATAACCCCGTATTCATCAAGAATCTCTTTGAGTTCAGCATCTTTACCAGCAGCAATTGGAAAAATATGAGCAATAAAGGTGTTGCTCCTGAGGGCAGCATACTCTAAAGCCATTGCATCCAAATATTTTTCCGGCAAGCCACCTTTCACGTGTTTTTGATTTTTTCTGAAGAATTCAGCCGTCGCAATAGGTGCCTGCCATTGAGAATAATATTTACAGACAACCTCTTTGCCATAAAGTAAACTTGCCGCTACCCGATGCCCACCGTTTGAAATCAACTTTCTACTATCTATAGGAACAACTGAATATTTTGTTGAAAAGCCCTCGTTTTTAATTGAACTCAAGATTGCATGAAAAGCATTTAAATACTCTTCTAAGCCATCTTTTTTTGGCCACGATTCTTTATAATTTCCCCAAACATGTAAATGCTCAGAGTAAATTTTTTTAGCCCAATCATTTTTAACGCCGAGCTCACGATGTTTTGCATAAATATATTTTGCCATAATATCAAATCGCCAAGCAGAAACTAAATCAATAGGATTAAAGCGCATGTCTTTGTTTTCTTGAAGATCTGAGTAAATTGGAAAATGTTTATAATTTTGAGTTTCAATTTTCATACCTCTTGAATCATCAAAAAGATCATCACTCGCGCTACAAAAAAACATACCTATCAATGAATAAAAAATTAATATATTTACCTGCTTCATTTGCTTTCCCTTGTAAAGTCTTTAATCAGATCTTTTGCTTTCAAAACACAATCCAATATTCTTTTTACTGGAATTATATTCTTTAATGATTTCATTTAAATTCATTTTGCTATTCTCAATTGCCTTAATAAGAATGTTTTGCATGTCGGATTTACGATAGAGAGTCATTCCAAAAGGATTATGGTTCTTAAACGCTTTAACTAGATCAATCTCACAAGCAAAAATTTTTGGCGCTACTTCTAATGAATTTTGAACAAAATGTAACAAGGGTTTTTCTTTTGAGTGAATATCAGATAAATCTAATGCAAGATAAAAAGTGCTCGCATCGATAGCATTGAACAATGAAATCATTCTTTGTAAATCAACGGTTCTTGTAAAATGTTTTTTTTCATTAGCAAAAAAAACATAATCATGCTCGCTCTCTCTCAGTAGCTTAACTAAAACTTGAGGTAAAACACTTTGATCTGACACCAATACAAACCGAATAGTAGGATATGAATCTATTAATTTTTGAAAAGCTTCCGGATCTTCCCAAAGCTTTTCATGTAAAACAAAAATATCACCTTTACAATTCTGTACCATCTCATTAATTGATTTTAATAAACGACCTAATCTTTTGGCACTATAGCTCCACATCACCACAACATCAGCAATTTCTGGTTGACGTTGCTTTTTAAAAGTTTCTTTAAGTGGTTCGTATGGCTTAGATTTTAAAATATGCGCACTCATTTTTGCCATAAGCTGACGGCCAAAAACATGCATTTCATTATTGGGATATTGCGTTGCACAGTAAAGAATATCCGGGATATATTTAAAACGTCCTCCACTCATTTCCATCATCGGAAGCATTTCGGCTAAATCGCTCGATATCGGATAAAATTTTCCCTCATATAAAAGATCTTTGAATTTAACCTGCTTAAATAAGCCTGCATAAAACGTTTTAAGAGAATGAAAATACCACCCAAATTCTCTATAGGAATTTTTATCTATCACCGACTGTGGCGTTGCCTTTCCACCACTTAAGCCATTTCCCGGCACTTGTTTAAACTGACTATAGGTAAGCCAAATATCATTTTCCTGATATGCTTTATTAATAGTAGAAAGTACTTTTTGATGAGGGAAAAAATCATCGCCGTCCAATAGCACTACAATTTCAAGATCATTGCATAAATGGATTCCCATAAACCTGTTTCTACTTGGTCCAAATCGTTCTTCATTTGCAATGAGAGTGAAACGAGCGCTTTGATTTTTTTCTTTTACATACTTCTGAACTTCTTCAGATGTACCGTCGTCTGAATGATCATCAATATACAATATCCGATAATTAGAATACTGTTGCGAGAAAACGGAATCTAAATTTAACTTGTAGCGCTTTTTACCTTGAAAATCTTGATTATTATTTCGAGATGGTATGAGAACAACCATGGGAAGTTCTTCATGATTACTAGCTTCAATGTGAACAATAGACATTAATAAGACATGCATAAACAAAAACTGAAGTGTTGCAATTTTCATTTTGAATCCTCAAATTCTTTTATATGTATTATACACACGATCAAACTCGACCTTCCAATTGCCATTTTGATCTGATGAGAGGCCAAGGGGATTTTCATAATATAAGCTCAGGATTTGAGGAATTTTTAAAAATATAGATCCAGCTTTCACTGAACGCAACCACATATCCCAATCTCCCGCAATCTTAAATGTTTCATCAAAATAGCCATACTTTTGATGCATGGATTTTCTCCACATTGGGTGATTATTGGGCAAACAACTCTTTTTCAAAGCTTCTTTGGAAAATTCAGGACGACTAAGAACGGTGTGTGCACTATTGTTCTCAAAGGTTTCATTAACTTTTCTAGTGACATAGCAATCTGAGTACACCAAATCAATGTGAGGATTTGATTCTATAGCAGCCAAATGAATTTCATAGCAATTTCGCGCTAAACGGTCGTCGAGATTAGCATTCGTTATATAAGGAGCGCGAGCCATTGCTATTGCCAAATTCCAAACAGCATATAACCCGGGATCTGTTTCGAGCTTAAGATAAATAATATTTTTGAAACGTTTTAAAAATTTTTTTATTACTTTTTCTTCTTTTCCCGGTGACGCAGCATTTATTATTATAAGCTCACATTTATCAAATATTGTTTGGGCAACAATATCATCCATAAAACCCTGAATATACTTATCTCCCTTGTAAACGGACGTAATAATGGAAATAAGCGGAGTTTGTGCATACTCGGCCGAGCCATACAATGAAAAAAAACTTAAAACAAAGTAAAAACATAGAGACCAAAAAAATTTCATAACCCCCCCCACTTTTTTATTCCCTTAGTATCTACCATACTCATTTTCATGGATCTAATTCAAGCAATATAAACGAAATAGTTTTCTTGAACGTTTTCTTTTGGCGATTCATTGACTTTATTCGATAACTCTTTATAGAATTTTTCTATTGATCAATCTCTCATAAAGCTATGGTGTTATGTGAATAAAAAATATATCAATTTATTCTTTATTTTAGCTTTTTGCACCGATTTGAATGCAAAACCAGCCAAAATTGTAGGGTTAGTTCCGGGACGAAACGAATCGATTTATTTAAAGCAATTCTTTAAAGCTTTATCCCTTTTCACTGATGCAATTGTATATTTAGATGATGCTTCAACCGATGAAAGCGTAAAAATAGCTGAATCTATGGCAAAAGAGTGCAAAATCGAAAAAATCATAACCAAAAAAAAATGGGTACGCGATGAACCGGGCGATAGAAATGCAATGCTTAAAGCCGGGCGTTCTATTGGTGGTACGCATTTTATAGTGATCGATGCAGACGAGATGCTCACCTCAAATTGGTTAAAAAATAAGCTCCTTAGAAAGAAAATATTAGAATTACAACCAGGTGATCAAATATTTCTTACATGGATCCAATTATGGCGTGATGTAAATAACTATCGTTTTGATGACTCCGTATGGACTAACAATATGAAATCTTTTATCTTCTGCGACGATGGTAAATGCCGCTATAGATCCCAGTTTATTCATACATCTCGTACGCCAAAAAATTTAAAAGGAAAAATCCATCGCATTGAAGGATATGAATACGGTATGCTCCATTTTCAATTTGTTAACTGGCGAAATTTATTGGTAAAGCAAGCATGGTATAGATGCTTAGAAAGAATCAGAACTCCTGAAAAATCATGCGCAGCCATTAATAAAATTTATGCGCCAAGCAAAGATGAAACCAATCTCCACGTTGAATCTTCCCCCAAAGATTGGTTTAAAATGTATAACTTTATAGATTTTTCAGTTTTTCAAAAAACTGAAAAATGGCGCGAAACACAAGTAATTAATTGGCTAGAACAATATGGTAATGACTATTTTTGCAATTTAGATATTTGGGATATTGACTGGGGTAAAGGATTGGAAACAAACGTATGAAAAAAATATGCTCAATATTGCTATTAAGTACTTTCATTACCACTTTTGCCAAAGAAAATATCTATTTTTTCATAAATTATCTTAATAACTTTGATCACAGTAAAATAGATGAATATCGTGAATCTTTATATAGCTACTCAGCTCATCAAAACGATATCTTTAACTTTAATAAGCAAGAGAAGCTTTTCAATTATTTCGCTTTTAAAGAGCCTTTCTTAAAAGATATTTTTAAAGGATATAATTTCATTATAACAGGTTCATTTTCCAACCTAACCAATGTAAAATATGTTATAACTCAAGAAGTACCACGCGAAAATGATTTATGGAAATCTTTTTTAAAAATTCCAAAAAATAAACGTATTCTCTTTTCATGCGAAACTCAAATATCAAACCCAAGAAGTCACATGAACCAATTCTTGAAGCACTACCATAAAATCTTCACCTGGAATCAACAATTCGTTGATAACAAAGAAAGTTTTTGGCTTCCCGGCTGGATTATGTGGACTGATATTCATCCAATGGTAAATGAAATAGTTCCATTTAGTGAAAAAAAACTATGTGTATTAGTAGCAAGCTATATGTACAGCAATCATGAGCTCTCTAATCATAAAGAGCGTATGGAATTCGTAAACTTCTGTGAACAAGAGCCTGATAACAATTTTGATATTTATGGCACCGGATGGCCTAAGGACAAATTTAAAAACTATAAGGGGAGAATTCCTTTTAACGGTGATCGCACAATCAATAAAATCAACATCATAAAAAAATATAAGTTTTATCTTTGTTATGAAAACACCAAGAATGTTAAGGGATATATTACCGAAAAAATCTTTCAATCATTTGTAGCTGGCTGTGTCCCAATTTATAGCGGCGCAACAAATATCGGAGATTATATACCACATAATTGTTTCATTGATCGATCAGCATTTAAAAACGATCAAGAGCTCGTCGCTTTCCTAAAAAGCATGGATGAAAAAACTTATAATAAATATATAAAGAATATAAAGGCTTTTTTATCAGGCAAAGAGATAAATAAATACTCTCGCCAGTATATTGCTCAGCAAATAAAAGAAGCTTTACACCTTCAGGATAATGAAAAGAATTCAGTGCCTGAAAAACTCCGCATATCCAATACTCTTGGCCTGCCAAACCTACTAACACAATGGGCTATGCTACGTTTTCCTAATATCAAGAAGTCAATAAAAAAAGGATCTTTATTCAATGCATAAGGCCATACCACGCCAAAACAATGGTTCATGATTTGTTGGATAATGCATAGAGCAATAATTTATCGCACTTAATAAAGTACCAAGTTACTTTTTAATCTTGGTCTTTGTCTTCTGCAAAATCAATCTCTTTTGAAGAAGGAAAAATTTCTTTAACCCAAGATTCGTTCCAAATATTGAGCGGTTCAAAATACTTTCTACCAAATTTTTTTAACCAGCCTATAATTTCATTCTTTCTGAGCATATGAATGCGATCGTATTGACTATGGTTAAAAAAAGAATACTCGTACCAAGATGAAGGTACTTTAGTTAATTTCATTTTAACTGTACTACCAAGCGACGATTGAAATTCATATTTATAAAATTCATTGATCTTTCTCGCGTTTTTTTTACGCGCTTCTGAGCTGCTATTGTCCTTATTTGCATTCATATATTCAACGCACATATACCAAATTTTTTTAACAGTAACGTCTTCCATATTTACATATTTATAATGGAGCAATCCGTGATTAATATCGGTAATTAAAATATTTTTTTCTGATTCATCGCAAACCCGATTTGCCGGAATGCGGGTTACATGTAATGCGCCTGATGGACCCCACACTTGGTTTTCTTCGTATGAGCATTGTCCGTCATCGCACAGAACTGCGCAAATCCCCTTCCATTTTCTATGACGCGGGCTCATATCTTCATCGTCTCGATAATGCCCTAATCCATTCCATACATTCATCATCGGAAAACAAATAATTTGTCCGGGCTTAAGTGATAATATTTGATTACGCAACCAATTGTGTTTTTTACATGGCGCCACAAACATTTCATCTGCATCAAGCATTACAAAATGAGTTCCTCCAATTTCTCTCCCGGCCATAAGTAGCATATTTTTATCGCCTTTTTCGTCTCGTTGCCAGACAGTTTTACGAATTAAACGCTCAACATTGCATTCTCGTGCAACCGATTCTATAACAGCAACAGTATCATCCTCAGAAACGTCATCAAGAACCACAATAGCATCTGTATATTCTGCCATCGCTTGTAAACAATGTTTTATAAAGCTCGACTCGTTATGCACAGCAACTAATCCAACAATCTTAGAAGCATGACATGTGTAAAGGTTGAATATACAAAAATACAAAATGGCGATATTTTTAATAAAATTATAGATTTTCATACCCATTTCCTTATTCAAAAAGACTATAGTGCTGTCCATTCAACTTTGATTGCTTTTCCTCGAGGATAAGGCAAAGCAGTATAATTATGTTTTCCTGTTAAATGCACATGGCAACATTGCAACGAAACACAAGGATTTATCACTAACAACCCAGCTCTTTGCGCTTCAAATGCCACCCTTCCATCGCAATGAGGAACCCCTAATTGAATGTTATCTTCAACAAAGGGCTTTATCGGCGTTTGAAAAATCCATGAATCTTGTGAATATTCACCTTTTCTACCATCAGGCCAAATATAAGGTATCAATGATCCATCTTTAGTTAAATTCCAGCGAGTTAGCGCTAAGAACTTATTCTCTAATGAATAGCCGTTTAATAATTGTAACGTATCGTTATAATAGATGTCTGCATTTGAAATAATCACTTTACTATTGTTATACATTGAGTTTGCAATTTCAAAGCAGTAGCCAAATGTTGGCCGCTCATGAATATAGGTTATTCTTACATTCTTTTCTTTTAAGAAATTTAATATGACATTATTTTCGTTATCTTTAGAATCATCATATAAGACATGAATCGTTTCTAATTGAGGATGCTCAAGATTCTTTTCAAGGCACGTTAAATATTCATTTATTCGGGCCATATCTGTTTCATTATAGAGAACAGTGATCAGAGTAAATAAAGCTTGATCTTGATCAGTAGCGTTTGATTTAACCGTAAAAGAAGCAATGCTTAGCAATAATACTGCGTAAAAGAAAATATTGTTCAATTTCATGAACTCTCCCCCATTTAATAAAAATTTCTCCATATCTTATCATACATATTCTTCTTTGAACATTTCAATGAATATGTAACAAACTAAAATTCGATTACTCATTTTATGTTCGTTGACTTTCCTACTTCACTATCGTTAATCTTTAATACATTAAGGAGAATTTATGCAACGAATAATACTTTTAATCTTTTTTTTTGTAACCATACAAGCCAAAGATAACGTTTATTTTTTTATTAATTATATGGGAATAATCGATCCAACAAAAATTGATGAATACAGAGAAACGCTTTTTAGCTATGCCAATCACCCGACAGAAATAGTTACCTTTAATAAACAAGAAAAGCTCTTTAATTATTTTGGGTTCAAAGAAGCATTTTTAAAAGAAATTTTTCCAGAATTCAATGTAATTGTTACTAATACTTTTGCCAATTTAAAAAATGTAAAATATATCATTACTCAAGAAATACCTCGTAAAGAAGATGAACTGACACTCATGCTTGAGTACTCTAAAAAGAAACTATTATTATTTACGATTGAAACACAAATCTCAAATCCTAAAAGCCATGATCTTGACTATTTAGATCTGTATCATAAGGTTTTTACCTGGAACCAGGACTACGTTAATAATAAAAAGTTTTTTTGGTTGCCGGCTTGGATTCTTTGGACAGATGTTATACCAATGATTAAAGACATAACCCCCTTTGAAAAAAAGAAATTGTGTTGCGTTGTTTCAAATAATAACCATTTTAGTCATCCACTTGCCAATCACAAAGAACGCCTCAGTTTTATAACTCTCTGCGAAAAGGAAGCTTTAGGTGAATTTGCTATTTACGGCATGAAATGGCCCGATGAGTTTAAAAACTATCAGGGTAAAATCTCATTTAATGGCGATCGACGACACAATAAAATACAGACCATTAAAAACTATAAGTTTTATTTATGCTATGAAAACACAAAAAATATTAATGGGTACGTTACCGAGAAAATCTTTGAATGCTTTGCTGCAGGTTGCGTTCCCATTTATAGCGGAGCAATGGATATCTCTGACTATATTCCAAGCAATTGCTTTATAGCGCGAGAAGCTTTTAAATCAGATAAAGAGCTCCTGAACTATATAAAAACAATGGATAAGACAACATATGCTAGATATCTTGAGAATATTAAAGAATTTTTAGCCGGCTCACAATCTGCAAAACTATCGCGAAGATATCATGCCAAAAAAATTAGAAAGGCTTTACACCTTGACTAATTAAGCTATGAAAGCTTCTTAATCCAATTTAAATGCCAAATATCCAACGGTTCAAAATAGCTCGCTCCAAACTTTTTAAACCATTTTTTAATTTCTTTTTTTCTATACTTATGTAAATGTTCATAGGCAGACCTATCAAAAAAAGGATATGCATACCATTCTTCTGGAACAGCGGTCAATTTGATTTCTATATTTTCCGGCGCTACATTTTGATAAATTTTGTTATAAAACTTGTTAATTTTATCAGCATTAATTATTCGCTCATTTTCTGAATTAGATGCTCGATTAGCATTGACATATTCCAAACACATATACCACACTTTTTTTATACGAATGTCCTCTAAATTAACGTATTTAAAGTGAACAATACCATGTTTTAAATCAGGAACAACAATGTTTTTCGGCTCTTGGCTCATTCGATTCATTGGAACACGAGATACATGAATGATCCCTGCCGGGCCGTAAACTTGATTGCTATCATAGTTGCATTGTCCATCATCGCAAAATGCTGCGCAAAAACTACTCCATTTTTTCATTCTTGGATTCATGGCTTCATCATCGCGGTATGAATCTAAATTGTCCCACACATTCATCATGGGAAAACACAATGCTTGTCCGGGCTTTAATGCCAAGACTTGATTGCGTAGCCAATCTTTTTTTGCGCATTGCGCTACAAACATTTCATCAGCATCTAACATAATAAAATGGGTTCCGCCAATCTCTCTCCCAGCTTTTAATAAAAGATTTTTGTCACCTTTTTCATCACGAACCCATATTTCTTTCTGTATGATTTTTTCAATCTTACACTCTTGAACAACTGATTCAATAACTTCGACACTATCATCGGCTGAAACGTCATCTAAAACTACAATGGCGTCTGTGTATACTGCCAAAGCTTTTAAGCACTGCTTGATAAGCTCTGCTTCATTATGCACAGCAATTAAACCAACAATTTTGGGAACTTTTGAAAAACAGTGTGTATAAATAAAAAAAGACATAAACAATGCGAAATTCAATCTTTTGTTGATCATTAAAATTCCCTTTAATTTTTTAAAAAGTAACTTGGCATTTTAACTTCAGCTTCGATTTTTATTGCCGGAGATTGGAGGACCTTTTGTGGCCAATAAAAAGTATCATCCGTTTGAACTTTTGAAAATGTATGCTGCGCAATAAGAGAGCGTTTAATAGGATTAAGTTCATTCAGAGGCTTATAAGCAATAGCTTCATTTGCTAATTTATTGAGAGGATTAACTGAATTAATAAATTTTTTTGAATTTTTGGAACTTTGATTAAAAATACTTACAACACTTACGCAGTCCGGGTTGGTCTGTAAAACTTGATAAATTAACTGAATAAATGTATCTGAAACTTGAACCCCATCGCTCATAAAACTAATATATTTCCCTAGTGATTCAGACAAAAGAAAATTTTTTTTAAACCCTGTCGAGAGCTCTCCATCATCAGTAAAATAAACTATTTCTATATCATTTTGGGCGTTGATCATAGCGATTTGAGCTTGTAATTTTTCATAGAGTTCAGCAAAATCATCTTTGTTATTTCTATGGGTGTAAATAAGAATACTCCATAAAGGATCCTGAGCTTTAATAAAAAATGGTATTATTAAAAATAATGCGCAAAATAGATTCAGATATTTTTTCATCTTTTTACTCTCCATCTTCTTCAGCATCTTCAGCAATATATGACATGCTTTCCAATATTCTGTCTAAAAATTGACCTGTGCCATATTTTGTGTATTTCTCTCGTTCGTTATTAAATTGCAAAATATACGTTTTGATTTCAAGAGGATCATAAAGCGACAATGCATAGACGTTAAATTTTGCGCATTTTGCCGGATCAAATTTCAATACCGCAAGAGGATCCCAATCAATTAATGCTATGTGAGATCCCTGAACCACTAGGTTCCATACAAATGGATCCGGGTGATCAACGGTATCGAAAGTTTTAACAATCTTTTTGAGCGTTCGGATGCGAGGGAATTTTCCGTTCATCATTTTAAACGTAAGAAGATTTATGCCTGGTATCCAAGGAGATATTCTTGTATAGTTCATATGGCTCTTAACCATAAACTTATGCTCAAAATTGCTAATAACCTTCAACTGTCTTCGAGTGTTTACATCAGCAACCCAATATTTACGACTGATTGATGTTTTATTTTTTGAAATTAAATACATTTTTGTTTTGTCTGCCAAATCTTCAAAGATCACTTTTCCACCATTAACAACGATGAAATTTTCAAGACTTATTGATAACTGTCTGTCATATCGAGCATTCGATTTTGTTGGAACATCAATTATTACATGATCCCCCAACCTTAATAAAGCTTGGGCATAATTTTGCCACTCAGCGCCAAATTGATGCAATATATTAATCCCTAGTACAACATCAAAATGTTCGCAAGTAGAAAGATGAACTAAATTTTCGAGTGTAAAGGATTTTCGCAACAAAATAAGGTTTTTCAATTCTTTTTTCTTATTGCAAGCATGAAACAAATCGTTTGAATAATACCCATCCTCAAATCCTTCGATTATGGTAAAGACGCTTTGCGGATTTTGAGCTGCAGCGCTAAATGAAAGGTAACCATCCCGAGCTCCCACATCAACCACGGTAAAGGGTCTCTTATAATGGCTCAGAAACTTCTCAATAGCATTAATTTTCGACACTGCAAACTCTGTATCCGATTCATTCAAAAAGAATGGAGAGCTACTGTGAGCTACTTGCACAATACAAAGCAAATTGATTGGCAATACGAACTGTATAAGCAATCTCATCAAGTTCATTTTTTTCCCATTCTTTTAAATTATCAATATGTCGTCGCTACTCGTAGCCAAGATTTTTCAAAATTAATAAACTTCTCCAAATTCATTATCTCCTCCTTTGGTCTGACCCGGAGCGATACCCCCATTCCAAGAAACAGTCCAATGATGAACAGCAAACGTCTCCTGCTTAAACCATTTTTCGATTTGCTCGCGTTCATTTTCATATCGAAAAGTATTTGGCCAAGGATAAAAATATCCAACGGGGAAAGCTACGCTTGCATCAGTTGCCGTATGCATATAATTTTTATACATTCTTGTAAAAAAATATGGTCCGGAAGAATACAAAATATTTATAATTGGATCTTTATGAAATTTTTGATGAATGTTCATTTTTTCAATACACAATTGCATCATTTGATGATTAGGAGCAACCCCAATAAGACCGTTATACAACGCAAAATTTGGACCATAGGTAACACCGGTATAAAAATCACACGTATGATGGAATATATCAAATGGTCTCAAGCATTCAAAATCCACATCTATATATAAACCACCATAACGATTTAATATCTCATAGCGTGCAATATCTGCTTTTTGTCCCCAATTTACCGATGCATCGTATTGCGCCTGGTTTTTTAATCCAAATTCAGCAACCTCCTTATCGGTCCACAAAATATATTCCCAATCCGGATGATTAATTCTCCATGTATCCTGGAATTTTTTATATCTATCAGGTATAGGACTTCCTAGCCAAATTTGATGAATAATCTTTGGAATTCTTGAAGGTCCTTGCGCAAACTGTGGATTCGAAACAAAATTATTATATAACTCAATTGCTCTTTGCCAATCAGAACTCGCTTGATATGCAGGAATGTTTTGTTTTACGCAAGACATAGCTTCATAAAAATCGACGCCAAACCCCCGAGGAATTTCAAGCGTGAAAATATTTGCTGAAAATAAAAGCGAAGCAGAAAAAAATAATTTATTTATTTGACGCATTACGATATTCCTCCTGAAGCGCAAATATTTTATTACGCCAATAATCTGCAAACATTCTATTCATTTTATACGATTTTCCAGCCATCTCTGCATATTTCTCATTTAAAAATTCTTCCGTTATTTGTTCAAATGAATCGACAATAAGAACTGGCAACCCTTCAAAAACAGAATCGATAGTTGAATGAACCACAACAGGAATGGAGCCAACTAAAATAGATTCCCAAGTTCTATGGCAATCTATGGAAGTTCCTTCAGGACTTAAAACAAATTTTGACTCAGCTAAATCTTGTAGATATTCAGCAAAAGGTTTGCGTTCAGCTTTATGCACAAAACTCTTATCATCAAATAGTTTTACAATATCAACGCGCTCTTTATTGGTTTTAAGATCAAAATTGATATATAAGAGCTTATCTTTTTTATATGTTCCAACTTTAAATCGCGCAGCTTCAAGCGTTGGCGTATCGCCAGCCGGCCAATGTCTATTCATAAAACCAAGTGGTAATGGATGTAATTTGGGATGATTTATTGAAGTATTCTTTGCAAACCATGCAATAATTTTAGGATCATCAATAAATTGTTCAAACAAACCCGGCGCTCTGTGAATAGAGTTATGAGTTACCAAAATGTATGGCGACGCAATCAAAGGATGAATGGTATATAAAAAAAAATCGATGTAATTGAGATTAACAAAAATAGTATCTGCAGGCTGCACCTGACTTGGATCGAAAGGAATAAGCGTTTCATCTATAATGTGATCACAGTTTACTCTAAAAGTATCACCGCATATCCATGGATAGCTTCCGGGCCGTTTTGCTGTATCTGCTGGAATTTGTGGCCAGACAAAACGTTTCGGAACAATAAAAGTTTGAGCGAAAAGTCCGCTACTCATAAGCACAGCAATTATCGAAAATCCTAAAAATTTTTTCATAACCCACCTTTCCATGAGATCTATGCTTTTTTATAAATGTGTTTATCTCAAAATAAAGTTTCTGGACTAACCATGTCAATGATCTCGCAACTGAAAAAAACGTTCTCTCATTTTTTGAACTTGCTTTTTAAAATAAATTTTCGCTATCTTTATAAAGAATAATTCAAAATTTGGGGGAAAAAATGAAATCTAGATTAATATCATTGTTACTGCTTTGTTGCACCCTTTCTAGCAATTCGCACGCGAAAATTATTCGCTCAGTTAACCATAATTTAACCATTGCTGTTGTTGGAACGGGTTACGTTGGCTTAGTTACCGGTGCAGGCCTTGCAGAAGCTGGTAATAAAGTAATATGCGCTGATGTTGATTCTAAAAAGATTGAAATGCTCCAAAAAGGAATCATTCCAATTTATGAACCTGGTCTTAAAGAACTCGTAGATTCAAATGTTACTTCAGGATTAATTACCTTTACCACCGATGTTGCAGATGCTATTGCACAAGCGCAAGTAATTGTTATAGGTGTTGGAACACCGATGAATGAAAATGGTTCTGCAAATTTAACCTATATCGAAAGCGTTTTAAATACCACTGCAAGCGCAATTAATGGTTTTAAAGTAATTGTTACTAAAAGCACAGTTCCTGTTGGCACCGGTGCTTGGATTCGCAGCTATCTTGAATCAAAAGGTGTGCCGAGCACTCTATTCTCTCTCGTTTCAAACCCGGAATTTTTAAGAGAAGGCAATGCTGTTGGCGATTTTTTACATCCTGATCGAATTGTTCTTGGCACAGAATCATCTCAAGGTCTTGAACTGATGAAGGAAGTTTATAAAACGTTCGTAAACAACGGAACACATATTATTTACACTACAATTCCCACGTCAGAAACAATCAAATACGCTTCAAATGCGTTTTTGGCAGTGAAGCTGAGCTATATAAATGAAATTGCCAATCTATGCGATGCAACAGGTGCAGATATTAAAACGGTAGCTGTTGCAATGGGACTTGATAAAAGAATTAGCCCGCTATTCTTAAACCCAGGCCCAGGCTTTGGCGGATCTTGCTTTCCAAAAGATAGCCAGGCTCTCTTATATATGGCAGACCAAAAGCATATGCAAATGCCCGTTGTTCAAGCATCAATAACAACGAACGAAATGCAAAAAACAAAGCCTGCAGAAAAATTATTAGCTTTATTGAATAATGATATTCACAATAAAAAAATTGCCATATTAGGGCTTGCCTTTAAAGCAAATACCGACGACATTCGATATTCTCCTGCAATATCCACAATTGAAATACTTCTTGAACGTGGAGCAATAATAAAAGCTTTTGACCCTGCAGCAATGGATAATATGAAAGCTATTTTGCCGCAAATTACCTATTGCAATTCTACCTATGAAACTGTCAATCAAGCTGATGCTGTTATTATTATGACTGAGTGGAATGAATTTAAGAATATTGACTTACAATTATTGAGCGATCTTGTAACTAGTAAGGTGATTGTCGACTCACGAAATGTGCTCAATATAAGCAAATTAAAAGAACTTGGATTTATTTTTGATACTATGGGGCATCATTAATATATGAAGAAAATTGTTATAGCATTATTACTCTGTAGCATTGCCAGTCAGTTATGTGGTGATCCTAATAAGATTCGAAAACCTATTGGTAATTCTTACCTTATTTACCCTGAATGTGTTGAAGAGGCTAACGAATCTTTTCATCCATTATATTATTTAAGTGAAAGCGTAGATTATAGAATGAACGCACTTGATCTTCTTGTGTGGTGGCGTTTTGATATAATTGCCAAATATATTTTTGGTCTCCATAGAGAATTGCAGGTGAGAAGTGACTGGGCAAAAGATCTTTATCTTGCTCATCAAAGAGTATGGAGTAACTGCTATGAAGCAGATGGATCTAAGCAAAATTGTGGCGCATTCTTATCAGCATTTAAAAAAACATTACATTCAATTAAAACTAAAGGATTTGATCCACAAAAAGGCAAAATTAAAATTGATATCAGCAAATATCCCTGTGATGGAAGCCATCGCATTGCAAGTTGTATTCTCTTTAATAAACCAATCGTTTGCTATCATTCCTCAGAAAAAAAACACTGCACTTATTCTTCAGCTGCATTTTTTAAATACTACACAAAATTTGTGCATGCAGGCTTAGATAATAAATATTTAGACGCGATGGCCTTGGAATATTGTAAGCTTAAAAAAAACACACGTATCATCGTTGTTCCATTTGGCAAAGATATTTCTTTAATAAAAAAGACAATTCGAAGTTATGGAGTCATTGTTTATGAAAAAGAGTTTTCTCTCACCAAACAAGGAATAAAAAACTTATTCGAGTTACTCCCGCAACAAACACAGAGCAAAACGACAAATAATTCAAAAGAAACGTTATTTAAGATTTTTGTGTGTGAATTTGATATCCCTGATAGTCAAATTCCAAAAGCGATCTCATCATCTTTTAATCCAAGCGATGCGCATATAATAACAACCGATCATAAAGCAACGATCGAGCTTACTCAAATGCTTCTACTTGATACAACTATTAACTTTTTAAACCATCGCAAAAGTGCAGTAATGAATTCGCTTCAATCATTATTATCAACTTTAGAAAAAATTATTGCAAAGAACGGCTTATCGAAAGATCACCTGTGTATATTTGAGCCATGTATTCAAGCTGCTTATGGTATTAAAGATTGCGATCATCTGGCGGTTGCTCTTCATTCAAAAAAACAAATTCCACGATCCGAAATCGATAAAGTGTTAATTAATGCCACTCATCAATTCGATGATATTATATTCAATCCAACGCATCATTTTTATTATAAAGGGTTCAAGTTCGCCGTTCCTCAAAAATAAAGAATTAGTTAATAGCTCGTACCTGCTCAAAATAAAGCCCAACACTGTGTAAATCAAATGGGTATCTACTCCAAGCTTCATGGAGGGTTGAATACGAACTAAAATTAAGCTGATTAAATATTTTTTTGAGATCATTTTTGTGATAAAAAGTCGCATTAAAATTGTGAGCACCTTGCCAATCGTATTCTCCATTAATAAATTGCCAAGCTAAAATCCCTTCATCCAGCTCTTGTGATAACGGGATTTTTTGATCGCGAGCAAGCAAATAATGACTCTTAATATTTTTGCCAAGCGAAAGAGAAAAACAATATGCACCTGTTTTTTCCATCAATCGCACACAAGTTTCAATGCTAATAGGAGTAATAAACTGCCATTTATCTGACATAATCAACGTATAAGCCGTTTTGGACTCGAGTAAGGTGTCTAATATTATTTTTTTATAATCATCATTTTTGTATATCGGCTTTAACTGTACACAACTATAATCAAAGTCACCATTATCAGCAGCCTTTTCAATATCGCTATCAATAGAGTAAAAAATAAAACAGTTATTGTAACCGGTCATAAATGATTTAATGGATTTTAAACATTTATCGAGATCTTTTTTTTGATTAGCAAAAATAATAATATCAGCTAATTGATTTTTCCGAGCTGTACTCTCTTGTGGTGGAGTAAACAAACGTGTATATTTTTTTTGAGCTCGAATCACACTGTCATAATGCAATTGAGTTTGAAGCATCATTTTAAAATCGTTACAATTTGTTGAGCAATTATAGACATATACTATTTCATCAATAAATTGAACATTACCTCCACACATTTCTAACATTGGATACATAAAGGCTAAATCGCAAGCCGCTTTAAAAAAAGTTCCTTGATAGAGCATGTCCTGCAACTTTATACGCTTAAACAATCCTGCATAAAAAGTGCGAAGTGCTGAAGTTATCCATTTAGATTCACGATAACCATTGTTTGCAATAACCGTATTTGATAATTTTCTGCTTATACCGGGATGCTCGGGCGGATACATTTCATATTGCCCGTAGGTGAGCCAAACATTATTATTTTGATATGCAGCGTTTACAATATTGAGGACATTATCATGTTTAAACCAATCATCGCCATCTAACTGCACAATAATCTCATTATTCTCGCACATATGAACTGCTTTATAATGATTTGCAAGCGCGCCACATCTTTTATTATTTCTGATTAAAAGGAATCTTTGGTCTTGATGCCTTTGAGCTACATATTGTTCAACCAGTTGAGCCGTAGAATCATTAGAAAAATCATCGATATATATAACTCGATAATTCTCATACTTTTGAGCGAATACCGAATCTAAATTTTGCAAATACCATTTACTGTTATTATATGAAGGTATAACAATAACTAAAGGCTTTTGATCAGCATGAAGCTCAAATATAATAGATCCGAATAAGAATAAAAACAATCTACCACAAAGCTGCCAACGGTTCATATTTTTTCCTGCTTCTAATGAGGCGATCCATTTTAAGAACCATCTCGAGTCTTACTTTAAAATCATTAATCGGATTTGACTGATTATACACATACATTATTTCAGGAATATGTTTCGAATGAAACGCCGACATCTCAAGCATGGGAAACATAAAAGCCATATCCCACGTTACTTGGAAAAAATCATTTTCAAAAAAAAGATCTTCTTTTTTAATTAACTTAAATAATTTTGCATAAAATGAGCGTAAATGTGTTGATAGCCATTCTGATTCTCGAAATGTATTTGAAGAAATAATTGCATTAGAAATCGGCCGCCAAGCGCCAATAGTTTGATCGGGATACACCATATAACAACCATATGTCATCCACACATCTTCACTTTGATAATAGTAATTAACTCGCTCTAATACTTGTGGATGAGGGAGCCAATCATCGCCATCAAGAGTTACAACGATGGAATGGTCAGATACAGTTTGAATTGCATCATAAATGTTGGCAAGAGCGCCACGTCGACTTTGATTGTGAATAATTTCTAAGCGTTGCCATAAATTATTTTTTTCAGAATATTCTTGAACTAATTTATAGGTTTCATCTGTAGAGTTATCATCAATATAGATTACACGAAAATCTTCATAATATTGAGAAAAGACAGAATCTAAATTTTGTTTAAAAAACGCGGCATTGTTATATGAAGGGATAATAATAACGATTTCTTTTTCGTCAAACAGCTTTGCCGGATTTTCTTGGGTATGGGGGTGAATTGCTAAACTTACTACTATTAATAATAGAGGGATAAATAAAGTGCTTCGCATTACTCTCCTTTTTTATTTTTTTTTATTTAGTTCCTACAGTAGAAACTTCTGATTCTTTAATTTTTTTGTTTACTAGACTGCTCATTTTAGCTTTAGTTGCCGCTGAGTAACCTTTCCAATTGTTTGCTGAGTTACGAATAACAAACTCATGGAACTCTTCTTGTAGCCACAACATCTCTTTAATAAGCATATCGCGCATCTTATTATCGCGAACAACTTTATCAACCATTGCTACTAATTCCCAACGAGTTTCAGCTGATTGCTTTGTTGCATGAGCAGCCAAATATTGATTTATTGAGCTTTCTTCTTCTGGCTTAATTTGCTTTAAAACGTCTGCCAAATCATCGTGGCGACTAGTGTTCACAAAACGTAAGTCTGCAAGAGTAACGGTAACAGCTTCACTCGCCTTGGCTTTACTGTCAGCTGCAAAGGAGATTATAACTTGAGCCGGTTTTGCTTCTACAGATGATGCCACAGGTGCTTTAGATGATTCCAAATGTGCAAAAGCTGTCTTGCATGGAATAGAAAACAATAAGGCAAATAATAAAACTTTTGATGATTGTTTCATGAGAGTTTCCCATAAGGTAATTTTTTAATTATTTTACAACGTAATTTATTGTATATGAAACTTTAATGTTTAACAAATACTTCTAGTTTTTGCCTAATAAGAGCATTCTGTTACCATAAATTCCATCAATTACCTTAAAATATTGCCAAGTATTCTTATTTCTTAAGTTCTTCTAGTTTTTTAAAAAAACCAGCTGATGACGCATACTTTTAATGTTTAACAAATCCTTCGGGTTTTAACCAACTGCCGGCCCAATGATGTATGGCATATGATTCCGGGCGTTGCCAAATGATTGCCGGCATACCCCGTTGATCATAACCACAGGGATATAAAAAGCTTGCGGGTAATGCAACATCAATAGATCCTTGCTTATCTGCAAAAGCAAAAAACATACGCGTAAAATGAATAGGGCCTGTTTTAACAACTATCTGTTTAACATCTTGATTGTCTTTAATTTTTTCCACACAAGCCTTCATTACGCGGTGGCCGGGATGTGCTGCATAGAGTGCAGCGCCCAACTGAACCATGTGAGTGTCAAGCGGTTGGATTCCCGTATAAAAATCGTAGGCATAATGAAGATCATCTAATGGCTTTAAACACTCAAAATCTGTATCAACGTAGGTTCCACCAAATCGATACACAACTTCCCATTTGAGAATATCCGATTTCTCACCATAATTGATTGCTTCATCATAGAAACACTTATTATCAAAATTCACATTTTTCACATCGATTACTATGTGCTTAATGGACGACTGGGGATGATTTAAAAAATCGGTAAGCTCATTAAAATCACTCAAAACGGTGCCTTGATTATAATTTATAGGATTATCAGTCCAAAAAATAAAAATCCAGTTCGGATGATTATCAAGCCAACTTTTGCGATATTGTTCATACTCTGCCGGCAATTTACTGCCAAGCCAGATTTGATGAATAATCTTTGGAATTTTTAGATCAAAGCGAGAGCGAACAACATCCGGCGAATGTTTGTTATAAAGAAGTCTAAAGAAATCAAGCATCATAACATTGTATGAATTACTGCTTATATCTTTGTATTGAGCCGTTTGCATGGATATATCAAAATCAACATGAGCCAAGGCTCCTTGTGCACATAAACCAAACCCAGCCACAATAAAATATTTTTTTATTTGTTCCATGTTTGCACCAAATGATCATTGTTTAAATGTTGAAACTCAGGGGTACGAAATTCTGCAGGCATCCAACTCTTTGCCCAATGATGAACAGCGTAAGCGCCTTGCTCAATCCATTCTTTACGTTTTAATTTGTTCTGGCGACATCCCAGTGGATAAAAGTAGCTTGCCGGCACTGCAATATCTTTAGATCCATTTTTACCGGCAGTTACATAGAAAGACTTGGTAAAGTGCACCGGTCCTGATTTTGTTGGTGCGCCTTTTAGGTGCCAATCATCGCCAATTGACTCAATACAATGCTTTAAAATTGGATGGCCGGGAACACCGCCGAATAATGCAGCACCTAATTGTAGAAATTGAGTATCAAGAGGTTGAATGCCTGTATAGAAATCATAGGTATAATGGAAGATATCTAGCGGGCGTAAGCATTCATAATCCATATCTATATAAACGCCGCCGAATCTATACACCAATTCCCATTTAAGCAAATCGGATTTCACACCAAAACTATCCGTTTCATCATAATATTTTTGATTATAAAGCTTAAATGTTTTCATATCTTCATCAGTCCACAACTTGTAGCTCCAGCCACCTTGTAAATGACTGTTGATCCAGGTAGCCATATATTTTTTAAATGCCTCTGGCAAAGGACTGCCAAGCCAAATTTGGTGGATAATTTTTGGAATTTTTAACTCTTTTTGGGGTTGCATTTTTTCAAGCGAATTGAGTTGGTATAAATTTCTAAAACATTCAAGCAATTTTTCTCCATCTATACCAATTACTTGCTTAGTTATTCTAATCGCATCGGAGAATGCTTTTGTTTGCATTGAAACGTCAAAATCTAACGGCACCCATGGCGCGAAGAGATGCTCATCGGTAGCGCTTAAACTGCTCAATGAAAAACAGATCCCACCGATAGCTAGAAGTCTTGAAGCTGTATATTTAAAGTTCATTTATTGTTCTCCTCTTTCAATATAATTCATAGCATGCGCTAAGATAATAGAGCTATTGTGCATTTTAAATAATTCAACCGTATCAAATTTAGAACCTTCATTAAACTTATCCAATCCTCTATTTTGAAAGTTTGCCACAAACAACGCTTTCGATTCTTCAAAACAAAGAGCAATGGATTCCAAAGAACGATTTGCTGTTTTTAAAGCTGTTTCCAACATGAATAAATTATTGAACTCAATATCTTGAATTTCGTTCAAAAGTTCTTCTTTTTTGAGCATTGTCATAGTACAAACGTATGGATTGCGCCAGTCATGTTCAGCATTAATAAATTGCCATGCATAGACATCATCTTTAATCAAAAGCATTGGAGGCTGATTTTGTTTGCGCGATAACAGATTGTTATCGGTTATATTTTTACCTAATCCTAGATAAAACCCGACCGCACCCGTTGCTTGCATAAAGCGAGAGCATTCAGCAAAATCGATAAAATCTTTAGCTATAACACCATCATGAGCAAGAACCACAAAATCGCCTGATTGTTGCAAAGTGTGTCGCATTACTATTTTGAGCATACCTTGTGCGTATGGATGGTAATTGAGACCCACAAAACGTTCTTGAACCTTTTGATACGCTTTATTCATTTCCGGAGTGCTTGCTTGAAATAAGATATGCACGTCGCGAATATTGCATACATAACGCTCTATAGTTTCTAATGTTGCAAATAAATGAGCGGGAGAATCTGAAGAAAATAACACTAATGAAGCTTTATAATCGATTGATTTATTTGTTGCGTAAGGAGCCTCATGTAACGGCGTATATTTTTTTCGCGCGCGAATAACCTTATCGCAATGAAGTTGATTCACTAACTTAGTTTTAAAATCATTGGAAGGCGTTGCGCAGTTATACACATATAAAACATCTTGAATGCATTTAAAATGCCCGCCCGATAATTCGAGCATTGGCATGAGCATTGCAATATCCCATGTAACATCGAAGAATACACCCTTATAAAGAAGATCTTCTAACTTAATTTTTTTAAATAGTCCTGCATAAAAAGTGCGTAAATGAGTTGTTACCCAATCCCATTCTCTATAGATATTTTTTTGAATCACGCCCGGTGTTATTTCTTTAATTTGAACCGGATTGTAATCCGGATGAGCAATATAATGTCCATGCGTCAACCAAACATTGGTGTCTGCATATACTTGATTAACTCGCGCTAAAACGCGATCGTTATAAAGCCAATCATCGCCATCGACGGTTACAATAATTTCGTTATCTTTGCATGAGTGTATAGCAGAATATAAATTTCCTAATGCACCGCGACGAGTTTTATTCCTAATGATCCATACCTTATGTGAAAACCCTAATTGATTCACATAGTTTGTCACTAAATTGAAGGTGTCATCAGTGGAGCAATCGTCCACGTAAATCACTCTAAAATTGCTATATTTTTGCCCTAAAACAGAACCCAAATTGAGTTGAAACCATTGTGCATTATTGTAAGAAGGAATAACCACCACAATTGGTTTTTCAACAATATTATTTTGAACTGGAACGATAGCATTATCTTGTTTTTGAACTACAATGTCATCTGCTTTGGCCAACAAACAAACTGACATCAAAAAGCAAATGCTATAGCGGATTGTATGTTTGAAAATCATGTGGTGCTTTCCCTTTACTAATCATAATTTTTAATTGATTGAAACTCCGGACGTCTAAAAGTAGGATATAGCCAAGATTTGGCCCAATGATGGACAGTAAAAGAACCTTGTTCTACCCATAAATTTCTTTTTAATTCTTGAGCTTTGCTTGCCAGAGGATAAAAATAGTGAGCCGGTAAGGCAATATCAATATGGTTACTTTTTTCCGCAGTTTCATAAAATATTTTAGTGCAATATATTGGTCCTGTTCTCGCTGTAGCCATTTGCGCTAATGCCATTTTTTTCCAGTCTACTTTCACATTCTCAATACATTTTTTTAAAATCGGATGGCCTGGAATAGAGCCAATAATTCCTATTCCAAGTTGAACCAACTCACTATCAAGTGGCTGAATGCCAATATAAAAATCATAGAGATGATTCAATAATTCAAAAGATTGCAGACATTCAGTATCAAAATCTAAATAAACGCCCCCATAGCGATATAAAATTTCATACCGCATCATATCTGAAATTTCACCAGGATTACGCGATTGTGCAATTAAATTTTCATTATGCAAATGCAAGTCAGGAATATCATATTGAGTCCACAGTTTATATTCCCAGTCCGGATGAAATTTAATAATGCTCTGCTGAAAAGCCCAAAATTCTTTAGGTACTTCTTTTCCAATCCAAATTTGATGAATAATTTTTGGAATTCTTATTGTGGAAGAATGATGAATCTTAGTTGGATGATTTGTTTCATAAATCTTCTTAAAAAAAGAATAGAGCTCCGCCCCTTCAACGCCAAAAAGTTCTTTGTTTCGCGGGGACTGAATAGTCTCAGCCCCCGCACTTTTATTCATCGATTCATCAAAATCACACCATTGATTGCAATACGCATATGTTGAACATAAAAGAATCAATAAAACAAACATTGATTATCTTCCAAATAATGCTGATGTCGATTGTTTCACTGCTTGCAATTCTGCACGCATCATATCTTCAACAAGCTCTTGGAACTTAACTTTGGGTTTCCATCCAAGTACTCTTTCCGCTTTTGCTGGATTACCCAACAATTGTTCAACTTCTGCCGGTCTGAAATAGCGTGGATCAACAAAAACTAACTCTTTATTGGTCGCTATATCAAACCCTATTTCATTAACGCCTTCGCCCTTCCATCCAATATCAACGCCTGCTTCTTTGAATGCTAATTCAACAAATTCTTTCACTGAATGCATTTCGCCGGTCGCAATAACAAAATCTTCCGGTTTATCTTGCTGCAAGATGCGCCACATTGCTTCAACATAATCGCGCGCATGGCCCCAATCACGGCGTGAATCAAGATTGCCAAGATAAAGTGCTTCTTGTAGCCCAAACTTTATACGAGCAACTGCGCGAGTAATTTTTCTGGTAACAAAAGTTTCTCCACGCACTGGCGATTCATGATTGAATAAGATTCCGTTGCATGCAAAAAATCCATAAGATTCACGATAGTTTTTGGTAATCCAAAAAGCATATAGTTTAGCGCAACCATATGGCGAACGCGGATAGAATGGAGTTGTTTCTGACTGAGGTATTTCTTGAACCAAACCATATAGTTCACTTGTTGAAGCTTGATAAAAACGTGTTTTCTTACCCAAATTAAGAGTTCTTATAGCTTCTAAGATGTGTAATGTTCCAAGCGCATCAACAAATGCTGTATACTCTGGCATTTCAAATGAAACTGCAACATGGCTTTGAGCAGCTAAATGATAAATTTCATCTGGCTGAATCATTTGTACTAAGTTAATCATGTTTGCAGGATCAGTCACATCACCATAATGGACAGTAAAGTTCTTATCGCTACAGTTTGGATCTTGCATTAAGTGGTCAATACGGCCCGTGTTCATAAGTGATGAACGACGTTTAATGCCATGGACTTCATATCCTTTTTCAAGAAGAAGTTCTGCCAAATATGAGCCGTCTTGGCCCGTAACTCCAGTAATTAATGCAACTTTATGAGGTTTTGGATGAGAAACTTCTTCATCCGAAATATCAACGCCCCTTGGCAATCGAGAACGAACAGTGATTCGAGCATCTGCCATCACCCCTAAGGCTAACAAGCCATAAAGCGAAAGTTTTAAATAAGAATTAAGCTTCATATTCTTCCTTTTTTTATTGAAGTTTTTTATTATGATTTTTTCGATTACAATTGTGCTTCATACCACTTGAGAGTTTTTTCAATGCCATTTCTCAAAGATGTTTGCGCCTTCCACCCAATACCATTAATTCTATCAACATTTAATAATTTTCTTGGTGTGCCGTCGGGCTTAGTTGGATCTAACACCAACTCACCTTTGTATCCCACAACATCAGCAATTAATAAAGCTAAATCTTTTATAGTAATATCAATTCCGGTACCAATATTTACAATATCGCCGCCATTATAATTTTGCATTAAAAACACGCACGCATCAGCTAAATCATCAACAAATAAAAATTCACGATATGGTGTTCCACTGCCCCATAAAACAACATGCGGAGCATTTTCTTGTTTTGCTTTATAAAATTTTGAAATTAAAGCAGGCAACACATGAGAAGTGTTCAAATTAAAATTATCATTAATGCCATATAAATTGGTTGGCATGCATGAAATAAACTTTGTGCCATATTCTTTATTATAAGCTTGGCACATCTTGATTCCTGCTATTTTTGCAATAGCATAAGGTTCGTTGGTCCATTCTAATTCACCGGTAAGCAAATATTCTTCTTTTATAGGTTGTGGGCACAGGCGAGGATAAATGCATGATGAACCCAAGAACAATAGTTTTTTAACGCCGTTTTTATAAGCAGAATGAATCACATTCAATTCTATAGCTAAATTATCATGAATAAATTGCGCTGGAAAATCTGCATTTGCTTTTATACCACCAACTTTAGCTGCAGCTAAAAAAACAAAATCCGGCCTTTCAGCAACAAAAAAATCGTTAACCGCTTTTGAATCTCTTAAATCCAGTTCAGAAAGAGTTCGAGTAACAATATTTGTATACCCTTCACTTTGCAGACGGCGCATTAGCGCTGACCCTACAAGTCCTATATGCCCTGCCACATAAATTTTTGCATTTAAATCCATAGCACCCTGTGATTTTTTTTGAACCGTTTTTGCTTCAATAGTAAAGCCACATAATCCTTGAATAATTAAAGCAATACTTAATAAATAATGATTCTTTTTCATATTCTTCCTTTTTTATAGTTGAATAGATCTACACTGTTTTGCTTGCGCATCACACATATTTATATGCTCATTACGCACTAATTTATGTTTGACTGATTCCATATCACTCATCACCATTAACTTCACTAAACCTTCAAAATCCATCTTTGGTTGCCAACCGAGAACTTCAAAAGCTTTGCTCGCGTCTCCAATGAGTTCTTCTACTTCACACGGGCGGAAATAGCGAGGGCTAATAAATATTAAAGGTTTGCCCGTTTTTGCATCAATGCCTTGTTCATCAATACCAGTTCCCTGCCACTTAATTTCCACGCCAACTTCTTTGAATGACGCCACGACGAAATCTCTCACAGAATAAGATTTTCCTGTAGCAATCACCAAATCTTGCGGAGTTTCCTGTTGCAACATAAGCCACATAGCCTCAACATAATCTTTTGCATAGCCCCAATCACGTTTGGCATCTAAATTGCCAAGATACAAAGCATCTTGTAGGCCATAATGAATGCGAGCAACAGCACGAGTAATTTTTCTAGTAACAAATGTTTCACCACGAATAGGTGATTCGTGATTAAACAAGATGCCATTTACGCCAAAAATATTATAAGCTTCTCTATAATTAACCGTTATCCAATAAGCATAAAGTTTTGCCGCTGCGTAGGGAGAACGAGGATAAAAAGGCGTAGTCTCTTTTTGTGGAATATCTCGAACCTTACCAAATAATTCACTCGTTGAAGCTTGATAAAATCTTGTTTTTTCAGTTAAACCTAGAATTCTAATTGCTTCTAAAATGCGCAATGTACCAAGGGCATCAGCTTGAGCGGTATATTCGGGAGTTTCAAATGAAACTGCCACATGACTTTGCGCAGCTAGATTATAAATTTCATCAGGTCTCACTTGTCCAATAATACGAATCAAATTTGTTGCATCGATAACATCACCATGATGAAGTACAAAGCGCTTTTCTCCACGCACATGAGCATCCTTAAATAAATGGTCTACTCGTGCAGTATTAAAAGAAGAAGAACGACGCTTAATGCCGTGAACTTCATAGCCCTTGGAAAGTAAAAACTCTGCAAGATAAGCCCCATCTTGCCCGGTAACACCAGTAATTAAAGCAACTTTCATCCATTATTCCTCAAAGATAATTTCTCAATGATCCTTGCTTGAGTGATTTAACAATAGCACGAACTTTTTCTGCATCTTCTCGCTTAGTAATAAGAAGAACTTCATCTGTTTCTACCACACACAAATCGTTAACGCCAATTAAAGCTACTAATTTATTGGGAACATCAATCAAATTATTAAACGATTCTGTTGAAACAATTTTTTCTGTGTCCAATGCACCATATTTTTCTTTAATCGATAAGAATATTTCAATATTTCCAACATCCCACCATGCAAAATCAACAGGTAATACTGTTACTCTCTTACTTTTTTCCATTACTGCATAATCTATAGAATCAGCCTTTACTGTTTCATAACCTTTTTTCCCATTCACAAAATCCTGAACCCCTTGAAACATCTCTGGCGCATTTTTAGAAAATTCTTCTAGAAATACAGAAACTTTTGCACAGAATATGCTCACATTCCATAACATGTTTCCTGATTCAATATACTTTTGTGCAACATCTAAAGCAGGTTTTTCATGGAATTTTTTTACCTGATAAGGAGCCATTTGATCGCCAGCAGCAAACTCAATATAACCGTATCCTGTTGCTGGAAATGTTGGCTTTACGCCAAATAAAGTTATTGAATCATTTTGAGAAACAAAATCAATCGCATGCTCAAGAAATTGTGAAAAATTATTATTGTCCTTTGTTGGAATAAATGGATCTGCAGGCAAAAAAGCAATAACGGCATGAGGATCTTTTTGATAAATCTCAAAACAACTATATAAAATTGCTGGACCAGTATTTCGTGAACCTGGTTCTGCCAGAACACGTCCTACACGCTTTCCAACTTCTTTTTCAATGCTTGCTGCATGCTGAGCAGTGGTACTTACCCAAATCTGTTCTTTCGGAGCTAGCGATTCAACACGGGAAATTGCTTGATCCAGTAACGACTGCTCGTCACCTACCGCTAATAATTGTTTTGGCTTTGATTGGCGCGATAAGGGCCATAATCTTTCGCCGCTGCCACCTGCCAAGATAACAAAATAGATATGTTGTTTATCCATTACTTTTGCTCTTCCCACTTCTGGCACCGAATGTGCAGCAATATTGAACACAGGCAATATTAAGACACAAATGCTCACATATAGAATATTTTTTTTCATACGAACTCCTTTTTTAAATGCTTATTACCTAACTCTTTCCTATTTCATTTCTTCACTGCCACCGCCCTCGCATGCCAATTGATCAATCATCAGTGAAAGCCGTGCCACTATTTCTAAACGTTCTATGCTAATGGGCGATTCAAAAACAGGCTTACGCAACTCATTAAAAAAAGAATTAATCAGATTTTCATGCCCTTTATTGGGGATCATCGTTGTTTCATTAAAGGTACTTGGAAATCCAAACCCATGCAATTGAGCATAATCTTGCATGAAAATTGATTTTGCGTCATAAAAAATTTCCATTCGTTCAACGCCGTGTTGTACATGGCCAAGCGAAGTATATAATAGTGAACATACTGAACCATCTTCAAAAGTAATTGCGCTTACAAAATTATCGGTTGGAAAAACTCCATTAGTCGATGCATGCATTGCTTCAACTGAAACAGACACGGGCTTTGAGTTCGTTAAATAACAGAAAATATCAATTGCATAACACGCTTCGCCAATTATGTTGCCCGCCCCAATATCAGTTTGAATCAAATGATTCTTTTTCAACTCGCTCGCATTGATACGATAGTTTACCATCATTGGAGTTTGGCGATTTTCAATAACCTTTTTAATTTTTTGAATATATGGCGCGAAAGAACGATTATAGTTCACGCAAAAAGGGGCTTGCCCATTTGATTTTAAATATTCAGACAACTTAGAAAATTGTGCATAGTCAGTAACCATCGGCTTCTCCATGAAGACTGCCTTGCCTCTTTTTAAAGCCTTAAGTGCCTGATCACAATGAAATTTTTGAGGTGAAGAAACTATGACAACATCAACCAGATCTTCGGTAAATAATTCATCATCCGCAACTAATGCTCGCGCGCCTTTATATATTTTTGAAACATTTAATGCAGTGGTTACATCTGAATCTACAATTGCATTTATTTGAACTTTTTCAACTTTTGCCACCAAAGGCATTAATTTATTTTTTGCAAAGCCATGCGCTCCAACAAAACCAACACGTAAAATGTCTCGTCGAGCCGGAACAAAGCGCACTTCTTTTAAATCCTCATCTTGCAAACTTAAATGTGCTCCTTGAAATTCATACGCTTTATTTTTTAAAGGCGTATAAGAAAGAATTGCTGCCATTGACCTGCGATCTTTGACTCTTTCATATGCTGCTGCCGCTTGATCAAGATTGACTTCTTCACTAACAAGATGTTCAATATTTATTTTCTTTTGTTCCAAAAGTTGCACAAATGTTTGCATATTTCTGTTTTCAGTCCACCGAACGTATGCAAGCGGATAATCGTGTCCTTCAGATTCATAGTGAGAATCATACCTTCCAGGGCCGTAAGAATTGGAAATTAAAAATTCAATTTCTTTTTTACACAGTTTTTCTCGATTAAACCCAACGCCAACATCACTCACTAGAACTATTTTGCCATTTTTTCGAGTGACATCTATTGCTAAAGGTATTATTAAATCATCTTCTGATGCTGCAGTAATAAAAGTAACGTCAACACCATGCATTTTCGTAATTAATTTAATTTCCTGAACGGTATGTTGATCTCCTGCCAAATACACATAATCAGCTCCCGATACTTGAGCAATTTTAAATCGTTCTGCAAATAAGCCGATAGCTATAACGGTGCAGCCGGCAAGTTTTGCAAGCTGAATGGTGAGTTGCCCGAGTAAGCCCAGTCCTAAAACGCATACTGTTTCGCCTAGTTGCGGTTGCGCGCGGCGAATGCCTTGCAAAGCAATGGATCCTATAGTGGTGATGCTTGCTGCTTTTAAAAATTTTTCTGATGAAACCTTTGCAACTAAATGCTCAGGAACACACACAATATCAGCGTGCTTTGCAAATTCAGAACCCGCGCAAGCAACAAAATCTCCCGCGCGAATTTTCACCACTTTTGCACCAACGGCAATAACAACACCGGAACACGCATGGCCAAATGATTGAACTTCACCTTTTAAAGTGCCTTTAATCAATGCCATGCACCCTTCAATGCCAGTATCAGTGATAGAATCAATAATTTTTTTTACTTTGTAAGGAACTGAATTTAAAAAATGAGAATTTGTCTGCTCTTGTGCAGCAATTTCAGTGCCTGAGCTCATGCAAGAATAATGAACACTCACCAACACAGAAAAATCATCAAGCAACGGTTCGCAAACTTTTTTTAGAACCACTGCTCCTTTGTCTAGGAATAATTGTCTCATACTTTTTCCTCTTTAAAACTCCATTAACGTAAAGTGCTTTTTTTGTGTTTCGAGTGATCAAACACATAGGTGCATTTGATCATGAGATTTTGCTTTCAAAACTCTTTGCCCAATTGAACAGCACTTTTGTGGAATTAACATAGCAGATCAATTGAGGGTGAGCAAGGAGCCACGATTTATTTTTTTTAAAAAATTGCAAAGAGAATTGGCTGAAAATTGGCTGAAATAGTACCTTTTTTGACAAAAAAATGAGTTCAAATTCAACACAATCCCTATGGACAATTCATTATCACTCATGCCATACTACAGCGGTTTAACCCAAAAAGGAGAAATAAATAATGATTTTAAGCTTTATCGCAAAACCAAATGCAAAAAACTTATCGATACTTTTTCTAGCAGCATTTTTAGTTCGTGCCTGCACATTTTATTTTTACGTTCAACATGAAGACCGCTATCATCAAGCCGATAGCAACGATTATCATGTTGGAGCACTTACGGTTGCTCTTGGTTATGGCATGATTAAACCGGGAGGCCAGCCGGTGTTTTGGCGAACACCGGGTTATCCCTTGTATCTCTCTGCGTTTTACAAACTGTTTGGTTTAAAAAGTGGCGCATTTGAAGATAATGCACCGGCACAAAAAGCTGCTTTATGGCTACAGCTCTTTTTATGTTCATTAATACCGATTATTATTTTTTATTTAGCTTTATCGCTGATTGGAATCTTAAACATTGCGTGGATCACTGCATGGATTTCGGTTTTTCATGTCGGCATGGTGCTGAGCAGCGTTTACTTACTCACTGAAGGCCTTACTCTCATTTTTTTCTATTTATTTTTGCTCTTTTTTTATAAAAGCTTTCGCGCTATTGGGGAATATTCAGCGGATACTTCTTCCTGGAAAAAGAATCTCTTCATAGCAGCCCTCTTGCTCGGCGCAGCAACGTGGATTCGCCCAATGGGGGAATTTGTATCAATTGCTTGTGCTTTTTTAATACTGCTTTTCGCGCAAGATTCTTTTAAAAATAAACTTAAAAAGATCGGATTATTCTTATTCGTATTTTATGCATGTCTAGTGCCGTGGTATATAAGAAATTATCAACTCACGGGCAAATTATTTTTTTGCCCTATGTTTGGCACCTATTTAAATGCATTTGTGGCTCCCAAAATCTTGAGAATCACTCATAACATAACATTTGAGCAAGCTTGGCGCTATCTGCAAAACACTGCTGGGCAAAATGCAATGCAACAGCTATCGGCATCACAAGCCACCGGAATATTTTTAGTACCGGAGCATTTTGCATTGGCAACTGCGATGCCTATCATAAAAGAGCATCCATTTTTAGCTTTAAAAGTATGGATGCCGGAAGTATTAAAAACGGCATTTGATTTATATTCGTTCCAATTAATAGCTCTTGCAAATAACTTTTTTAAATATGATCCTCTTGAAGAGTTCTTACCTGAAAAAATTGCAGCAACTCTCTATGCAAAACCAGCACCATGGTGGATGCGCATTATTTGCTGGCTCGATTTTCTATTTACTGTGTGGCTTTGGTTATCTCTTTTTGCCGGCCTCATTATTTTTTGGATAATGCCTTTAATTAAACGGTTTCAGGTCAGCCCCGCAATAAAAAACATGGCAGGCTTCTGGCTTAAAACAGCATTTCTAACGGGAAGCATCATGTTTATGACCGGTGGATTTGGCTATGCTCGATTAAGATTGCCGGTGGAACCACTTATGATCATTGCTGCATTAACACTCTATTATGCTCCTTGGAAACGCAACGATTAACCCTTAAATCAATAGCAGTTATTGAATAGGTAGCCCTTACCAAAGGGAATACAATTCACCTTCATTTTTTATTGCTAATTGAAACTAAACTAAGTTATCCTTAATATAAGAATAGTATATAACTTTCTATTATTATGCAGGATTACCATGAAAATAAATATTAAGGCTTTAATTGTATATCTTTTGATGGCCACATCCTTTTCTTCACTTTTTGGGTCAAGAGCTGCTCGACCAATGTTAGGTGCTGTGCAATCTCAACAGTCTATTGCTCTCGGTTCTTTAAGAGTTTTATATAATGATCCGAAAGTTTTAAAGGAATTTATTGATTCTATTGGCCAGCTAACTAGAGAAGAAGCAAAAGATTTATATATCAACTTAAAAGTAATTTTTGAAGCAATTCGAGCTAAACCTAAAAAATACGTTTTAGATTTATCAAAAATTGATCAAACACTCAGTCAAGAAAATTATGTAGCTAAGGCTATTGTATATTTAAATCAATTATTTACTTTGAAATCAACAGGCAAAGCAGCAATTCAAGAAAATGACTTAGCAGACGGCGTCACCAATTTAAATCAGCAGCAAGTCGAAGATTTAAATAAAATGTTAAAACCAATCAAAGATCGCCCGCAAAATGTTTTTAAACCAACAGCAGTACAAATGCAAAAGCAGCCTGCTGCGAGTGCTGATGCTAAGGCAAGAATGTCCCAAACAGCTGCCGCAAAGCCTGCTGCACGATCGCTGAGAGCACAAGCTGGTCAAGCACAAGTTCAATATACTGGCGCTGAAGGTGCAGCCGCTGCAACACCGCAAGCTTCCGCAAAACCTGTTGTCAGAAAACCGTCAGCCGCTCTCACCGCAAATCCTCAGTATAAAGAACCTTCTGAAGCTCAATTAGGAGCAAGACGAGTGTCAAGTAGTGCCCACCAAATGACTCCCTCAGCTCAAGCTGCATTAATGCGCCAACGCTTAGGCGCAAAACCAGCGGCACCGACTCGCGGGGTAGATGTTCAAAGCGCTGCCGGCGCAAGAAATGTTCGCTCACAATCTCAAGTTGTAAGACAATTAGCAACCGAAGTTCAAAAAGTTTCAGCATTAAAGCCATCATTTACGGTGAATCCAAAAGATTTGTTGCCGGTTCCGGCAGAATTTGTTGGCAAAGTTATGTACATCAAAGTCGCTCAACAGGGTATCGATGAATGTGGATTCCGTGTTGCCGCGAATGCAAAAGCAGTTGATGAACTTCTCAATCAGAGACTTCAGCTATCCACTGCGGCAATCAATATCAAAGCTCAGGCCCATTTGAAAACCTGCGGTATCAGACAAGTAAAAATCGGACCTGATGAGGTTGTGATTGCTGCACAAAAATTAAAACTTACCAATTTCTATATTGGTGAAGCCCGCTTAAAAGAACAAAAAATCGCAATCTATAAAGGGCCTGAATATGATCCAAAAGGCGAACTTATTATGAGCATACTGCGTAATCTTAATGAAGAAGCACGAGCAAGCTTCTTTGTAAATTATAGCGATCACTGGGTTAATGCTGTAGTTATAAAAGAGCGAGGATTAAAACCAGTTATTATTTATATGAATTCGCAAAATTCACCGCTCACTAAAGAAGGTAAGGCTTATCAAGCTCTTTCATTACTGCTGAATGAAATTGAATCACCTGTAACGGCAACTGCTTCTGCAGCGCAACAACTATCTGCAGATGCCAAAGAATACGCGCAAAATCAAAGCGCAGCAGGTCAACAGCTTCAAAACCCTCCTGCAGCTTCCGCACCTTTAAGCGAAGCACCTCCAAAATCGGCAGAGGAAACTCAATATGAACTGGACGCAAAAAAAGAAAACGATTTGCTCGCTGAATTGAACACTTTATATAAAGATTTGAGTAAAACTCGCTCAAATTTTTACAAGAGCATTAATTCTTTTGATTTTAAAACAGCATACGAACTTTTGGATCATTTTAGAACCAAACTTAAACGATATCAAGAAATCGTAGATGAAAATTTTAAATTCGTGGCATCGAACCATTTCGCGCCGGGCAGCGACAATCAATTCTCTGATTGGGGAGCTAGAAACGGAGGATTTGAGTATGACTTAATCAAAGAAATGGAACCAGCGCTTAAGAAACGAATGGGAGAAACATATTTCTGGGAGAAGCATTATGAAAAACGTATGTTTGAATTATCAAAGAAAATAGAAAGTGCAAAAAGCTTTGGCGCCCCTATTAGGGGTATTCAATCTTCTGTTAGTCTGTTTGAAATATTAGTGCAAGAACTCGAGTTGCTTAAGAACATACGAGGGTCACAATTTAAAACGGATGATTTTATTTTTATTCCAGGTCAACTCCAAGTCTTGGAATTTGATCTGGATCCAAAGACTGAATATGAAACTGGTTATGGCAATGAAAAAGTGCCAGCAGCTGAGCTCGATGCATTGCGTAATAGACTTGATGCAGTAAGAACAGTTTTAAGAAATCTAGGATTCACCGTATACGATACTACTCCGTGGATAAAGCAAAAAGCTGAAAATAAATAAAAGATTGAAGATGCCAAAATGAAATCAACCATAAAAATATTTCTTTTGTGTTTTGCTCTTTTTGGCCAAAGCATCCTTTTTGGAAGTAGCGCGGCCGGTTCAGCAGCAGGTATGCCTGCGTTAGAACCATTAAAGTCTCAGCCGCTTGGCGTTAAAGCAATAAACCATGAACAATTAGTTCAACTCGTTTCAACAAAAATAAAATTATTGGTAGAATTCAAAACTACTGCACTCGGCGGTTTTACTGACGATCAATTTGTGCGAGCACTTAAAATGATTGGAGAAAACAAACTACAGGTTTTTATTGGTATCCTTAATGACTATTTCAAACCAACTAAACAAACACCTGAACAAAAAGCCGTCTTCACGCTATTCAAAGAACTATTGAAAACAAATCTGCCTGTTCAATGGATTTCTTATTTCCAACAGTTTCTTATGCAATTTACGCCACAAGCACTGAATCAACTGCCCGATGAAACGTTAATTTTGCTTTATGATAGCCTTTATTCAATAGAAAAAGCTTTACAACAAATTCAAATCGCAGATCGAAAAATTGCAGCCGACCTTCAAGCCAATCAAGCACGTCAAATTCTGCAAATGCTTACAAATCAAATGTTGAATATGGCAAATCAGCAACGACAACAACTCCATCTTCCAGTATCTCATCCACAATTTGTTCAGCAGCCAGTTGCAGGAACTTTGCCTCAAGCAAAGGCTCCTCTGCAACAAAATTGGATGCTACAGCCACCGCAACAATTTTGGACAGCACCAGCAGCTCCATTCGTGCCACAACAATTTGTTGCGGCCAAGCAAACAACACCATTAACCGCTTCAACCGGCTTAGCTCCTCAAGAAAACGTTTCTGCATTGCAAGAAAAACAACTTTTAATACCTGTCAAAGCAATCCCTACTGCAAGCGCAGCACCTGCGCAACCTCCGCAAGCTCAGGGGAGAGTGTTACAGCCTTCACAAAGGCAATTAACTAATAATGCAAGAAATCAAGAAGAAACGAAACAATCAGTGGCAGCTGCCACTGAAAACTCAAAACCTTCCGGCATGAGCGCAGCTGCAGAATCTGCTCAGCGCGTAACGCAATCAGCTTCTGCAAATTCCGCACCTCTCACAAAAGAAGATGTAGCAAAAGTTGAAGCTGTATTTGCTCAATTATTTAGGGCATCGCAAGATACTATTCCAAATTTCATAAAAGAATTAAAAGATCAAGTTCGTAACATCGCTTACCCATCTGATGAGCAGAAAAAAGCTTTTGATACATTGAAAAATCAGGCAATTCAACAAGTGATAGACTTTGAAAATCAAGTGAGAGAATTTCAAAAGCTAGTGGTTGATAATCCAAAAATTGCAAAAATGACTAGCCCTTTATCACCATCGCCATATGAAGGTTGGGCTGAAGCTGAAGGCGGTTTTGATCACGATTTAACAGAATTTAAACACGAGTTGACAAATCTTGCTCTTAACCCGCAAGAAACACGAGATCAAATCGGTAAATTACTCGAACATATTAGCCTATTGATGCCCTATTTTGTTTGCGATACACAGTATAAAAAGATGATACCTTTTTTGGGACAACCAGTGCCAATCGAATTTATTGCTCGAAGATCAGCACAGGGATTTCATCGAGTAGCAGAACTTATCAACTCTCTTGATACAATGGATGAAAAAGTGATTGCACAGCAAACGAGTATAGACGCGTTAAAGGTACTCAATCGCTTTGAAGGATACTTTAATCCTGCAACCAATGTTTATAAATATATTCAAGGAAGGATTCCGGCAGATAAAATGCTTGAAATTCAAACATTGTTGGAACGTGCAAGAAAATATTTAGTAAATCGGGCGCAGCAGCAATAATTTTTACTTTAACTTCGATTAAGCAAAAAAAGCGTTTCTTTGACGAACAGTTCTAAAAAAACTATTCTAAGTGATATTTTAAGATATTAAAAAATCACACTGGATAACTATGAATCGTTCTTTTTCTCTTTTAAATTATCTCTTTACTTCCATTTTTTTTCTTACTGCAATTTCGTTCAATATATACGCAGCTCAGCAACAAAAAGCTATCACCCATGCTAGCGTCGCTAACAAATTTAAACAACTGCACCTTATGTTTGCAACTGCTGCAGTTCAGGAATCATCTGTTCTTCAAGACACTTTTAAAGCATCTGGTTTTTCTCTTCAAGACATTGATGAAACTCTTGGTAACTTAGATATTCTTCTTACTAAATTTAATAATTCTCTTACTAAGGCAGCTGCTGAATCACAACAAAGAGCAGCAACAACACCTGCACCTCAAACACCGCCAAGCCAACATAAACTTGTATCATCTGTTGGACCAAACACAACACCAAAAGCAACTGCTGCTAGAGCTGCTGCCTTTTCTTTTGCGGCACAAGCAACGGTAATAGGATCCGCAACCGGCAAGCAACCCGTTTCGCCAAATCAGGTCATTGCTGCAGCAAACGCAAAACAAAAAGAAACTGATGAACTTCTTAGAAAGCAAAGTGGTTCAGCAGCTGGCCCCACGAGAACAGCACCATCAAAGCCAACAGCTGCCGCAGCTTCTAATGCAAAAACTGAGAGCGAGTTGATTGAGGCGTTACCTGCAAGAATAGACGCTTTAGTTGCCTTAACAGCCAACAGGCAAAAAGCTGCTCAATTAGTTACCAAACTTAAAACTATGCCCAAAGCTCTGTTAAGTATGCCACCAGTATTAAACACTCAGTTTCAAAATGTTGATGATATTAGAGATCTTTTCTCTGCATTAACCGCACAAAGTTCTGAATTGGCATATCAAAAAGGAAAACAAATA
>Ga0366818_10024_pt2 | contig 61802 bp, 46 predicted proteins | sample TotcelFGM3001N14_FD_207090 | JGI IMG/M metagenome (GOLD analysis project Ga0366818, IMG submission 207090) | Enriched cells from coal bed in the Powder River Basin, Montana, United States - Total cells FGM rep3 HSBNCT.FGM.300.1.N14 ...
CCCGAAAAACTGATTGCGATCGGTTTGGACCTCGGTACCGGCGGTGCCCGGGTGGCGGCGATGGATTTCCAAGGGCACATGGTGGCCGAAGGGCGGGCCGACTTTCCTGCCGGCGCGTCGCGGGTCGACGGGGCGCAGGTCGAGCAGGACCCGTTTGTCTGGACAAACGCCGCCGAAACGGCCTTGCGCCAGTTGGCGGCCGGACTGCCCGCCGATTGCCAAATCGTGGGCCTGGCCGTGGACGCTACCTCAGGAACGTTCTTGCTGGCGGACGACGACGGCCGGCCCTTGACACCCGGCGTGATGTATAACGACCTGCGGGCGACGAACGAAGCGGGGCGGGCGGCCGACGCCGTGCGCCCGGCGCTGGCTCCGTACGGAATCGAAGTCGCGGCCGCTTTTGCGCTGCCCAAGCTGCTGTGGTTCGCTCGGCACACGCCCGACCTGTTCCATCGCTGTCGCCGTATGGTGCATCAAACCGATTGGATTGTCGGCCGGCTGTGCGGCCGCTACGACGTGACGGATGTCTCGACGGCGCTCAAATCGGGCGTCGAGCCGGCCACACTGCAGTGGCCCGCAGCGATCGAGTCGCAGCTGGGCATCCCCTGCCGGCTGCTGCCGAAAGTCGTCCTGCCGGGTACGCCCATCGGGCGGTTGACCGGCGACGCGGCGGCGGCCACCGGATTGCCGGTGGGAACATCCATCGTCGCCGGTTGCACCGACGGAACCGCAGGCTGCTTGGCCAGCGGGGCAAAACAACTGGGCGATCTGAACGTGACGCTGGGCAGTACGCTGGTCTTCAAAGCGATCAGCGCCCAGCCATTGCTCGATCCGGCCGGTGCGGTCTACAATCATCGTCATCCGGCCGGAGGATTCCTGCCCGGAGCGGCTTCGACGACGGGCGGCGAATGGGTGGGGGCGTATTTAGCGGACGAGAACTTGGACGCGCTCGGCCGCCGGGCGGCCGGACAGTTGCCGTCGGGACACATCGCGTATCCGCTGGTCAAGACAGGTGAGCGGTTTCCGTTTGCGTGTCCGACGGCGACGGGTTTCGGCTTGGACCGGATCACCGATCCAGGGGAACGGTTTGCCGCGGGGATGGAAGGCGTCGCGTTCTTGGAGCGATTGGGCATCGAACGGCTGGAGCAGTTGGGACTGGTCGTCGGTCCGACGGTTTACGCGACGGGCGGCGGCGTGGCCGGTGAAACATGGTTGCGGATTCGCGCGGCCGTCATGGGCCGCACGTATTGCACGCCGCGCTTTCCGCAGTGTGCCGTAGGGGCGGCCGTCCTGGCGGCGATGCCGCATTGGGGCGGGTGTGGCCAAGCGGTGGCGGCCATCGTGCGCGCCGGGCAGACCGTCGAGCCGGATCCGGATCTGGCCGAGGCCTACACGCGTCCGCGGGAACAATTCCGGGCGGCGTTACAGGAACGAGGATACGTGCGGTGAGCATCTTCAAAGCGTGTGACGTGCGCGGCGTGGTCGGCCAGCAATGGGGGACAGAAGAAGCACGCCGGATCGGCTGCGCATTGGGCTGCATGATTCGAGCACGCGGTGACGCGGCAATCTGCATCGGGGGCGACTTTCGCCGCAGCACGCCGCCGCTGAAACAAGCTCTCGCGGACGGCTTGCTCGACGCGGGGTTGGCGGTCCATGACGTCGGTCAGCAGCCCACGCCGGTGGTGAATTTCGCCGCCCGGCACCTCCTCTGCCGGAGCGTCGCCGTGGTGACGGCTTCCCACAATCCGGCGCGTTACAACGGCATCAAGTTCGTGGTGGCGGGCCAGCCGCCCAGTCCGCCGCTGGTCAGGGAACTGCGGGCCGCCCTCGATGCGCCGCGCGCCGCATCACGGGGGACATTGGATTACCGCGACGTGACGCCGAAGTACGAGTCGTGGGTGATTCAAGAGGCCCGCGACTTGCTCGCCGCGGCGCAAGGCGGCGGCGCGGAGCTTGCAGCCGCAGCGGAAACGTCAACCGGCGCGACACATCCCACCTCCGCTGCCAGTCCCGCCGGGCGCGGGAACGCGAAGTCGGCAGATTTGTCGGTCGTCCTGGACGCAATGGCGGGTGCTTTCACGCACATCGCCCCGCGCGTGCTCCGCGCTGCCGGCTATTCGGTGACCGCGCTGACGCCGGATATCGACCCGGATTACGCGGCGGGCAATCCGGACCCGTCCCACGACGCCAATCTGGCGCCGCTCGCCCAGACCGTGCTCGCCCGCCGGGCCGACGTCGGTCTGGCGCTGGACGGCGACGGAGATCGGGTCATCTTCGTCGATCACGAGGGAAGAATCGCCAGGCCCGAGCAGATCGCCGCGCTGCTGATCCGGCAGTGCTTCGACCGTCCGACAGTTGTGTACGACCTGAAGTGTGCGTCGCTTGTCTCGCAGGTTGCCACGGCGGCCGGCGGTTCGGCCATCATGCAACCCAGCGGGCACGGCTTTATCAAGACGGCTATGCTGCAAGCCGAAGCCGAGTTGGGCGTCGAAGTCAGCGGGCACCACTTCTTTGGAATCCTGGACGGCGGCGACGACGGCCTGTTTACGGCGTTGGTCGTTCTCGGGATCCTGGACAAATTTCAGTCGCGTCTAGCCGACGTGCTCCGCCCGTTCGGCTGGCCGGCGATTACGGCCGATTTGCGGATTCCGTTTGCGGGTGATGCGTTGACAGTGATCGAGGCGATTGCGAGCCGTTGCGGAGGCCGGCTCACGCGGTTGGACGGCGTGCGCGCCGACTACGACGGCGGCTGGGCCTTGGCCCGCGCGTCGATCACCGAGCCGGCGATCACTTTCCGTTTCGAGGGCCGCGACCGCGACCGTTTAAGGCAGATCGCCGAACGATTTTTGGCCGGTGCGGGCTCCGTTGGCAACCAAGTGTTGGAGAGAATCGATGAGTGATGTTTTGCAGCAATTGATCGACATGTCGCGTGCGTTGGGCGATCCGGCGCTGGACTATGTAATCCTGGGCGAAGGCAACACGTCCGTGCGCGCGGACGAGGAGTCATTTTGGGTCAAGGCGTCGGGCATCCCGTTGATCCACGCGGACCGGGACAGCTTTGTGCGTGTCCGTTTTGCACCGCTTCGCGAGGCAATGGAAGGCCCATCGCTGACGGATGCTGACGTGAAGCAACTGCTGGGGGCGGTCACCGTCGAGGGTTCGCGGGCTCCGTCGATCGAAACATTCCTGCATGCCTTGTGCCTGCAACTCGAGGGCATCCGCTTCGTGGGACATACCCATCCGGTGGCCGCCGTGTCGCTGCTGTGCAGCCAGCGGAGTCGCGAATTGTTTGCCGGATCGCTGTTCCCCGACCAGATCGTGCTGCTGGGACCTGCGTTCGTCTACGTCCCGTACACCGACCCGGGCCTGCCTTTGGCGTTAGCCGTGCGGGACGGCGTGCGGCAATTCGTCGACGCCCAGCAGCGGATTCCCAAAGTGCTGCTGCTGGAGAACCACGGCGCGTTCGCCCTGGGCGGCACTCCGCAGGACGTGCTCAACGTCACCCGAATGCTGGTCAAGACCTGCCGCATCCTCGCCGGGACGCTGGCCGCCGGCGGGCCGCGGTTCTTGTCCGCCGAGCACGTCGCGCGCATCGATCGCCGTCCGGACGAACTCGCCCGCCGCCGCGGGTTCGGCTGAAAACGATGATTCGTAGAAAGCGATGGATGGTGTTGACCCCGAGCATGGCGATGTTCTAGCCGTGGTACTTCGGTGTCAGTCACTCGATGGCTGAACAAGTACATCACCCGAATCCGGGCCAGGAACTTCTGATCCCGGCCGGGGCGGTCTACTCGGCCGGAAACATCGGCCGCAGGACGGCCGGTTGGCTGTATGGCTACCGCTCCGACTCGTGAGGGGGGGACCTGCGACATGCAAATCTGGGTTGACGCCGACGCCTGTCCGGGCGAGATCAAGGAGCTGCTGTATCGTGCCGCCAAGCGGACACAGACCAAGGTGACACTGGTCGCCAACCAAGCCATGCGTACGCCCCGTTCCGAGTTCGTCGACAGCTTGCGGGTTGGCGCAGGCATGAACGTCGCCGACCGACGCATCGTTGAACTTGTCCAGCCCGGTGACCTCGTGATCACGGCGGACATCCCGCTGGCTGCTCAGGTGGTCGCCAAGGGCGGGCAAGCCCTCAATCCGCGAGGCGAATTGTACACGGAGGCCAACGTCGGCGAGCGGTTGGCCGTGCGGAATCTCTTTGATGAGCTGCGCGGGGGAGGCCAGATCACTGGGGGACCGCCGAGCTTCAACGCCAGAGACCGGCAGGTGTTCGCCAATCAGCTCGATCGCTGGCTGACGGCGGCGAAGCGTTGAGCACGGTCGTCTCCACTCAAATGCCGGGCTGCCATCCGTGATTCGTCCTCGCTGACGCTTCGAGGCACGATGCCGCGCTGTACCTTGCTGCAGCGGACATTTGCGCAGCTGCCGGGAATTGGCCAGTTGCTTCGAGTCGTTTCACTGCCGGAACAAGTCCGCTGAAGCGGTCCGCCGAATTCCGGCGCTTGACAAACGCAAGGGCGACCGTCAAAAAGGTGGCTGTTGTCGGCGGATCGGGCTTCCCGGCCGGCGACTCGAAGTTGCGGATTTCCCGCCGCTGGTGCGGCGAGCGCTCCAATAGCGAAGATCATCGACACAGGAGAGAAACCATGGCGTTTACCGTGACGAAAGACCTGATGCTGCCGGCCACCGTCACCGGCTCTTGGCCCCGGCCGCGTTGGTACACCGCAAATCTCTGGGGCCGGCCGCTCGATACGGCCATGATGGACCCTTGGTTCCGCGAGCAGTTTACCGACGCCCACGCGATCGTTGTCTCGGACCAGGCACGCGCCGGTTTGGATATCCTGACCGGCGGCGATTATCATCTGGACGAGGACGTCGCAGGCCGCTCGTGGCACCACTATCCGCTGCAGCGCTGGAAGGGCTTGGAACATGAAGAATTACAGTCGGAACGTACCCGCTCGCCGTTGCTGTCCTACCCGGTCGGGACGATGCTCGATTCGATTTACAAGACGTGGCGCTGGCCGCGCGTCGTGGGGCGCGTCGAGCACGATCCGAAGAATCCCTTGGAATACGCCAAGATTTGGCGCATCGCCCAGCAGGCGGCGGGCGGAACGCCGGTCAAGTTCGGCACCTGCTCGGCTCAGGTCTTGGCGTTCTTCCTTGACAGCCATACGCCGGATTATACCCTCGACGACAAGCGGCAGCTGATCTGGGACATGGCCGAGGCCATGAACTTGGAACTCCGGCAACTGGCCGCCAGCGGCTGCAAGGTGATCCAAGTCGAGGAGCCCACGCTGCACTTCCTGGCCCGCTATCACCCGGAGCAGAAGGAGTTCATCGATTTTCTCGTCGAAGCGTTTAACCGTGAGGTCGAGGGCCTGGACGACGTCGAAATCTGGATTCATACCTGCTGGGGCAATCCCAACATGCAGAAGGTCTTTTCCGACGAGTCCTACGCCGCGTCGATGGAGATCTATCTGGAACGGCTCAAGGGCGACGTTTGGACGATCGAAGCCACGGAGAACAATTTCCGCGAGCTGTCGTTGTTCTCGCCGTTCAAGAATAGCCTGAAGAAAAAAATCGCCGTGGGCGTGATCAGCCATCGGACGCTGCAGGCCGATTTTCCGGACGTGATTGCCGAGCGGATTCGCCGCTGCTTGCCGTACATTCCGGCGGACAAGCTGATCTTGTCGACCGATTGTGGCTTCGGTCGGCAGGGCTTCAACCGGCATCTCGCATTTTATAAGACAGTCGGCATTCCCGTGGCGCGGAACATCATCCTGAAGGAACTGGGCATGGAGCCGCGCTACGTGCCGGCAGCCGACGAACGGCTGGCCTGGGACCAACTGCCCGACTACGAGCCGTTCACGCATCTGACGCCGCTGCGTTAGACGCGGGTTGATTCAGGAAAGTCCGTCCAGTGCCGCAACTTGCCAACGATAGCCACGAGGGAGCAGCGCTATCCAAGGCCCGCATGCTGCCGACCCCCAGCCTGCGGGCTGTGATCAAATCTCGGATCACAAATCTCCAATTTCAAATCTCCAATTTCAAATCTCAAATTTCAAATTTCAAATCCGACCGCCCGCTCGGGCGTTCTGGCGTCTGTCATCCTCCAGCGATGACGCTTCGCATGAACTCCAGGCTCTGGCGAGTGTTCTCGTCGGTACCGGAGCATTCGATCGACACCGCGCCGTCCCAGTTGGTTTCCTGCAGGTATCGGATCACCGCGCGGATATTGTCGGCATTCACGCCGCCGCCGACGGGGACTTCGGACGAGCCGATGCCGGTCTCTTCGCCGCGAACGGCGGCCGCCAAGGCCGGCGAAACGTCTTTGATGTGGCAATGGGTCAGATACTTGCGGAACGTCTTGCAGAATTCAAGGGGATCTTTGCCTGAGATGAACGTATTGCCGGTGTCAAAGTTGAACCGCAGGTAAGGCGAGTCGAAGTGCTCGAACAGCCGCAGCATGAAGTCCTGATTGCTGGTATACGGACCATGCGTTTCGACGTTGATGACAACGTCGTAGTCCTCCGCCCAAGGCAGGCACTGGCGGTAATTGTCGCAGGTGATGCGGAAGACCTCGTCCAGCGAGAACCCGGGGATCTCAAACGCCCCGTCCACGGTGTCCACCATCGGGCAGCCGATTTCCGCCGCAAAGCGAATCGATTGCTGGACGTACTGGACGCCGAACGCCGAGCCGTTGGGACCCATCATCGGGTACGAGCCGTCGATCTGGGTGACTTCGAGGCCCAGTTTGTCCAGGTACTTGCGCAACGCCCGCGGGTTGGCCTGCAACGAAATCCCCGGATCGTACCCCAAGGCTTGAATGAAATTCTGACCGTGGATCACGGCGAACTCGATGTGGTTCACCCCCAACGCGGCGATTTTCTCGCAAGCGGTCTCGAAACTCTGGCTCAAGGGCCGCCAATTGTCGGTGTGCAGGCCGAGATGAATCATTCGCCTTTTCTCCTCGCAAAAAATGACCAGCTTTAACGCAAAGATCCCCACCCGGAAATGTCGCTCGCCCCTCACGCGCGACGCATCGAAGTGCCGAGCCCCCACGGCGTCATTTCCAGCTGGGCATAAGTTATCGCATCGGCCTGCGGCGAATTCAAGCACGGATAAGCGGGGATTCGGTGAAAGGTTACGTGAAAGATTAGGTCGAGCGGTTAGTTCTTGCAGCGACCTTACTTGTTCAACACCTCGTCCAGGTTCATCAACTGGTTGGCCAACATCGTCCAGGCCGCCAGGGTCGCAAGATCCAGCGACGGGTCCGGTTTGGATTCACCCACGGCGAGCAACTGCCGGGCGTGTTCGGCATGAGCGGCGTAGTGCGCCGACAGATCGGCCAGCGAGGCTTGAACCACCGGCAATTCGGCGGCGGCGAACGGGCGGCACAGCAGACGTTTGGCCAGATAGTCCAAACGGCCGTCTGCCGAATCTCCGCCGCAAACGAGCGTTCGTTGCGCCAAGTTGCGCGCGGCTTCGACAAACTGCGGGTCGTTCAAGGTGACCAGCGCTTGCAGCGGCGTATTGGTTCGCTCGCGGCGGACCGCGCACACTTCGCGACTGGGCGCGTTGAACACGTCCATCGAAGCCGGCGGGGCGCTCCGCTTCCAAAGCGTGTACATGCTGCGGCGGTACAAATCCTCGCCCGAATCGCGGCGATAATCGCGGGTGTTGCTGCCGATCATGGCGACTGCTTCCCACACGCCTTCGGGCTGGTACGGTTTGACGCTCGGACCGCCGATCCGGGGCGACAGCAAGCCGCTGACCGCCAGCGCATAATCGCGGACGACCTCGGCATCAAGGCGAAACCGAGGACCGCGCGACAACAGCCGGTTCGACGGATCCTTTTCCAGCTTGTCGGGCGTCGCTACCGCGGACTGGCGATACGTTGCCGAGCTGACCAGCAGCTTGAAAAACTTCTTGATGTCCCAGCCGCCCTCCCGGAACTCGACGGCCAGCCAGTCCAGCAGTTCCGGGTGCGAAGGCAACTCGCCGGAGACGCCAAAATCTTCGGCCGTCCGCACCAGCCCGGTGCCGAACAATTCTTGCCAATAGCGGTTGACGGTGACGCGGGCGGTCAGCGGCTGTTCCGGCCGCAACAGCCATTGCGCAAAGCCCAGCCGGTTCTTGGGCAACGCCGGCGGCATCGGCGGCAGGATGCCCGGCGTGCCGGGATGCACCTGATCGCCGCGCTTGTCATACTCGCCGCGGAACAACACATACGCCGTGGGCGGTTCGTTGCGTTCGTGCTGGACATGGGCGACTGTACTGCGGTCCTTGATCGCCGCTTGCTCCTGCTCGAGCGCTGCCAATTTGCCGGCCGCTTCGCGATACGGTTGATCCTTGGCTTCCAGCCACCAGGCGAACAATTCGTTCGTGTCGGTCTCGCTCCGCTGGCCGGCGGGCTTGATTCCCAGATAGGCGATCCGCGTGCCGCTGATGATTTGAGCGGCTTCTTGCCGTGCCAGCGTGCGGGCATACAGCCGCACGTCTTGGATCGCCACGTCGTTCAACCGCGATTGGGTGTGGCGCTGAGCGATCTTGAGCGGCACACCGGTGCGAATCATGCCTTTCAATTGATCCCGCAACACGCGCACGCTTTGTGGCTGGCCGTCCACTAGAATCGTCACGCCGCCCGCTTTGCCCGATCCGTCGTACGTCACCAGCACGTGGGTCCACTGTCCCGCCTTCAGCGGCTCGCTGGCCACGACTTTCAGCGCGTCTTCGTCCCAGTTGTGGATGATATGCATGCCCGGCCGGCCGTTTTCAAACCACAGGTCCCAGCCGCGATATCCTTGCTGGTCGTCCATCCGGGCCACCAGCGCTCCGCCGGTGTCCGTCTTGATCAGCTTGACCCAAGCACCGATGGAAAATCCCTGGTCCTTCTCGAAATCACCCGCTTCGGGAACTTCGATCGTCACCCCGGGCGCGGCTTTGTAAGCGGCCGCGGCGACGTGCCCGGGATCGGAAGCCAGCACGGCAGGCAGAGACAACGACTTCGCCACGCCGCCGATCGTCACGGCAACTTGCTGAGCCGCGCCGTCATTCAGGGGAGCATGGAACGTCAGGCCGTCGGCCGGAACGGCGGGCGCGAGATCGGCAGGCGAAGCCGCTGCCACAGCACGCTCGAAATCTGCGCGAGCCGCCGCGCGGCGCTGGTCGACCTGTTGCTTGATGGCGGCGATTTCCGGGCCGATCACGTCCCAGCGCGGGCGATCTTCCCGCCGCGGCACGACCAGCACCGGCGGCGTATCCTTGATATTACCGTCCATCACCGCTTGGGTCGTGTTATTGAAAAACGCGGACATCTCGTAGAACTCGCGCTGCGAAATCGGGTCGAATTTATGATCGTGGCACGTCGCACAGTTCATCGTCAGCCCGAACCAGACCCACGAGGTCGTCTCCGTGCGGTCGCGGGTGTACAGCACGGCATACTCTTCGGCGATCACTCCGCCTTCGTTCGTGGTGATGTTGCAGCGATGGAATCCGGTCGCGATCCGCTGTTCCAATGTGGGATCCGGCAGCAAGTCGCCGGCCAGTTGGTCGATCGTGAATTGATCGAACGGTAGGTTGCGGTTGAAGGCGTCGATGACCCAATCGCGATAAACCCAGATTTCACGGAAGTTGTCGAAGTGGATGCCATGCGTGTCGGCATAGCGAGCGGCGTCCAGCCAGTATCGTCCGCGGTGCTCGCCCCAGCGTTCGGATTGCAGCAGCCGGTCGACAAATCGCTCGTAAGCGTCGTCCGCGGCGTCTTGCACAAAGGCTTCGACCGTTTCCGGCTCCGGCGGCAGGCCGGTCAGGTCGAGGCTCAAGCGGCGGGCCAGCGTGCGGCGATCGGCTTCGGGCGCGGGCGCCAGGCCGAGCGGTTCGAGTTGGGCCAGCACGAAGGCGTCGATCGGATTGCGGATCCAGGCGGTATTCTGAACCGCAGGCAGCGGCGGACGCTTGGGTGTGAGGTACGACCAATGCGTCTGGTATTCGGCGCCCGCGGCCACCCAGCGTCGCAGTAACGCCTTCTGGTCGACCGTCAGCTGGTGCTGCTGGTCCGGCGGCGGCATGACTTCGTCGGCATCGGTCGAGAACACGCGGCGAATCAACTCGCTCTCGTCCGGCTCGCCCGGCACGATGGCTCCCGCATCCACGGCCGGATCGCGCAGGTCCAATCGCAAATCGGCTTGGCGCGAGGCACTGTCCGGACCGTGACAAGCAAAACACGTCTGGACCAGAATCGGCCGCACGTCACGGTTGTACTCGACCGTCGGATCCGCGGCGGCGGATTCGGACACGCTCGAAATCACGAACACGAGAATGAACCGTCTCATGGATGTCCCTCCACTTTGCGGTGCAGGCTTTCTGTTGAAATTATAGCAGAACTCCTGAATCCGCTCCCCGAAATCACTTCCGCGGCACGATTCGGTCTTTGCCGACCCACGCGCGCAGCACTTCCGGGACCAGCACCGAGCCGTCGGCCTGCTGGTGATTTTCCAGGACGCCGATCATCGCGCGGCTGACGGCGATGGCGGTTCCGTTCAGCGTATGGACAAAATGCGTGCCCTTTTCACCTTTGACTTTGTAGCGGGCATTGAGCCGCCGAGCTTGGTAATCGGTACAGTTCGACGTGCTGGTGACTTCACCCCATTGGCCGCGTCCGGGCATCCAGGCTTCCAGATCGAATTTCCGGTACGCCGGTCCGCCCAGATCGCCGGTGGCCGTGTCGACGACGCGATAAGGGACTTCCAAACCGTCGAACAAGCGGCATTCCAGATCGCACAAGTGGTCCAGCATCGCATCGCTGTGAGCGGGCAGCGTAAAGGCGAACATCTCGATTTTGGTGAATTGATGCACGCGGTAAATGCCGCGCGTGGCACGGCCGTGCGCGCCGGCTTCGGTGCGGTAACAGTGGCTGACGCCGCACAACTTGATCGGCAGCGAGTCCGCATCCACGGTCTGGTCCGCGTACAGGCCGCCCAGTGTGATCTCGGCCGTCGCCACGAGGCTCAGTTCCGAATTTTCGATGCTGTAGATCTGCGTCTCCGGACCGCGGGGAATGTACCCGGTGCCTTGAATGATTTCATCCCGAGCCAGGTCGGGGGTAATCATCGGCGTGAAACCTTCGGCCATCAGGACTTCCAAGGCATAGCGTTGAAAGGCCAGTTCCAACAACACGGCTTCGTTGCGCAGGAAGTAGAACCCGTGCCCGGTGGTGCGGGCTCCGCCTTCGAGGTCCAGCAGGTCGAGGTTCTCGCACAATTGGACGTGATCCAGCGGCGCGAAGTCGAATTCGCGCGGCGCGTACCGGCCGCGACGCAATTCGAGGTTCGCCTGGTCATCCCCGCCGACGGGGGCGTCCGGGTGGGACATGTTGGGAATCGTCCCTTGGATCGCGATGATCTCCGCGTCCAGCCGGTCATGTTCGGCTTGCGCGGCATCCTTTTGCTGGCGCAATTGACGGCCTTCCTCCTTGCGCGCGTCGCGCTCCTCGGGACTCTTGGCCTGGCCGATCGTCTTGGAGACTTCGTTCGCGCGGCGGTTCAGGTCTTGGACCTGCGCCGCCAAATTCCGCCGCTGCGATTCCATTTCCAACAACGCGCGCACATCGGCCTTGGCGTTGCGGTTGCGGCAATTGACTTCCACCAAATCGGCGTTGTCGACGATGAACTTGCGATCGAGCATGGGGGTTCCTTTTGCGTCACACAGAGAATTCCCGGGTAGCGTCTGCGGCGAGTTCCTGCCACAGGTACGCACTGGCTCGGATTCCCCGGTGGAAGTCCGCCAGCGAAAACTTTTCGTTCGGGCCGTGCGCGTTGTCATCGTCCAGGCCCCAGCCCAACAGCAGCGAATCGGCGCCCAGGCGCTCGAAAAACGTGGTCACGATCGGGATCGAACCGCCTTCGCGAATGTACACCGGCTCGCGGCCGAACCCGCGTTCGATCGCCCGCGTCGCGGCCCGCATAAAGGGGCTGTCCAGCGGCACCACCACGCCCGGCGCGCCGTGCATTTCGATCAGTTCCATCTGAATCCCCGGCGGGCAGATCCGGGCAAGCATGTCGCGCAGGGCGGCGGCCACGCGGTTCGGATCCTGGCGGGGGACCAAGCGAAAGCTGAATTTTGCTCCGGCGGTCGCCGGCAGCACCGTCTTGCCGCCTTCGCCTTGATACCCGCCCCAGATGCCGTTGACGTCGCAGGTGGGGCGCGCCCAGCGCCGTTCGAGCGTCGTGTATCCCGCTTCGCCCGTTACCGCCTCGACGCCGATCCGCGCCTTGAACGCCTGCTCGTCGAACGGCAAGGCCGCAAATTGCGCCCGCTCGCGGTCGGTCAGCGGCAAGACATCGTCATAGAAGCCGGGGACCTGAATGCACCCCTGGTCGTCGACCAACGCGGCCAGCATGCCCGCCAGGGCGTTGGCAGGATTGGTCACGCCGCCCCCGAACGTTCCGGAATGCAGGTCGTGCTGGGGGCCGCGCAACCGCAATTCAAAGTACGCGATGCCCCTCAAGCCATACGTAATCGCCGGCAGGCCGGGGCCGAACTGAGAACTGTCGCTGATCACGACCACGTCGCAGGCCAGCTTGTCGGCGGCGGTCTCGAGCAGCTTGGTCAGGTTCTCGCTGCCAACCTCCTCCTCGCCTTCGATCAGGAACTTCAGCTGGACCGGCAGCCGGCCCACGGTCTCGATCCAGGCTTGCGCGCCGTGGACGTGTGTCAGCACCTGGCCTTTGTCGTCGGTCGCCCCGCGGGCGTACAGGTTGCCGTCGCGCACCGTGGGCTCGAACGGCGGCGTGGTCCACTGGTCGAGCGGATCGGCGGGTTGGACGTCGTAATGGCCGTACACCAGCACGGTCGGAGCGCCCGGCACGGGCGGCGATTCGGCGTACACGATCGGATGCCCGGCCGTCTCGATCAATTCGGCCGTCAGGCCCAGCCGGCTCAGATGACCGCTCACCCAATCCGCCGCGCGGCGGCAATCGGCCGCGTGCCGGCGATCGGCGCTGACGCTGGGAATCCGCAGCAATTGGCACAAATCGTCCTCAAATTGGCGGCGGTGGTCCGTCAAATACTGGTCCAAACCCGTTAACTCAGCCATGGATCGCTCCAACTTTCCGCGCTCGATTTACACCTATTCTTTCCCCGCGAACAATCAATATAATAAGTCTTGCTTGACTCGACTATTCCCGGGCCGCTGCGCAAGCCGCAGATTCTGCCCGCGGGCTGAAAGAAAGGGGCGTTCTGTGTCGGACAATAGTTTTGCTGCCGTGGCCGAGCCGGATGTGGTGACCGAGGTCGAACCTCGCCATCGACCGCGGCAAAAGCCCAAGCGGCAACCGCGTTATCACGTGATCTTGTGGAACGACGACGACCACACGTATGCCTACGTCATCCGCATGATGCAGGAATTGTTCGGGCATTCCAAGGAAAAGGGATTTCAGATTGCAGAACAGGTCGACAAGCAGGGGCGAGCCGTGTGCCTGACCACCACCAAGGAGCACGCCGAACTGAAGCAGGAGCAGATTCAGGCATTCGGCGCCGATCCGGGCATCCCGAAGTGCCAGGGGTCGATGTACGCCACGATCGAGCCGGAAGCCGGCTCGCCGGAGTAACCTTGCCTGATGCCCCCCACCCTGAAGACTTGGACCTTGGGCTGCAAGGTCAATCAATACGAGACCGAGTTTGTGCGCGAAGCGCTGGCCGGCATCGGTTATCGCGACGCCCCGCCCGGCGAGCCTGCCGACTTGTGCCTGGTCAATACCTGCACGGTGACCGCCGAAGGGGATGCCAAGAGCCGTCAGGCGATCCGGCGTTTGGCGCGCGAGAACCCTGCGGCGCGGATCGTCGTGATGGGCTGCTACGCCACGCGCGCCCCGGACGAAATCGGCGCGCTGCCCGGCGTGGCGGAAGTGATCACCGACAAACGCGAGTTGCCCGATTGGCTCGGGCGGTTCGGCGTGGCCGACGTGCCGGACGGCATTTCCCGCTTCGAGGGCCGCAGCCGGGCCTACGTGAAAGTCCAGGACGGCTGCATGTTGCGCTGCAGCTACTGCATCATCCCCAAGGTCCGACCGCAGCTGGCCAGCCGGCCGGTCCCGCAGATCTTGGACGAGGTTCGGCGCCTGCGCGATCACGGCTACCGGGAGATCGTGCTGACCGGCATCCACCTCGGGCATTACGGCGTCGATTGGAACTGGCGCAAGCCCAAGGCGGATTGGATTCGGCTGTCGCACCTGGTCCGGCAGATCGCCGCGATCGAAGGCGAGTTTCGGCTGCGGCTGTCCAGCATCGAGGCCACCGAAGTCACGCGCGAATTGATTCAAGTGATGGCCGAACATCCCGAAAAAATCTGTCCCCACGTGCATGTTTGTCTGCAGAGCGGTTCGGACGTGGTGCTGCGGCGGATGCGCCGCCGCTGGTCGGCGCGGATGTTTGTCGACCGTTGCGAATTGATCCGCCGCGCGCTGGATCAGCCGGCTTTCACCACCGACGTCGTGGTAGGCTTTCCCGGCGAGACAGACGAGGACTTCGCCGCAACCTGCCGCGTCGTCCGTGAAGTCGGTTTTTCCAAAATCCACGTCTTTCCGTTCAGCCCGCGGCGCGGAACGTTGGCGGCCGACATGCCGGACGCGGTGCCAAGTGCAGTTCGCAGCGAGCGAATCCGGCAGTTGTCCGCGATCGAGGCGGAGACGCGCGAGAGCTACTTCCGCAGCCTGATCGGCCGGAATCTGCGCGTGCTGCTGGAGGCGCGCAGCGGCGCGCAGGCCGAACACATGCTGGGGACGTCCTGCCGCTATGCGCCGGTCGAAGTGCGCGGCGAATTACCCCGCAGTGCGGCACCCGGGCAATTGCTCCGCGCCGTGGCCCACGAAGTGATCCCCGGGCCTCGCATTTGGGCAATTCCCGTCACCTCGCCGTAGGCATTCCTTCCCATGACCAACGCCGGCTCCTGTGACGACGAATTCCCCGTGCAAGGCCGCTTGGCTGGAATCGATTTCGGCACCGTGCGAATCGGCCTTGCCGTTTCCGATCCCGACCGGCGCTTGGCAAGTCCCTACGAAATCTATCACCGCCGCAGCCTCGCGGCAGACGCAGAGTATTTCCGGCGCTTCGTTCGCGAGGAGCGGATCGCCGGCCTGGTCGTCGGCTTGCCTGTGCATCCCAGCGGCGAGGAGAGCCAAAAGTCGGCGGAGGTTCGCGCGTTCGGCAAGTGGCTGAACGAGATTACGGGTCTGGCCGTACGGTTCTACGACGAACGCTATACGTCCGTATTGGCCGAGCAATCGATGCTGGAGGCTCGGCTGTCGCGCAAGCGGCGCAAAGCGAGATTGGACAAAGTCGCCGCGCAGCTGATTCTGGCTGCTTATCTGGAAGCCACGCACCACGACGCGCCTGAATCGTTATCCTAATTCTGGCCCTACGAGGGCGACATGTGGACAACAAGGCCGTAAAAATCTTGACTTCGCCCAAGTTTTATTACCTCGTTGTGGGGGAAAGGAGTTTCCAAGCCCGCTGTCGTTTGTTCAAATGTCAATGTTTGAAGGTTATCGTCAGCCGCGAATAGAATCAGGCGACACACGTGAGTCGAGTAGCTAGATCTTGGCCGACCGAATGTCCCGTCTGTGGCAATCCCTTGTCCATCGGGCCGCTGCAACTGCCCGGCGACGCCGCGTGCCCGAAGTGCGCGCACGTGCTGTGGTTCAACGTTCGAAGTGATGCCGGGATCCTTTTCGCCGACGTGATATCCGGCAAGATTGCCATCAATCAGGATATCGTCCGCGTCAGTCAGGCGTTCCTTTCCCGAAGCAATCCGCCGCGGGTGGTGTTGAATCTAGCCGGGGTTCAGCTGGTGAGCAGTTCCTTCATTGCGGGACTCATTGCGCTGAACCGGCGGATGCGTGACGCCCAAGGCCGTTTGATCGTGTGCGAACTAACTCCCGTGGTTCGCGAGACTCTGGCGGGCGCCAAGCTGGACCGGATCCTCCATATGGAGGAGACGGAAAGCGATGCCGTTGCCGCTCTCTCGTCCCCGGCGCCCGAATGAACCTCGTCATTCGCGGCGGCGGTAGAAGCGATTTGCGAGCAGGTGCTCCAGCCCCAGGATCAAGGCGAGCAGCGGCAGCAGAAAGGGATAGAACTCGCGCCCCAACCGGGCTTCGCCTACGCCCAGCACGATGTCGTCTTGATTGCGGGCATACTGATAGCGACCGGCGCCCAGCAAGTCGTCCAAGGCGGCAGGGTCGAGCCGCGCCAGCTGGCTGGCCGAGTCGGGCAGATTGACGGCAAATCCGCGGACCATCGGCTGCTGCAGAAATCCTTTTAGCCGATACGCTCCCGGCAATTCGGTGAACGAGACGACCAGCTGGCCTTCGTCCGCCGTGACGTCTTGGGGTTGGTCCAGCGGAGTGAACAGCTGGTATCGCTCCGGGTGTTTGTCACGGACGTTCGGCAGCGCCGCCGTCTCGCCGGCGAGATAATTCAACTTCGTCCCACCCGCTCCGGCCAGATAGCGAACCATCTCGTGGACGAGGACGACGTACGGCCAGGCGTCGTCACCCGTCGGCAGTTCGTTCCAGGTCTGGCGGCCGCGCGCTCGAGCCGGATCGGACACGGGCGTGGTCATCGTCAACACGCGGCCGCGGCCCCATGACGTTTCGACGATCGCCGGCTGACGGTTGCTATACGTGGCGACGATTCGCGCGGGGGGCACGACGTCCTCCAGGCCCCAGTGCCGATAGACGGGAAACCGGTCCCAGGGGACGCTGGTCGCCACGTCGCGAAACGGGGCCAGCAGAGGATGGCTGAGATCGCGGAGCGTCAAGAATACGTCGCCGGGCGAACGCCATTGCCGGTCCAGCTTGCCGCCTGTCAGCCGGCGCGCCGTGGGATTGTCAAACGACGCGAGGTCGGCGTTGTGCCCCAAGAACAACGCCAAGCCGCCGCCGCGGCGGACGTACTGAGCCAGCGACTCCCAGGCCGAAGGCGCCAGCGGCAGCGGGTCCAGCAGGCACACAACGGCATAGTCGTCCAGCGGCAGATTGGGCCCACGCGCTTGTTCCTCGACGCGGCATTCGAATCGCGCCCGTCCCGTCCGGCGAAACTCGTCCGGCGCGACTGCTTCGACGAAGAAGCTGGCGATGACTCCCGGCGGCGCCAGCACGAGGATCGGCGTTGCCTCTTGCACCTCGATCGCAAAGTACCGCGTGTTGTCCCAGGCCAAGGCGTCCTGTCCCACGACCCGCACCGTTCCCTGTTGCGTGCCGGTGCCGAGGCCGCTGACGCGAAAGCGAACCGTCTGCGAACCGTTTTCCGGCACGTCGACGATCTCCTGGGCTCGCAAACGGGCGGTGGGCAGCACGGTCCGGCCGTCGCGGATGACCGGCAATTCCCGCTCCGGCTCTTCCAAATACAATTCGACCGTATGCGTACCGCCCGGCCCCAGGCACCGGACCGCCGTCTGCAATGCCAAGTCGTCGCTCGCCGCCAGCACATCGCCGGCCAGACGCGGCACATCAAGCATGGTGTTTTGCGGCTGGTCGGCGCCCACGTCGATCACGTATAACAACACGTCCGGCAACTCGCCCAGCCGCTGCTGCAGACGCTCCGGCGGCTGGCCGGTCCAGCCGGCGCGGCTCAAGTCGCTGAACAAGTAAACTTCCTTCCGCGTTTTTTGGCTGGCCTGCGTCAGCTTCACCGCCTGGTCGGCTACGTCCGCCAGCGGCAGCGGAACCCCCGTCGCTTCCAGACGCTCGACCGACCGCTGCGCCGCGGCCAGATCGACGGCGAACGCGGCGCCGCCGGGCCGCGAGTCCAGCACCGCCACTTCACTGTCGGGGGGCAGTTGCCGGATCAGCCACTGGGCAATTTCTCGGGCCTTGTCCAACCGCGTTTGGTTCTGCCACACGTACTGCATGCGGGGCGAGGTGTCGAACGCCAGCACCGCGGCCACCGGCGCCTGTTCGTTGCCGATCGACTTGGACGCGTCGCGCGCCAAGGTCCGATTCAGCATCACCGCCAGCACGACGGCCAGAATGCATGCCGCCAAGCCCAGGCCGCCAATCGCCCACGGCCCCCGTCGCTGCAGCAGCGCCAACACGCCCAGCAGGCCCACCAGGAACAGCGCGGCGCCGGCGAGCCCCGTCAAAATCCAGTCGCCCAGCGCCGGCGACGGCACGCTGGGCCGCGCCAGGGCGGCGGCCAGCAAGGCGATCGCCAAGCAACGCAATAGCAGCAAGGCCCAGTGCCGCAGTTGCAGCTGCCGCCGATTGGCGTCCTGGCGCTGTTTCACAAACCGTAGCGCCGGGAAGATCAGTTGCTTGGGCTGCTGCCGCATCACCAGGTGCAGCAGGATGGGAATCGCCAGCAGCAGGCCGCCTAACAACAGGGAGAAGTTGACCAGCGCCATGGATCAGCCCAACGTCGCAAGCACTTCCCGCGCGGCGTCCAAGGTCGCGTCGATGTCCGCTTCGGTATGCGCCGCCGAGACAAACAGGGCCTCGAATTGACTGCACGGCATGTACACGCCGCGGTCGATCAAACCCCAGAAATATTTGGCGAACCGATCCCGGTCGCTGCGAGCGGCGGCGTCCCAATCGGAGACCGGATCGGGATTGAAAAACAGCGTCATCATACTGCCCACGCGGGGCAGCGTGTGGGGGATGCCCGCCTGGGCTGCGGCCGCGCTCAATCCATCGGCCAAGCGCGCACCGATCTGCTCCAAATACCCGTACGGCGATTGGTCGCGGAGGACCTCCAGCGTCGCAATGCCGGCCGCCGTCGCGATTGGATTGCCGCTCAGCGTCCCGGCCTGAAACACCTTGCCCGCCGGCAACACGCTGGACATGATCTCGGCCTTGCCCCCGTAGGCGCCCAGCGGCATTCCACCGCCGACGATCTTGCCCAGCGTCGTCAGGTCCGGAGTGATGCCGAACAGCGATTGGGCGCCGCCGTAGGCGACGCGAAACCCGGTCATCACTTCGTCGAAGATCAGCAGCGATCCGTGCTCGCGGGTCAACGCTCGAGCGGCTTGCAGGAATTCCGGCGCCGGCACCACGCAGCCCATGTTGCCGACCACCGGCTCCAGAATCGCTCCGGCGATCCGCTGGCCGTGTTCGGCAAACGCCGCCTGCAAGCCCGCCGTGTCGTTGTAACGCAGCACCAGCGTGTCGCGGCTGGTCCCGCCGGTGACGCCCGGCGAATCCGGAACGGCCAGCGTGGCGGCGGAACTGCCGGCGGCAACCAGCAGGCTGTCGACGTGGCCATGATAGTTGCCGGCGAACTTGACGATCACGTCCCGGCCCGTGTAGCCGCGGGCCAGCCGGATGGCGCTCATCGTCGCCTCCGTGCCGGAACTCACCAGCCGCACCATTTCGATCGACGGCATGGCGGCGATAATCAGCTCGGCCAGCACGTTCTCCGCCTCGGTCGGCGCCCCGAAACTCATCGCCCGGTCCAACGCTTCGCCGACCGCCGCCAGCACGCGCGGATGGCGATGGCCGAGGATCATCGGCCCCCACGAGCCGATGTAATCGACATAGCGGTTGCCGTCCACATCGTACAGATAGGCGCCTTGGGCACAGCGAAAAACAATCGGTTCGCCGCCCACACCGCCGAACGCGCGGGCCGGGCTGTTGACGCCGCCCGGAATCAGTTGCTTGGCCCGGCGAAAAATTTCACGACTTTTCGTGCGTGGTGGCATAGACAATTCTTTTCGTGCAAAAGGATGCTACACTGAAGCCCGGCTATTCGATTTTTTCCTCTGACCCGGGAGAGCGTACACCATGTTCCTAAGATACCGATTTCTCGTGTTGTGGGTAGCCTGCTTAGGCTTTTTCATTTTATCTCCGCCCGCACTGCCGGCCGCGGCCGCCGAGGCCGAATGGAAAGTGGGCTTGGCGCGCGCCAACATCACGCCGGAACAATTCATGTGGATGGCGGGCTATGCGAGCCGCGATCGTCCGGCCGACGGCAAGCTGACGGATCTGTGGGCGAAGGCGATGGTGCTGCAAGACGCCGGCGGCGAGCGTGCGGTGTTGGTCACCCTGGACGTGATCGGAATCAGCCGCGAAATGTCCACCGCGATCGCCGATGTGTTGAAACAGCGGCACGGATTGGAGCGCCGGCAACTAGCCCTCTGCACCTCGCACACCCATTCCGGCCCCGTGCTGTACCGGAACCTGTCACCGCTGCACGAATTGGTCGTGGATCCGCAGCAACGAGAACGGATCGAAGCCTACACGACAACGCTGCAAAACAAGATTCTGCAGATCATCGACGCGGCCCTGGCGGACCTGCAACCCGCCGCGCTGTCCTGGGCCAATGGCACGGCGGCGTTCGCCGTCAATCGGCGGAACAATCCGGCGGACCAGGTGCCGCAACTGCGGACCGAAGGCAAGCTTCGCGGACCGGTCGACCACGACGTGCCCGTGTTGGCCGTCCGCGATGCGTCGGGCACGCTGCGGTCCGTCGTGTTTGGCTACGCTTGCCATGCCACGACGCTCGCCCTGTTCCAGTGGTGCGGCGACTATCCGGGTTACGCCCAGATCGAATTGGAGAAGGCGCATCCGGATTGCCAAGCGATGTTTTGGGCGGGCTGCGGCGCCGACCAAAATCCGCTGCCGCGGCGGACGGTCGAACTGGCGATGGACTATGGACGGCAACTGGCGGCGGCGGTCGACCAGGTCCTGAGCGATCCGATGCAGCCGGTGGCAGCCACGCTGGCATCTCGGTTCCGCGATGTCGACTTGCCGTTCGCCGGCTTGCCCACACGGGAGCAGATCGAAGCGGCGGCCCAATCCGCCAACCGTTACGAGGCGGCCCGTGCAAAGCTGTTGCTGTCGCAGATGGCGGATGACCGGCCGCTGAGTCCCACGTATCCTTTCCCGGTTCAAGTCTGGCGACTGGGTGACGACGTGCAGTTCATCGTCTTGGGCGGCGAAGTGGTAGTGGATTTCGCATTGCGGCTGAAAGCCGAGTTGTGCGGCCCCCGGACGTGGGTGGCCGGATACGCCAACGACGTCATGGCCTATATTGCTTCGCGACGCGTTCTGCAAGAGGGCGGTTACGAAGGCGCCGGGGCCATGGTCTACTACGGCCTGCCCGCCGCCTGGGCACCGGAGAGCGAAGACTTGATCGTGGAAGAAGCCAAACGGCAAGCTGGTCCGTAGCGGTGCAGCTGTGCCCGCAGATCTTTCCAATCGTGCTGCGGCGCCGGAGTCTTGTTCCAACGGCGAGGCGAAAAAAAAGGCGTCCATTCAGACGCCTTTTCTCATCGCTTCTGCGAATTCGCTGTTGCGGATTTTCTTTCTGCGGGGTTCTACCCCGCGTGCCGGTTTCTCACTCGCGCGGCCGCACCGCCCCGGTCAGACCCGTATAATCCACCCGATCCCTGTCGTGCCACAGCGGCAGGCCCAATTCTACCCGCTTGCGCAAAATGTCGATCTTCTCCGGCGAGCCAGCAGGCGCATCCGTTGGCTGAAACTCGTCCGACGGCAAAGGCATGAAATCCTCGTCGTGCCCATACTTCAGAATCGCTTCGAACACGTTCCGAACATTCTTCATCGCAGTCTGTAACCTCCGATACCGAGTGAAAGGGGAAACCGTTTTTTGGGGGGCATGTCCAGCTAGTCCGCCGAGGCAAACTCAGCTCAGACGCATATCTGCCATGTGATCCGTATTTTTGAATGTTAGCGGCGAAGATCGCCGTGGCAACCTTTTCGCCATGATTCTCGACTATCGTTTTCCCGCCGCCTTTCACGCGTCGTGCCTGTTTCATCGTGACCGGCCAAAAGAAAAAGCCCTTCCGCTCTTCGGATCAATCAGTGAAAGGGCTATAATCTTCGCTTTACAAGCACTGGAGGGGGGCATCGCTTTTGCTTAGGGAAAACGACTAATTATTGTCGCCGCCGCTAGGATGTCAAGTTAACTATTTTTAACATCCGGGATTTTTTTGAAATTTGGATGCGCAAATGGTCTGGTCTCAATGCGTCGTCACTTTGCCTCCGCTAGCTCGAGGCTTTCATCTAATCACCGGCGTCATTCTGAAAAGTGTGCCGGAGATTGAGAAGGTTCATTTCGGTCTGCTCAATTTGTTTCTCCAGCACACTTCGGCCTCGCTGACTATCAACGAAAATGCTTCGCCCGAGGTTCAGGACGACTTGGAGTCGCTGAGCAATGTTCTGGCTCCCGAGAACTTCCCGTACCGGCACTCGTTGGAGGGGCCTGATGACATGCCGGCCCATGCAAAGTCGTCGCTGTTTGGAGCCTCGCTGGTCATTCCGGTTCGGTCGGGCCGTCTCGCCCTAGGTACGTGGCAGGGAATCTACCTCTGCGAACACCGCGATCGCGGGGGACGAAGGCAAATTGTTGCGACATTGCACGGCGAGCCGATGCGATGAGGCGGTAAGCGAACCATCCCCGCAAACGCTTCGTGAGACATATCTGATGCCGGATCCAACAAGTTCGACCGACGGGGGATCATCGCAGCCGAATTCTGCGCCATGGTGGGGTCAGCTGACGCGGTATCACTGGTTTGTCTTCATTGTGGCAGCTCTGGGCTGGCTTTTCGACTGTCTCGATCAGCAGTTATTCGTGCTTGCCCGGCCGTCGGCGATGAAAGAATTGCTGCCGCCCTTGGACGACCCTCGGGCGATGGCCGAGTTGGTCAAGATCTACGGCAACTACGCGACTTCGATTTTCCTCGCGGGCTGGGCGATCGGCGGCTTGATGTTCGGAGTGCTGGGCGATCGCATCGGCCGGGCCAAGACGATGATGCTGACGATTCTGCTGTACTCGATCTGCACGGGATTGAGCGCTCTGTCGCAGGGATTCTGGGATTTCGCCGCTTACCGATTCTTGACAGGCCTGGGCGTGGGCGGCGAGTTCGCCGTGGGCGTGGCCCTGGTCGCGGAAGTGATGCCGGCGCGTGCGCGGCCTCATACGCTGGCCTTGCTTCAAGCTCTGTCCAGTGTCGGAAACGTGGCGGCGGCGTTGATCAACATGGGGCTGGGCGTGGCCGAAGCACAGGGGCTGGTCAGCAGCCCTTGGCGGATCATGTTCCTGATCGGCGCTCTGCCGGCGCTGCTGGTGCTGGTGATCCGCCGGCGCTTGAAGGAACCTGACCGCTGGCAGCGCGCGACGCACGAGGGCACTGTGGTCCGTCAACTGGGATCCTACGCGGCCCTGTTCCGGCATCCAACGTGGCGGCGAAACGCGTTGGTGGGCCTGGGCCTCGCCTGTGCGGGGGTTATTGGGCTGTGGGCCGTGGGGTTCTTCACGCCGGACTTGATGCGGGCTGTCCAGCGTCAGGGCGTCGCTCGGGGCGTGTATGACGAGCAGATCGCGCTGGCTCGCCAACAAGGCGACTTGACGCGCGGACAACAGCTGGAGATGCTGCGGCAGGCGGAGTCAAATCCTGGGCCCGGCGCGCTCGATGGGCCGCTGGCCCAACTCCGGGCCGACATCGAGCCGATAATCAACGGCCGCTTGGCGATTTGGGCCGGAATCACGATGATCACGATGTATGGGGGCGGTTTCCTGGGCATGTTCGCTTACGGCCTGGTCGCCGAACGCCTGGGACGCCGGGGGGCGTTGGCCCTGAGCTTTCTCGCGGCTTTCGGCAGCACGGTCAGCGTGTTCTTGTTTCTCGACGACTTCTACGATCTGTTCTGGCTGGTGCCGCTGATGGGCTTCTGCCAGTTTTCGCTGTTCGCCGGATACGCGATCTATTTCCCGGAATTGTTCCCCACCCATTTGCGGAGCACGGGCGTCAGTTTCTGTTACAACGTGGGCCGGCTGTTGGCAGCGACCGGGCCGCTGCTGCAGGCAGAGTTGTTGAAGTTCTTTGCCGGAACCGACGAATCGCTGCGCTATGCCGGTGCGACCATGAGCGTGGTGTTCTTGGCGGGCTTGTTGATCCTGCCTTTTGCGCCAGAGACCCGCGGAAAACCGTTGCCGGAATAAGGGGTTATGTCATGAAACCGTTCCAGGTTTTTCAGCCCACCGAGATCCGCTTCGGCCGCGGCCGGGTGCGGCAGCTGGGAAAGGCGGCGGCAACGTATGGACGGCGAGCCCTGCTGGTCACCGTGCCGCCGACGGACGCTCTGGCACCGGTGATCGCCAAAGCCAAGACCCTGTTGGCGTCGGCCGGATTGGCGGTGGAGCACTTTGACGCCGCGGTTCCCAATCCGACAACCGACAGCATCACGGCGGGGGCTGTGCTGGCTCGCGAGCATCGGGCGGACGTCATCGTCGGCTTGGGCGGCGGCTCCAGCATGGACACGGCCAAGGCAATTGCAGTCGAGGCTGCGGACGAGGGAACGTGCTGGGACTACCGCTTGTTTAAGGCCGATCTCCCCGAACGGACGTTGCCCGTCATCGCCGTCACGACCACCTCCGGCACCGGTTCCCACGCGACGCAAGTGGCGGTGGTGACAAACTCGCGGCAGCGAGACAAGTCGTACCTGTGCCATCCCCGCCTGTTCCCCGGAATCGCCCTAGTCGATCCGGAACTGATGCTCAGCGCGCCGCGGCAGCTGACTGCGGTGACGGGGTGGGATGCCTTCACGCACGCGCTGGAGGCTTCGCTGCACAAGAATTGCTCGCCCTACGTGAGGCTGCTGGCCCTGGAGGCCATGCAGCTAATCGTAGCGAACCTGCCACCGCTGCTGGAGGATCTGGGTAACTTGGAACGGCGTTCGGCGATGGCTTGGGCCGACACGCTCGCGGGACTGTGTTTGGCCAATGCCGGCGTCACTTTGCCGCACAGTATCGGGATGGCGATCAGCGGCCGCTGGCCGCATGTGGCTCACGGCGAATCGCTCGCTTTGATCTACCCGGCATTTACCCGGTTTACCTGTTCTTCCGCAGTCCCCGAGTTTGCCGCAGTCGGACGCGTGCTCAATCCCGCGTTGATTGGCATTGCGGAGGAGGATGCCGCATTGCAGGCATGTGTGGAAATCGACCTGCTGTTGCGACGACTTGATTTGTGGAGTGGCTTCGAGGCTCGAGGGGTATCGGTGGCAGAATTCGACGAACTAGCCGCTCAAAGCCTGACACTACCTGATTATCGCAACAATCCGCGGGTGGCGACCAAGGATGAGATTCGAGTCCTGCTGGACGAGTGCCGGGTACGGGGCTAGCATCGGAGTATTAGCGATTGCGTCCCCGCATCATGCGAGATAGGTCGCGTTGGACATCCGCCTTTTTGATCGCTTCGCGTTTGTCGTGCATTTGCTTGCCTCGGCACAGTCCCAGCACGACTTTGGCGACGCCTCGCTCGTTGAAATACATTTTGAGCGGCACCAGCGTCAGACCTTTTTCGTGGGCCTGGTTCATGAACTTTCGCATTTCTCGACGATGCACCAGCATTTTTCGGGGCCGTTTCGGCTCGTGATTCCAAATCGTGGCTTGGGGGTATTCGGGAATGTCGCAGCCGACCAGCCAAACCTCGCCTTCGCGGACTCGCCCATAGGCTTCATCTAGGGAAATCCTTCCCGATCGGAGACTCTTTACCTCGCTGCCGACCAGCGCCAGTCCGCACTCCAACGTATCAAGGACTTCAAATTTGTGCTTGGCTTTACGATTTTCTGTAATTACCCGAAGCTCAGGCTTGAGGGCCTTCTTGGGGCGGTTTTCCGCGTTTTTCTTCGTCATTTTTTCATCTTCCTGGGGCGTGGACATGTTAGTTTAGCCGAGATTCGAACTCGTGGTATTGCCGTTGACGACAATTTGCGGTTGCAAAACAATTCGGCGACGCTACATTGTTGGGCTAACAGTGTGTGTTTGTGTTGTAAGTAGGAATCGCTGCGGCTGGTTTTCGTGACCGGTTGCGGCACGATGGAGGGATGTTGTAGGAACGAGGTCGAGCCAGCGTAAGGCTTGTTACGGCCGAGGGAAAACACAGAGCCTATGACGATCACCAAAGAGCGGAAGCAAGAGTTGGTGCGGGACTTCAGACGCGACGATCGCGATTCTGGCTCGCCGGAAGTTCAGATTGCCATCCTCACCACGCGGGTCAATGCCCTGACCGAGCATTTGCGAGTTCATAAAAAAGACTATGCAACGCGGCGTGGGTTGTTGGCGATGGTCAGTCGTCGGCGACGGCTGCTGGACTATCTGCGGCGAGTCGATGCGAAGCGCTACCTCGACATCATCGGACGGCTGGGCATCCGAAAGTAGCGGGCATGGGCGTCATGCGGCCGGCCGAGTTTTCAGCCGGCGTGCGGTGTGCCATCGGGCAATCCCCGGGCGGCGGTCTGTCGTGTTGATGGGGCCTTGTTGACAGGCCTCGTTGATGGGGTCTGTCGTGAGATGGAGCCGGGATCTCTTTTTCCAGGCCGTTCTTCCCTGCGCGCGTTTCGACCTCTGCCCTCAACGCCTTTCATCGGGTGAACAAGAGCAGGGACCAGAACAGTGAAAGTTCGTGTAGAAAAGCAAATCGGGGAATTCTCGCTCGTTTTCGAAACCGGAGAACTCGCCAAGCAGGCCGGTGCCGCCGTTCTCGCGGCTTACGGCGATACGACCGTGTTGAACGCGGTCACCAACGGGCCGGGCCGCGTTGGTTTGGATTTCTTTCCGCTGACGTGCGACTATCGAGAACGCACAGCGGCCGCGGGCAAGTTCCCCGGCGGCTTTATCAAGCGCGAAGGCCGTCCTTCGATGAAGGAGACGTTGACCTCGCGACTGATCGATCGGCCGATCCGCCCCTTGTTTCCGGAAGGTTTCCGCGACGAGGTGCAATGTCAGGCCATCGTATTTTCCAGCGATCGCCAGCATGACAGCGACGTGGTCGCGATGAACGGCATCGCGGCGGCCCTGTTCATTTCGCCGATGCCGTTCGACGGGCCCGTCGGAGCCGTCCGCGTAGGACGAGTCGACGGCCAATTCATTCCGTTCCCCGGGCGGGATCAGCTGGATAACAGCGACTTGGATCTGATCGTGGCCGGCACCGAGCAGGCCGTGACGATGATCGAAGGTTTCGCCCGCGAAATGCCGGAAGATGAGATGGCGGCCGCGATCGGCTTTGCCCATGAGGTGATCCGCCAGATCTGCGCTCTACAGCGCGAATTGCTAGAAAAGGCTGGCACGACCAAGGCGCCGTTCGAGGCGCCGCCGCCGGATTCCTTATACGCCCAGGTGCGGGACAAGTACTATGACGAGTTTCGGGCGACCAAGCAAACCGAAGGCAAGCAGGCGCGGAATGACGCGGTAGCGGCCTTGAAACAACGCGCGATGTCCGAACTTATTCCGGATCCGGCCGCCGAGGGCGCCCTCAATCCGGCCGCGTTGAATGCGACTTGGCACGATTTGGAATCCCGCGTCGTCCGCGACTTGATCCTGGCCGGCACCCGAGCCGACGGTCGCGACACCAAGACGCTCCGCCAAATCGACTGCCGGGTGGACGTCCTGCCATGCACGCACGGTTCTGCGCTGTTCCAACGCGGCGAAACGCAAGCGCTGATTACGGTCACGCTCGGCACGACCCGCGATGCGCAACGCGTCGAAGACCTGCTCGACGAGTATTCCAAAAAGTTCATGCTGGACTACAACTTCCCCTCGTTTTCCGTCGGCGAATGCCGGCCGATCCGCGGCCCCGGCCGGCGGGAAATCGGGCATGGGGCGTTGGCCGAGCGCAGCGTCAAGCCGGTATTGCCGGATCCGGAAGAGTTTCCCTATACGATCCGTGTCATCGCCGATATCCTGGAATCCAACGGTTCGTCTTCGATGGCCTCCGTCTGCGGTGCGACCCTGGGTCTGATGGCCGCCGGCGTCCCGATTACCAATCCGGTGGCGGGAATCTCAATCGGATTGGTCAAGGAATCCGAGGAGCAATGGGTGCTGTTGACCGACATCACCGGTGACGAAGATCACTTCGGCGATATGGATTTCAAGATCGCCGGCACGCAAAACGGCATCACCGGGATTCAATTGGATCTCAAGATCGCCGGCATCAGCGAAGAGATCATCCGCGCGGCGATGGCCCAATCGCGGGAAACGCGGATCGAAATCCTCCGCCGGATGCTCAGCGCCATCTCGCGTCCCCGCTCCGAATTGTCCTCCTTTGCCCCGCGCCTGATCCGCTTGAAGATCGACCCCGAAAAAATCGGCGCGCTGATCGGCCCGGGCGGCAAGAACATCCGCATGATCCAGGAGACCACCGGAACGGTTATCGAGGTCGAGGACGACGGAACGGTGACCGTGGCCAGCAACGAAGCCGAATCTTCGAAGGCGGCCGTGGCGCACATCGAAGCTTGTACGGCGACCGTCCAGATCGGCCGCATTTACGACGGGCGGGTGATCAGCATCAAGGATTTCGGTGCCTTTGTCGAAATCCTGCCGGGCCGTGACGGCTTGTGCCACATCAGCGAACTGTCGGACGGCTTCGTCAGCCGCGTCTCGGACGTCTGTGCGATCGGCGACGAAATGAAGGTCCTGGTGATCGATGTCGACGATCATGATCGGGTGAAGTTGAGCCGTCGGCGCGCGATGGAAGAACTGGGCCTGAAGGACGATCTGCCGCCCCGCCCCGCTCAGGAAGAGGGCGAAGGTCCCGCTCCGGATCGGGATCGAGACAATGACCGTGGCGGAGATCGTGGCGGAGATCGCGGCGGAGATCGCGGTGGGCGATCGCGACGATCCGGAGGCTCCGGAGGCTCGCGGCCACGGCGCTAATCGCGAACTCGACGCGAAATACCAGCACCCAACGGGATTCGATTGCGTTCCTGTTGGATGGATGGAGTCACGGCTTTCGGTGTGGCACGGCCTTGTTTGTTGGCCGTGTCTGCCGCACAGGCGTCGCTCCTTGCGCGCCGCCGAAATCGTCTCGCAAGACGGCGGGCGACCTTGCATGGGCCAAACCGATCAGGATGGCAAATACGAACTGCTGTACACCGAGCATGCCAAAGGTGCCCGGCCCGGCAGGAACAAAGTCTATCTTCGGTACAATCCCACGACCATGGAAGCATCTGCGGCGTTCCAAGGAGGACAACGGCCGGCCGACGTGGATGCGATCCAAAGCAAGTATGGCGATGAGAATACAACGCCGCTCGTATTCGACATCACCGGCGCCCAGGTGCTGGACCTTGAACTCTAGTTTGCCGATGCGGGCCTGCCTCTGCAGGCGGCCTCAACGATAGTGCTGTTCGGTCAATCGCAGCACGCCGTCGACTTGGTCTGCGGTAATCACCGCTGCGCCGGCGTCCATACTCGACGGCATGATGCCGTAACGCTTGACCAGCGTTAGCTGCATGACCGGGTAGAAGCCTTGGGTGTAGGGCTGTTGATCGATCGTAAAGCGGATGATGCCCGCTTGTATCAAGCGCAGGATCTGCGGGTTCAAGTCGAAGCCGGCCGCCACCACCCCGCGGTCGCGGAAATGTTGTTCGATAGCCAAACCGGCGCCTTCGGTATCCGCTTGGCCGGTGCATACGACGAACTCGATCTTCGGGTTCTTGCGCAACTGGCGCGTGACGACCTCCAATGCCTCGGCCGCCGTGTTGCCCGTGACAACCGTCGTCCAGGTGATGCCGCGGGGGCCGAGTTCTTCCTGCTGGCCGCGCAAGCGATCGTCCAGCGCGGATACACCCGCAGCATGTTGCGTCATCAGGATATGGCTGCCGGCGGGAATGTATTCGGCACAGCGGCGCCCGACTTTGCGCCCGGCTTCATGATATCGCTGGCACACGGCGCTCAGCCGCGCATTGGAGGTGGCGTGGTCGTCGACGTTAAAGGCCACCAACGGCACGCCTTGATCGCGAGCTTCTTCGGCAACCGCGTCGAAAGCTGCCGGGTCGATGATGTTCAGGGCGATCCCGTCGTAGCCGTCCCGCAGCGCCTGGCGCACCATTTCGGCTTGAGCCTTGACATCCACTCCCACCGTTCCCGTAAAGACGCTTTCGACCCCCATCAGCCGCGCTGCGTCCGTCATGCCCTTTTTGACCGGCACAAAGAATTCCTCTTCGACGCAGGTCGTGATAAAGATAAATCGCAGTTTTCTTGCGTCCGCGTCAGCCGGGTCGGCCGCCCAAACCGACGTCGTCGTCAGGCACCACGTTAGTATGCACCCGGACAAACAAGTCGAGCTCAGCGAATCGCTCATCCGGCAACTGGCCCGCGCCGCTTCGCGCAACGTTCGTCCGCCAATCCGCAATCCACACCCGTTCATCGTATTGCCTCCAAATCCGTCACCGCTTCCGTTTTTTTTCGATTCGTAACTCCCTTTATAATCCGACTCCTCTCCTAATTCTTGATTCTTGCCGTTCGGTCTTGTCTGGTGATTTGGCAGGTCGAATCGACAGGCGGGCCTACAGCTCTCTATCCCCAACTTCTTCCATCAACTTGATTCCGCCGACGATCACCGGCACCAAGACCACGCCGATGGCGATATAGGCCCATACCGGCCACTCGATGCCAAAGCCGGGCAGAACCAGGTACAATCCAACCGCCGTCAGGATGGGCGGATAGATCGCCGCGTCGTACACGGGCACGGCAAAGGCGGTTCCGCCGGCCGAGTTGTAGGAAACGTTCATTTTGTACGCGATCCAGCCCGCGGCAACCACGAACAAAACGTAGCCAATCACCGTGCCCATACATGTTCCTTGCAAATCAGAACTCATTCACCGATCACCGTTTCATACTCGGCAACAGGCGATTGTAACAGATGAAACCTTCGGTTGCGGATAGGCCGTCCTCGTGGCCACGTCTTTTCCGGACGCGGAAATCGAGTTCCCACAGCGTCTGGTCTGTCGCCGAACCGGTTCGGGTCTCAGGGACCCTCGTCTATTTATCACTTTCCCTCATTCGGCGGGCTTCCGCGCTCGACGGCCACCGGGGCGGCGAACTGGTCCGCCATGTTATACGGCAGACGCCAAACCCGATCGCCCGCTTGATTGGCAAAGTACAGATGCGACGCCGAAAGCTTGTCCGGATCCCCGTCGGCCCAGAAAGCGTAAAAGTCGGGATGAGCGCCCACCGGACGGCGGACGTAATTGTGGTTGCGGGGGCTGCCCACCGTCACGTCACGGTCCTTGCGCCATGTCTTGCCTTCGTCGCGACTGGTCCAGACGGCCACCTCGGCGCCGGAGCCGACCGGCTGCGGACCCGGCTCCGTCGGGCCGATGATTCGCCAAGTTCCGTCGTCTTCCAAGTACAACGCACCCGTCGTATAGTTGTGATTGGCGCGAGTTACTTCCGTATATTCCCAGCCGTCGGCGGTGGCGCGGGCCACGGTCCACCAGCGCGGATCGCCGCCGGGCCCGGGCTTGTAGTCGGCGCTGGTGATGTACAGGATCACCGGGCGTCCGTGGCGGTCCAGGTCCAAATCGTGGATGTAGACCAGCCTTTTTTCCGCTTGATAATCGCGGACCAGAGCCGGGTTCCGGGCGTCGGCCAGCGGCAGCCCCACCGGATCGCCAGCTGCGTTTCGCCAGGTTTGTCCCATGTCATCGGTCTGCAGGTAGTACAAATTCGTGCGTTTGTCGACGTTGCCGCCGGGATGCATGTTAAAGGCGGTAAAGACGAGGTTGCCTCGCTGGTGGCTGGTCTGATAGTGTCCTCCCATCCCGGCGAATTTCTGATCCGCCGTCCATGCCTGTCCATCGCGGCTGGTGCTCCAGTACAGTTCGCGGCCTTTGGTGTACTTGGTGAACAAGTGCAAGAACCCGCGGCCTTCGATCCAACGCGGCTGGGGATACGTTAGTTCGCGCTGCCCCAGCTGTTCGAATCCATCGACGCTGTACGGTTGCCGACTGCGATAGATGAAACCGGGCCGGTGGCGGCCTCGACCGCTGACAAAGACCCATACGTATCCCTGTTCGTCGAGGCACAAGCTGGGATTGTCATGCGGGTCGTCCACGCCGCCTTTGTCGTGAACGATCGTCGGGCGCGGCACGGTGTGGCGCTCGTGATCGTAGTACGACGCCATGACCAGCAGGTACCGTTTGCCCTGTTTGGCTCCGCCGTACACGAAGAACGTCTTATTCGCTTGAGGCGAGTAAATAGCCATCGGCACGTGATTGGCCGTGTACGTCCCCAGCCCGCCGGAGTACTTGTCGCCGTGCTCGCTGAACTGGCCCAACGTGAACCAGATCCCGCGGTAACCGTCGTCCTTGTCCCGGGAGATCACCGGTGCGGAACCGGCATCCTCGGCCGGCGCGGCGGACGTAACGACGGCAAGCATGCCGAGCAAGACGACGGATAGAATACATTTCAGCGGCATGGCGGCGGCTCCTCTCGATCATTGCTGGAGGGTCGTTGTCTTGTCGTTGGAAAAATCCACCGTTTCGTTATACTCCAAGCGCGGCCGCATCGCTACGCCTGGGCCGCGGACGACGGAAACCTTCAACCTTCCAGGTGTATCCCCATGAAGAACCTTTCCTTCTTATCCGTCCTTTTCGGTTCGCTCCGGGGCAGCTTGCTGGTCCTGGCCCTATGCCTCGCCGCGGCCCGGGCGCAAGATGCCGGACCGGTCCTGCTGGGCCTGTGTGCCGTCGATGCCGACAAACACAACGTCGAGTTCCAGACCTGCGATCGGATGCTTCCCGTCTATCGAGAGCATGGGATCCAGGCGGCCCTCTTGGAGTCCTCGTTCTTCTATCGCCGCGATTGCACGGAAGATCAGTTGCTGGAGATGTTGAAGCGATTTCACGTCGTCCACTTGGCCACGACCGAGGAGGGCGTCACGCGTTTTGACGAGCGGCACCAGCGCCGGGCGGCCATCGTGGGGCGAGCGCTGGCGGGGTATGTCGAGCAGGGAGGCGGGTTGTTTCTTCAGCCCCAGCCGGTCCGTTATCCGGGCGACGAGGACGAATTGTATTGGAACGCCGTGCTGTCGCCGCTGGGCGCAAAGATCCTTCACGAAGGCGTGTTCGACAAGACGCGCGCCTTCGAGGGCCAGACACTCGGCAAGGCCACGTTCTGGCAGACGGGCAACATCCAATCGCACCCGCTCACGCGGGGCGTCTCAGGCCTGTGTCTTCCGCTGCACAGCTATGGCGGCTTTCCGGGGCTGGTCGCCATGGAATACGGCTCGCCGTGGCAGATCCTCGTGCGCGGCGAGCACGAGGCGCAGAGCTATCGGTCCAACGCCGACAACGTGATCGAGCTGGACGCCACGGGAACTTATGGGCAAGCGCCGCCGGTGCTGGCCGCGCGCAGCTTGGGCCGGGGGCGCATCGTCTGCTATCCGATCTCGCCGCTGTTTACCGGTGCCAATCACCGCAACCCCCTCTGGGCCGATATCGTGGAGACGCATGGCGACCGGGCGGCCGGGCAGCCGAGCCAGAGCATGGCGATGCAGATGAACGCCTGCCGCTGGCTGGCCGAGCCGTCGAGCGGCCGGGCGGATTTCGGGACTTATGCCGCGGAGCCCGCGCAACCCGTTCAGTTCCCGGCGGCGGTCGAGTGGGACAAGGTCCGGTTTGGTCAGCCGGCGGCCGCGGACGCCGGCGCGACCGGCATCCGAGGCATCTTTGGCGCCCGCACCGCGCACAGCGACGGCAGCGGATCCGTGGACGATTACGTTGCGGCGGCCAAGGCGGCGGGGCTGTCCTTCATCGTGTTTGCCGATCCCCTGGAGAAGCTCACTCCAGAAAAACTCGGCCGCTTGAAAGCCGACTGCGCCGAGGCTTCACAGGACGGCGGCTTCTACGCTTGTCCCGGCATCGAGTTCACTGACGGTCTGGACAATCGCTGGGCGTTTTGGGGCGAGGCGATCGTCTGGCCCGAAGCGTCGTTCCAGAGCGGCCAATTCACCCACGTCCAGTGGGACGGTCGGCGCGTGGGCCATTATGGCAAATACGCCGTGGCCTGCCAGTTTCCTGGCAGCGCGCTGTTGGACTACCAACAATTGCGGCGGCACGGCGCGCACCGCGAGAACCTGTGGTGGTTTTTCCATTACCTGCCGCTGGTCTACGACAAGGACGAATTGATCGCGGACAATCAAGCCGAATATCTCGCCGGCCTGCACGACTTGCGGTGGGCGGCCGTGGCTTCGTTCACGCGCATCGGCGCGCCCGCCGACGTGGCCGCCGCCGCCGGCGCATGCTTTACCGGCATTAAGGATCTGCCGAGCGCCAAGGCGGCGCTGAACACCCGCTGTGCCGCGTATTGGGCCGGAACGCAGGCCGGCCAGTACGTGAGCCAAGGCCCGGTTGTCGCCCTCTGGCAGGCGACCAATCCGCAGATGGAAAACAATTGGCGCTATACCCGCGGCGCCCAGCGCGTCCGGCTGCACTTCGTCGTCCGCGCCGACGCGGGCATCGCCCAGGTCAAAGTCTTGGACGCCGACCGCGGTCCCATCCGGCGCTTTCTGGGCCATGGCGCCAACGAGTTGTCGCGCGAGTTCGAGCTGGTCCACGACCAGCAGCACTACCTCACGCTGGAGGTCCTAGACACAGCCGGCAAGAAGGCGATCTCTCAGCACATCTTCGTCTACTGCTACAAGGGCGGACTCTTCCGTTGCGGCGACAACCTGAACATCCTCGGCCCCACGGCCCTGTGCTGGCATCCGGACCGCAACGAGTTCTTCAATGCCGCGAAGGATTTCCGAAACGGTTCCGACTACTGCCTCCGCGGCTGGGACACCTCGAGCGCCACGCTGGGCGTGCCCACGCCTCAGATTCAGCTGTGGGACATGGTCCACCTGCGGGAGGCTGAGGGCGGCCGGTATCCTGACCGCTACCGCCTGGGAGCGATCGTCGGGCGGCGCATGGACGTGGATGTCAACAGCTATAACCTGCAGATTGCCACCATGCACATGACGCACCTTTCGGAGGCGTTCGACAACGACCAGCGGCCGACGCCCGCCCTGGCGACCGTCGCTCGCGACGTCGCCGAGCTGGAGTATTTTGACCGCACCCATACGCTGTACGCCCCCATGGAACGCGTGGACATGTACGTTACCTGGAATCATCGCCGGGACCGCGAGGGGCGCCGGGACTACCGAGGCGGGATACTCTGGCACGAAGGCGAGTTCCGCTTCAAGAAGGACGTGACGCTCCAAGGGGCGGTGCCGATCCCGCTGGTCTGGGATCGCTGTCCGACCGACGTGACAAAGAACCTGGGCACGACGTTGGTCGTCACTGACGCGGACGGCTCGACCAAGATCGAGACGGTCCGTGACGAGACGAAACCGGTGCGCAGCCAAGGGCGAATTCGGCCCGGCGGCTATGCGGCGCTGATGAGTACGCCCGTCGGTTATCACGGCCTGCTGGTTCCCGCGGACATGGATTTCGCCTACCAAGCCGCACTTCCGTCCTACTGGCCCGGGCTCGTCGCCGGACTGGGGCGGGACGGCCAGACGATCAAGGCGGGCTCGGTGCTCAAGTACCGGTTCGGCGTCGCGACGTTCACGGACGAACAGGCGGACCCCACACTGTTGGAGCACACGGCCCAAGCCATGAACCTGGGCGGCGGTCGCGCCGGCTATCCCGTGGAAATGCAGACCGGCACGCTGGAAGACGCGGTTTTCTTCTTCACGGCCCGGGCTGTGGAAAACGAAGCTGCCTTTGTCCTCGGCCCGCAAACGCTGATCATCGATCTGCCCGTGCGCGTCCGGGGCATGGAAAACAACGGCTGCGCCGCCGTCTACAGCTCGCAGCGACCGTGGTTCCGCTTTGTCCCCGTCGATGTCGAAGGCACGGCTTGGTTCCAGGAGCCGATTGACGAGAGAAACGAGATGTGGGTAGGCAACGTGCTGGTCTGCGACAACAAGCAGTTGCAGATCACCCTGGTGGCGGACGGCCAGGCGGAGGGCCAGCCGCCATTCGCCGAGGTCCACAACCCCACGGACAAGGACGTCGACGCGACGCTGCGTTCGCCCCGCGGCGCGCCCCTGTTCGGCGGCCTGAGCATCGGGATGAAGATCCCGGCGGGCGAGAGCAAGCGATTCCAGATCCCCTAAGTCGAGTTTCCGCAAGCGATTGCTCGAGGAGATCGCCTCAATTTTGTGGCGGCAAGCAGGAAAAGTGCTGGCAACTCACCTGTGGAAAGGTTACGATGTTGTCGAATGTTGCAACTGACTAAGCCCGCTCACCCGTGAGGAGACAACCTGTGTTTCGCTTTGCCGCCCTTGTTTTCACCGCCGTGGGATTGTGTACGACGTCGGCTGTTGCCCAAGAGCAGAACAAGCCGCCGGAAGGGTTCGTTGCGTTATTCAATGGGACGGACCTGACCGGTTGGCGTGGCTTAGGACATTTCGATCCTCGAAAACTATCGGCGATGAGCGACGAGGAGCGGGCGGCCAAGCGGGAGGCCGACATGGCTGACGTCCTGGAGCACTGGACTGTGGAGAACGGCGAGTTGGTGAACGACGGTCACGGCGTTTACTTGACCACGGAGCGGGAATTCGGCGACTTCGAGTTTTGGATCGATTACAAGACGGTTGCCAAGGCGGACAGCGGGATTTACCTCAAGGCGACGCCCCAGGTCCAGATCTGGGATTTCACCGAGGCAGGCGGCAAGTGGGCCATCGGCGCGGATAAAGGGTCTGGAGGGTTGTGGAACAACAGTGCGGGCGCACCGGGCAAAGACCCGTTGGTGCTGGCCGACAAGCCGTTTGGCGAATGGAACCGGATGCGAATTCTGCAGTTGGGCGCGCGAACGACCGTCTACTTGAACGACAAGCTTGTGGTCGATCATGCCATCATGGAGAATTTCTGGGACCGCAAAAGCCCGCTGTTTCCGCAGGGGCCGATCCAGCTGCAGACGCATGGCGGGGAGATCCGCTGGAGAAACGTTTTTGTCCGCGATGTTCCTGCGGACGAGGCGAACGGCGTCCTCGCAAAGCATTCCGCAGACGGCTTTGAACCGATCTTCAACGGCCGGGACTTGACCGGCTGGACGGGTCCGGTGGAAAATTACGAAATTCGCGACGGCTCGATCGTGTGCAAGCCGGGAAAGGGCGGCACGATCTATACGGAAAAAGAGTACGACGACTTTGCGGTTCGCTTGGAATTCAAGCTGCCGCCGGGCGGCAACAATGGCTTGGCGCTCCGATATCCCGGAACGGGCGACACGGCTTACGTCGGCATGTGCGAATTGCAGGTGCTCGATTCCGAGCATCCCAAGTACGCCAACTTGGATGCTCGGCAATTCCACGGTTCGGCGTACGGTCTGGTGGCGGCCCACCGGGGCTATCTGCGCCCCACCGGCGAGTGGAATTTTCAGGAAGTCGCCGTCTCGGCTTCTCGAATCAGGGTAGAATTGAACGGCAACGTGATTTTGGACGCGGATCTCGCTCAGGTCACCGAGTACATGGGCAATCGTCCGCATCCGGGAAAGGACCGCACGCGAGGCCATTTCGGCTTTGCAGGGCATTCCGATCCGGTAGAGTTCCGAAACGTGCAAATCAAACCGTTGAGTGGAACCTAATTGAGTGGAACATAGCGGTTATCTCGGCGGGAATGGCCGCGGCTGAAGCGGGGAAAATTTGGATCGGGGAAGACTGGACGATTTATCGATCTATCGTAAAACATGCGGCTTTCGACCACAACCAAGACAGATTAGCGTGCATCAGCGTCGATTAGCGGTTTTGCTGCACTTTGGGCCTCCTCCGACTCCGGCCGCGGTCGGTGAGAACCGCTAATTGACGCTGATGAACGCTAAGGAACAAGATTCTCGCGAGAAAACGTACAGCGTCCCGGGACTGTCATTGACGAACCTACCGGATTTTCTGCCATGACCAGGATCCTTGTAGCAGAAGACAGCGCGACCCAGGCCGCGCAGATTCGCGGCTTGCTGGAAGAGGCCGACTATCAAGTCGAGCTCGTCAGCAACGGCAAAGAAGCATTGCAGCGGCTGCGGAGCGGGCCGGGCGTGGATCTGGTGCTGACCGACATGGTCATGCCGGAGATGGACGGCTTGCAGTTGGTGCGGGCGATCCGAGTGCATCATTCGGGGATTCCCGTGATCCTGATGACCAGTCAGGGGACGGATGCGATTGCTATCGAGGCGCTGGAGGATGGCGCAGCGGGCTACGTCCCCAAATCACAGGCGAACCTGCGGTTAGCGGACGAGGTCGCTCAAGTTCTCCATGTCTCGCAGATTAACCGCAGTTATGAACAGCTGCTGGGCTGTTTGGTTCGGAATGAGTTTTCGTTTCAGTTGACCAACGATGTGGCCCTGATTGATCCGCTGATCGATCTGCTGCTGCAAATGATGATGGGCATGAAGCTGTGCGACTCGACGGACCGAATCCGCGTGGGATTGGCCATCGAGCAAGCTTTGTTGAATGCCCTCTACCGCGGCAACTTGGAGATTACCGCCACGCAGATACCGAGCACGCGCGAGTTGCTGCTGCAAGAATCGCTTTCGGCCGACTTGGTACAACAGCGGCTGTTGCAGGCTCGGTATTGCGAGCGGAAGATTTTTTTGGACGCCGTGATGTCGGCCGACGAGGCGCGCTTTGTCGTTCGGGACCAGGGTCCGGGATTCGATATAAGCAAGCTGCCCGACCGAGGCGATCCCGATGCATTGGAGCGTGAAGGCGGACGTGGTTTGCTGTTGATTCACACCTTTATGGACGAAGTGACGTTCAACGCAGTGGGCAACGAGATTACCATGCTCAAGCGGCTAGAGGCTTGATGCGAGGCCAAGAGAGGTTACGCCGTGATTGAAATCAAGCATCGTTCTTCGGGACAAGTACTGCATCAGGTCGACGCGGAGACGCTCGAGGGGGCCGTTCTCTCCGGGCTCAAGCTGGCGGGTGCCAATCTGGCCGGCCTGAATCTGAATAAAGCCAACTTTCGCAGCACCGATCTCCGGCAGGCCGATTTGACCAACTGCAAACTGAACGGGGCGAACTTCTACGAATGTAGCCTGGCTTTTGCCAACATGGACGGCGTGGAATGCACCAAAGCGGATTTCACCGAAGCGACGCTGGAAGGAACCCACGCCCACAATGCCGACTTTAGCGGCAGCGTGTTTCGATATTCCAGAATGTCCAATTGCGATTTTACGGGATCGAAACTCATCAAATGCGACATGAGCGTGTGTGACGCGCGCGGCAATTTCTCCAATGCCGACATGTCCGAGGCGGATTTGCGCGGCACCAAAATGGAAGGCGCTATTTTGCGTTACGCGGAACTGAGCAAGGCGAAGCTGGACGGCGCCAATCTGCTCAAAGCCGACTTGACCCATGCAAGCTATGAGCCTCAACAACTCCACAATGCTCGGGCGACGGGTGTTGTCGGCCGCAGCAAGCTGGAAGTAATGAAGAAACAGCGACGGGCCTGGTGGCAGTTCTGGGGCTAATGAATGCTTGATAGCTCTAACGATCAGAGTTTCCTCAGCTTCCCGGCGGTTTACCCATATTTCCTTCAGCGGTCGGTTTTTGCTAACCCTGCGAGCAAGCTGGCGGGGACGGCACGTGCGCGACGCCCCTTGCCGAGCCGGATCGTTCGGATTATCATCCTTCGTTTCCCCGGTACCGCTGGAGTTTACGTCAGTCATGCGTCACGTCTTGTCCGCGATCGTGCAAAATGTGCCCGGCGTTCTGGCTCATATTTCCGGAATGCTGGCTTCGCGCGGCTATAACATCGACTCGCTGGCGGTAGGCGAGACGGAAGATCCCAATCTGTCACGTATGACGTTTGTCATCGTCGGCGATGATCGCGTGCTGGAGCAAGTGCGCAAGCAGCTGGAAAAGATCGTGACGGTGGTTCGCGTCGAGGACGTCAGTGGTCAGGACCACGTCGAGCGGGATTTGATGTTGATCAAGGTCAAGGCCGCAACCGGCGGGCAGCGGAGCGAAGTCCGCGAACTCGTGGAGATTTTCCGCGGCCGGATCGTCGATGTGGGCGAAGGCGAGGTGATGATCGAGATTTCCGGCCGCGAGAACAAGGTCCAGGCGTTTATCGAGCGGATGCGTCCCTTTGGCATCAGCGAACTGGTCCGTAGCGGACGCATCGCCATGGTCCGCAGCGAGGCGGCGAAAGGTGAGGAGCAGGACGACCCACGGCTGTAAACGGGCGGGCGGGCGGTCGCCGGGCAGCGTGAGAACGAGCCATCTCATCCCGGACGATTGGCCAACCGGTGTGAACGCGATGAACTTCAAGAACAGGAGATGACAGAATCCATGGCCGCGAAAATTTTCTATGACAAAGACGCCGATCTTTCGTTGCTCAAAGGCAAGACGATCACCATTCTGGGATACGGTTCCCAAGGTCACGCCCAAGCGCTGAACTTGCGGGACAGCGGTTGCCAGGTCGTGGTCAGCGAACTGCCGGGCACCAAGAACTATGACTTGGCCGTATCGCACGGCTTCCAGCCTTTGAACATCGAAGAAGCGACCAAGCGCGGCGATTTGATCAACATCCTGCTGCCGGACGAACTGCAGGCGGATATCTATCGCAATCACATCCGTCCCAATCTCCAACCGGGCAATGTGCTGATGTGTTCGCATGGATTCAACGTCCATTATGGTCAAGTCGAGCCGCCGTCGGGCGTCGATACCCTGCTGGTAGCTCCCAAAGGCCCGGGACACCTGGTCCGCAGCGAGTTTGAAAAAGGTGGCGGAGTCCCCTGTTTGATCGCAGTCGGCGCCGGCGCCTCGGAAGAAACGTTGGGCCTGGGATTGGCATACGCCAAAGGCATTGGCGGCACCCGTGGCGGCGTGATCCAGACGTCATTCGCCGAAGAAACCGAGACGGACCTGTTCGGCGAGCAAGTGGTGCTGTGCGGTGGCGTCAGCGAGTTGGTCAAGGCGGCGTTCGATACGCTGGTCGAAGCCGGTTATCAGCCGGAGATGGCGTTTTTCGAGTGCTTGCACGAACTGAAGCTGATCGTCGACTTGTTCTATCAGGGCGGCCTCAGCTATATGCGGTACAGCGTGTCCAATACGGCTGAATATGGGGACTACTCACGCGGCCCGCGGATCGTCAACGAGCAGACGCGCGCGGAGATGAAGAAGATCCTCAAGGAAATCCAAAGCGGCGAATTTGCCCGCGAGTGGATCCTGGAAAACCGGGCCGGCGCCCCGGTGTTCAAGGCCCACCGAAAGCGCGAGCAGAAACTGCTGCTCGAGCAAGTCGGCCGCCAATTGCGCGGTCTGATGCCTTGGATCGACGCCAAGGAAGTCTGAGCCGAACGGCCGCCACACAATAGTCCGGTCTCACCCAGACCGGGCTATGGTGGAGCGGAGAAATCATGTCCACCAATCCCTTGCACGTGTACCACGAACGGCAGTTCGAAGGTAATCGGTTCGTCTATCCGGTCATCAGCCGGCGGAGCCGCGGTCTATCGATCGGAGTCAATCTCAACCCTGACAAAATCTGCAATTTTCACTGCATTTACTGCCAGGTGGATCGTACGGTGGCGGGGGACACGCGGTTTGTCGAACTGGACCAACTGGTGAGCGAACTGGACGAATTGCTGGGGGCGGCGGTGTCCGGCGCGTTGTTCGAGAGCGGCAAATTTCGCAGCGTGCCGGCGGATTTGCGGCGGTTGAACGACATTGCTTTTTCGGGGGATGGCGAACCGACGACTCATCAAAATTTTGACCGGGTCATTGAGGCGTGTGCCGACGTCAAGCGCCGCCGGGGTTTGAACGACGTGAAAATGGTGTTGATCACCAACGCCAGCCGATTTCACCGTCCGCACGTGCAGCGCGGCCTGGAGATATTGGACCGCAATCAAGGCGAAATCTGGGCAAAACTCGACGCGGGAACCGAAGCGTATTTTCAACTCGTCGATCGGTCGCCGATTCCGCTTGGCCGCGTGTTGGAGAATATCACTCAAGCCGCCCGCATCCGCCCGCTGGTCATCCAGTCGTTGTGGATGCGGATTCACGAGAAGCCGCCGCCGGATGAAGAAATCCGAGCATTCTGCCGGCGGTTGTGCGAGATCACAGCCGCCGGCGGCAGGTTGAGCCTGATTCAGATTTATACGATTGCCCGGCGCCCGGCGGAGGGTTTCGTCGCTCCGCTGTCGGACGAGGAATTGGACGGAATCGCCGCGACGGTAAGGCTCGAGACGGGTCTGCCGGTCGACTCGTACTATGGCGCGGGCGCATAAACCTTTCAGGAATTTCCATAACTTGCCCTTGGCGGCCTTTTTTCCAAGCCGAATTCGGTTAAGATGTTAGGCTCGTGAGATAGCACGCCAAGATGGGGACGACCTGTGGCATCTTTGGCTTCGTGGCCGCGAGTTAGCATTTGATCTTCAGGTTCCAACCTGTCCCCAGCGAACATGCCCTTTCCTTTTCTATATCTGTGACCATGGACCTTGCCAAGCTACGTAACATCGGAATTTCAGCTCACATCGACTCGGGCAAAACTACGCTCAGCGAACGGATCCTGTTCTATACCGGCCGCATCCATCGCATGGAGGAGGTCGGCGGCGGCGGCAGCGGCGCGACAATGGACCACATGGAGTTGGAGCGGGAACGCGGGATCACGATCACCAGCGCCGCGACCAGCGTCGAGTGGAAGGAGTTTGCGATCAATTTGATCGATACTCCCGGCCATGTGGATTTCACGGTCGAGGTCGAACGCAGCCTGCGCGTGCTTGACGGAGCCGTCCTCGTGTTGTGTGCCGTCGGCGGCGTGCAAAGTCAGACGATCACCGTCGATCGCCAGATGAACCGCTATCACGTTCCACGTCTGGCGTTCATCAACAAAATGGACCGAGCCGGGGCCGATCCCTTTCGCGTGGTCCGCGATCTGAAGGAAAAACTGGGCGATGACGCGCTGTTGATGCAGATCCCGCTGGGCGCCGGCGACCAATTCCAAGGCGTCGTCGATTTGGCGACCATGCAAGCCATGTACTTCGACGGTCCGGACGGCGAGCATATCCGCGTTGAACCCATCCCCGATGCCGTAAGCGAACTGGCACGAGAATGGCGTATGAAGATGCTCGAAAGCTTGGCGATGTACAGCGACGAGTTGATGGAGCGTTTACTGTCCGAGGAAGAGATCTCGGCCGAAATGATCCACACGGTCACGCGCATGGTCGTCCAGCAACTGGATGTTACTCCCGTGTTCTTGGGCGCCGCATACAAGAACAAGGGCGTTCAGCCGTTGCTGGACGCGATCACGCGTTATTTGCCCTCGCCGCTGGAACACGAGATTCACGCCAAAGCGTGGGACAACGCCGCAGAAACGGTACCGCTTCAGCCCGATCTGGAAAAGCCGTTCGTCGGCATGGCATTCAAGATCGTCGACGATCCTTACGGTCAGCTGACGTTCATGCGAGTGTATCAAGGCCGCATTGAAAAGGGCAACACGTACATCAACCAGCGAACGGGACGCAAGGAACGTTTCAGCCGAATCGTGCGGATGCATGCGGACGAGCGCAAGGAAATGGCAGAAGCCGAAGCCGGTGACATCGTCGCGGTGATGGGCATCGACTGTGCCAGCGGCGACACGTACGCCGCCACGCCCAAGTACTGTACGCTGGAGAGCATGTTCGTGCCGGAACCGGTGATCAAGATCGCGGTCAGTCCGCAAAGCCGCAACGACGCCGACAAGTTGGGCAAGGCGCTGGCTCGTTTCCGCAAGGAAGATCCCACGTTCCGCGTTTCAACCGACCAGGAAACGAACGAGATTCTGGTCGAAGGCATGGGCGAACTGCACCTGGACGTCTACATGGAGCGGATTCGACGCGAGTACAAAGTCAACGTGCTGGTCGGCGCTCCCAAGGTCAGTTACCGCGAAGCGCCGACCCAGCCGATTTCGTTCGATTACAAGCACCGGAAACAGACGGGCGGTTCCGGGCAGTACGCGCACATCGTCGGCCGCTTCGAGCCGCTGGCGGAAGACGTTCCGGAGGCGTTTGTGTTCGAAGAGGAAGTCGTCGGCGGACGCGTTCCCAAGCAATACATTCCGTCGGTGCAGAAGGGCTTCGAGGATTGTTTGCTCAAAGGTCCGGTTGCCGGATTCCCGGTGATCGGCTTGAAAACGGTCCTGACGGACGGCTCGTACCACGAGGTCGACAGCAGCGATCGGGCTTTCCAAACCTGTGCCCAGGGCTGCTTTCGAGAAACCTTCATGAAGACGCGGCCGGTGCTGTTGGAACCCGTCATGAAGCTTGATGTCGAGGCTCCCGATCAGTTCCAAGGCCCCGTGACCGGCGACGTCGTCAGTCGCCGGGGGATCATCATGTCGACCAGCAACCGCGACGGCTTGGCGCTGATTTCCGCCGAAGTCCCGTTGGCCGAAACCTTCGGCTACGCCACCGACTTGCGGAGCATGACGCAAGGCCAAGGAACGTTTACGATGGAACTGCTCTGCTATCGCCGCGTGCCGGCCAGCATCCAGGAAGAGATCGTCAAGAAGCGAAAAGAAGGTAGCTGAGGCTTTCGCACGCACGCGACGTTCCGCCACGTCACGCGTCGAGAAGGCCACAGTCGGGTCTTCGCGGTCGGCGAGTTTCCGCCCGGCGTTCAGTTCGCAGTTTCTCGAATCAATTGGTGCCGGCACCACGCGGCATCGTCCTCGGTCAATCGCCCGGAGGTGGTTCGTCGTAATGCAACAGCGCGGGATAAGGGCCGAGGTTCCCAGCTGTTCCGCTCATGGTTCGTACAGGAACGCCCGATCATCGAGCGGACGGACCCAGATGTTGCGAAACCGCACGGGGCTGTCGTGGTCCTGCAAGAACACGGGGCCCACGCCGGTCCGCTGCTGTTGCTCCCAGATCTTGGCCAGATACGCCGTCGTGCCGTAGCGGAATGGATGATATGGCGAGCGCGGTTCGCCGAATTTGGCTTGATCTTGGACCAGCACGCCGTTCAAGTGGGCCGTAATCGAGCCATCTTCGACAATCTCGCCGTTTCCGTCTCGGCGCGGCGCCCGATAGCGGATGTCGTACACTTGCCACTGGCCCGGCTTTCGGCAGGCGTTGACCAGCGGTTTCGAAAAGCCGTAGATCGCTCCCACGTCGTCCATCGTGGGCTCGGTCTTGCCGAACGAATTGAAGATCTGCAACTCGTAATTGCCGTGTAAGTAGACGCCGCTGTTTCCCGATCCCTGTTCGGGCAGCATGAACTCCACGTGGATCTGAGCGTCGCGGAAGTGCAGTTTCGAGACTACATGGTTCGTCCGGACTTGACCGCGCGTCGAGATCAGCGCTGCATCTTCGGTCGGCCAATCGATCTCCGTGCCGTCTCTGCTCAGAAACCGGTTCGTGCCGGCCCCGTCGAACAACACGATCGCACCGTCCGGCGGAGGGGCGGGCAAGGGATCCGGCGGACATGGGTCGGCGGCCAGCAAGGACGCTATCACGTAAACGAGGCGGACGAACATCGCGTGCTCCTTGAACCATCGACGGTCGAAATTCGGTGACACGGCAAGTATGCCGCAGGAACGGGCCGGCGCGAAGGGGCGAAGGCACCGGCAGATTGGAGATCCGCCAGGGCTGCAAACCGGACGGTTCCACGTTAAACTCTTGCCTGGCGCGTTTCACGGCCAGCCTGGAATCGGTTTTCGGCTATAGCAACCACCTTCAGCCCCGGTTGAGAGGACACCCTGATGGGCCACTTGCCCGAATCGCTGGCCATCGCGGGGGCTTGGGGATACATTGGCCGGAAATTCCTGGCCGCCGCTGTGCGCCGGCACGTGCCCACGTTTGTTTACGATCCGGGCGTTGTTCCGAACGATATAGATCCGAACGCCCTGACGCGCATGATGGATGAGGCCGAGTTCTATCGTTTGCCGGCCGATCTGTTTCATTTGGCGACGCACCCCGAGCACCGCCGAATCGGCCAGCAGATCTTGTTCCAGCGGGCACAGCGGGAACCATTGTCGATCCTGAACGAGAAGCCGATGGCCGGCCCCGAGTCGCCGGAGGATTGCAATCGGATCGTAGCCGCGGCGCACCCCGGCCATGCGATAACGTTGTACGATTTTCCGGAACTCTATGATCCGTTGACGGAACGAATTATCGAGCGACTGTGTTCGTACCGCGAGGTGACCGTCACGGATATCGCGCTGTGCCGCTCCAAGGATCGCGAGGCGCCGGATAATCCGCGGAACTACAAACGCATGGTCCCAATTCAGTATCAAGAATCGGTCCATTGCATGGCCTTTGTGCTGTTCGTCCTGGCCCGTGTGGGCGGCAACGTGGCCGAGAGGCTCGCGGGCGGCGTCAGCCTGCGGGCTGAATCCGAGCCCTATGTGCCGCCGAACCCGGAGCTCTACCCCTACGTGGTCGATGGCCGCTGCCGCTATCGGTTCTCGCTAGACGGCGTGCGGATCGAGGGCCTGACGGATTTCAAGGCCGGCGCACAGCTGGCCAAGCGGCGAGTCCTCCGCGGCCGCGGAGACGGTCGGCCGTTTTGCATTGAGGTCGATTATTTGGAAGGCTGTAAGCGATTGAGCATCGACGGCGTCGAGCAGACGATCGATCCGCGTGCGGATTCCTATGAATCCGTGTTGGGGACCTTCGTCCGTTGGCGGCGGGAAACACCGCGCGAGGACTTGATGGCGGGCATCTATCCGAATCCTGCCTTTGCTCGCATCACGTATCAGCTGTCCAGCGCCCTGTGGCGAGCCAGCCGCGACCGGGCCGGGCTGCAATTCGCCCATTTGGACGACGTGCTCCAATTCGACGCGGGCTTTCGAGAGGCATTGCCGCGGTTGCCGCGATACGGATAAGGATGCCAACGGCAACACCGGCACCCCAAGCGGCCCCGCGCCCAGGGAACGGTCCAGCGCGCGGGGTTCCCGGATTGCCAGAGTGGCAGGTGGTATTCGCGGGGCATGAGAAAATCAGTGCATTTCAACCGGCGGCAAAGCGTGGTTCAGGAAAGCTGGTTGACGAGCCTGCAATCGATGACACGGAACTCGATTCCCGCGAGAGAATCAACTCAGCCCGGTCGCGGTGCCGTCGGCGGCCACCTTGATGCGGGCCGCCGCGGGAACTTTGGGCAGTCCCGGCATGGTCATGATATCGCCGCTGATCACGACCACGAAGCCGGCTCCGGCGCTGATTCGCAGTTCGCTTACGGTCATCGTGAAATCGCGGGGGCGGCCTAGCAGTCGAGGGTCGTCGGATAGCGATTTGGGTGTCTTGGCGATGCAGATCGGCAGGTTGCCGTAACCGGATTCCTGGAGCAGCTTCAGGTCGTCCTTCGCTCGCCGCTCGTACTCCACGTCCTTGGCTCCGTACAGATCGCGAGCGACTTTGGCGATCTTGTCGACCAGCGGCATCTCCAGCGGATAGGCGAACCGCAGTTTTCGGCCGCGATTCTTCTCGATGCACCGCAGCACGGCGTGCGCCAAGTCGAGCGCGCCGGCGCCACCGTCCGCAAAGTGCGAAGCGATAACGGCCTCGACGCCCAACGTGCGGCAGAATTCGATGATCTCGTTCAAGTCGCTGTCCGTATCATCGGCGAAACGGTTTAGCGCGACGACCGGCTCGAGGTTGAACAGGCGAACGTTTTCGATGTGCTTGGCCAAGTTGCCCAATCCGCCATCGTCCGTAAAGCCGCCATGATAATGGACCGCTTTGGCCGTCGCCACGATGACCACCGCATTCGGTTCCAAGCCCGCCGTGCGGCACTTGATGTCGAAAAACTTTTCGGCGCCCAAGTCGGATCCGAAACCGGCTTCGGTGACCACGATTTCCGACAGCTTCAATGCTGTTCGAGTGGCGATCGCGGTATTCGTGCCTTGGGCGATATTGGCAAACGGTCCGCCATGAACGAAGGCGGGGGTTCCCTCCATCGTCTGGACCAAGTTCGGATTGATGGCGTCGCGCAGCAGCACCTGCATGGCGCCTTCGGCTTGGATGTCGCGGGCGAACACCGGTTTGCCGCGGTAGGTAAAAGCGACCACCATGTTGGCCAATCGGCGGCCCAGGTCGGCAAAATCGCTGGCCAGGCACAAGATCGCCATTACTTCCGACGCCGGCGTGATGTTGAATCCGTCCTGCCGCGGGATGCCGTGCTTGACGCCGCCCAGGCCGACGAAGATCTCGCGCAAAGCGCGGTCGTTCAGGTCGATCACCCGGCGAAGCACGATGCGGCGCGGGTCGATCCCCAGTTCGTTGCCGTGCTGCAAGTGATTGTCCACCATGGCGGCCAGCAGGTTGTTGGCTTTGCTGACCGAATACATGTCGCCCACGAAGTGCAGATTGATGTCCTCGGCCGGGACAACCTGGGCTCGTCCGGCGCCCGTACCGCCGCCCTTGATCCCGAAATAGGGTCCCAGCGACGGCTCGCGCAAACAGATGGTCGCCCGTTTGCCGATCCGCCGCAGCGCGTCCCCCAAGCCAATTGTGGTCGTGGTCTTGCCTTCGCCCGTGGGCGTCGGACTCATGGCGGTGACCAGCACCAAATCGCCGTCCGGATCGCCTGCGCGCCGCTGCAATTCGTCGAACGGGATCTTCGCGATGTAGTGTCCGTGCAGGAGGATGACATCTGGATCGAGGCCCAATTCAGAAGCCACTTCGTGAACCCGCCGCGGCGGAATGCGATTGTTGATCGGCGTGGAATCCGGCATGAGGAAGCTCCTGGGGAATCTCAAATCTCAAATCTCAAATCTCAAACGTCACGCTCGCTCGACGGGAAACGCGATAACTTGGGCAATGTCGTCCGCACCGGCGGCAAGCATCACTAGGCGATCAAAACCCATCGCCACACCGGTGGACGGCGGCAGGCCGCGGTCCATGGCGGCCAGCAAGCGGCTGTCTTCCGGCAAGCGGTACTTGCCGTCGGCCGTGCGCTGGCGGTTGGCGGCCGCGTTTCTCTGACGCAGGACACCGGCATCGATCAGCTCATGGTAGCCGTTGGCGAGTTCGACGCCGCGGAAGAACAACTCGAAACGTTCAGCGACCGGCGGGTCTTCGTCGCGAACCCGCGCCAACGCGGCTTGGCTGGCCGGATAATCGTACACGATTGTCGGACGATCTCGGCCCAAATGTGGCTGGACGCCTTCGGCCAACAGCAGGTCCAGCCAGGCGTCGCGGTCGTCGCCTAGCCCGGCCGGCACGGTCACGCCGAACCGCTGCACCGTTTCCTCGATCTCTTCAATGGACGCCAGCAGCGGATCGAGACCGACGCAAGACCGAAACGCCTGCCGGTAGCTGAGGCGATCTGCCGCACCGCATCCGAGTACGTGTTCCGCTACTTCCGAAAGCAACTGCATCCCTTCCTGCATGCCATCGCCGACGCGGTACCACTCGACCATCGTGAACTCCGGGTTGTGCCACGCGCCGCGTTCGCCGCCGCGAAACACCCGCGCGACTTGATAAATGGCTGTGGCGCCGGCCGCCAGCAGCCGCTTCATCCCAAACTCGGGGGACGTCTGCAGCCAGAGGGCACGGCCTATGTGCGGCTCGCGCGGATCGTCAAACAGCGTCACCGCCAGCGGATCGAGGTGCCGGTCGACCACCGTGTCGGCAGACAGCACCGGCGTCTCGACTTCGAGAAACCCGCGGCCGTCAAAGTACTCGCGCACGCGCCGCAACAAGCGTGCGCGAAGCGCCAAGTTAGCCGGCGACGCCGTGGGCAGGAAGTCGGCCGGCGCAGTATTACCTGGGACCATCATCGCCACCGCGTCAGGTGCTGACGCGTTCGACGTAATCGCCGGTTCGCGTGTCGACCTTGATCACATTTCCGATGTTGATAAACGACGGACAGTTGATCTCCGCGCCCGTCTCGACCTTGACCGGCTTCGTCACGTTGGTCGCCGTGTCGCCCTTGACGCCCGGCTCGCAATACTCCACTTTCAGCATCACGTGGTTCGGCGGAGACATCGTGATCGGAACGCCGTTGTACAACACCATCGAGCAAGCCATGCCTTCCTTGAGGTACTTCCAGGCATCATCCACCTGATCGGCGGACAACTCGTATTGCTCGTAGCTCTTGTTGTCCATGAACACAAACGTGTCGCCCTGCCGGTACAGGTACTGGACTTCGATCTCTTCGACGTCGGCAGATTCCAAGGAATCGCCTCCCTTGTAGGTACGCTCCAGTGTCGTACCACGGATCAAATTCCGCATCCGGCACTTGTACATCGCATTGCCTTTGCCGGGCTTAACAAAGTTCATCTCGACCATCAAGTACGGTTCTCCGTCGATCTGAACCTTCAGTCCTTTGCGAAAATCACTGGTCTTGTAAACGCCCACTGGTCTTAGTCCCCACTTCGATTCTGTGATTGAAACCGTTACGATGTTGCACAAAACGATGACTATTCTAACGTCTTGCCCGATTCCTGTCCGCGCCGTTACGCCGCCCTCGGCCGCGTGGCGACACGCCATGCAAACTGCTGTGCGCGATCCGATCGAACTCTGTCATCGGCTCCAGCTATCGGCCGAGTTCGAATCCGCTGCGATCCGGGCCAGCCGCAGTTTTCCCGTTTTCGCTCCGCTCTCCTATATCGCCCGCATGGAGCCGGGCAACCCACGCGATCCGCTGTTGCGTCAAGTGCTGCCTTTGGACGACGAACTCCTTATGGAAAAAGGATTTACGTCGGATCCAGTGGGCGATCTAGCCGCCCGGCGAGCCGCCGGCCTGCTGCACAAGTACCACGGACGCGCGTTGATGATAACGACAGGCGTTTGCGCCGTCCATTGCCGGTACTGCTTTCGACGACAATATCCATACGAAGATGACCGCGGGATTGGCGCTCGGTGGGCTGACGCCGTGGCGGAAATCCAACAGGATTCATCCGTGGAGGAAGTAATCCTCAGCGGTGGCGACCCTCTGACACAGGGAGACGCTGCGCTTGCCCGTTTGGCATCGATGCTCGCGGAGATTCCTCATGTTCGGAGATTGCGTATCCATACACGGTTGCCCATCGTGATTCCCGAGCGTGTCACCAATGAATTGGTCAAATGGCTTCGCGGCACGCGGCTGAGGCCGGTGATGGTCGTTCATGCGAATCATCCTCGGGAATTGGACGAGGCCGTTGAAGCCGGTCTCGGCCGGCTGGCGGACGCGGGTATTCTGTTGCTGAACCAAGCGGTCCTGCTCCGAGGGGTTAACGATTGCGCGGAAACGCTGGCCGATTTGTCGCACCGGCTGTTGGACTGTCGCGTCTTGCCTTATTATTTACACCAATTGGATCGTGTGGCCGGAGCGGCCCATTTCGAAACGCCTGTCGAAGTGGGCCGGCAGTTGGTCGACGCGTTGACCGCCCGCTTGCCCGGCTATGCCGTTCCCCGTTATGTCCGCGAAGTGCCGGGAGCAGCGGCCAAGGTGCGAATCGTGTGAATCCCCGTGGCACGGCCTGTGTGTTGGCCGTGGGTTGTCCGTCGTATTCCCAATATCTCGATCCCTCTTTCCTGCTGGAGGAAAACAATGATGCTTCGCAAATACCGTATCGCGGTGATTGGACACACGGGCCGGGGCAATTACGGCCACGGCATCGACACGGTCTGGTTCGACATTCCCGGGTGCGAAATCGTGGGCGTAGCCGATGCGGACGAAAAAGGACTGGCCGCGGCGGTCCAGCGGCTGAAGGCCCCCAAGGGCTGGGCGGACTATCGCCAGTTGCTGGACGAGACGAAGCCTGACATCGTGGCGATCGGTCCGCGGTGGCTGGATCAGCATCGCGACATGGCGGTGGCCGCCGCCGAGCGCGGGATCCACGTGTACATGGAAAAGCCGTTTTGCCGGACGCCGCAGGAAGCCGACGAGATCGCGGCGGCGTGCGAGCAGCACAACACCAAGCTGGCGATCGCCCACCAGACGCGATACAGTCCGCGACTGCAGATGGTGCGCCAGCTGATCGAGGGCGGCGCGATCGGCACCGTGCTGGAACTGCGAGGCCGAGGCAAAGAAGACACCCGCGGCGGCGGCGAGGACCTGTGGGTGTTGGGCAGCCACGTGATGAACCTGATTCATCATCTGGGCGGCGATCCGCAGTGGTGTTGCGGGGCCGTGTTGCAGGAAGGCCAGCCGGTGACGAAAGCGCACGTCAAGCCGGGCAACGAAGGCATCGGGCCGTTGGCGGGCGACGCGGTCCACGCCACGTACCAGTTGGACAACGGGGTGACGGCCTATTTCGGCAGCCGCCGCAATGCGGCCGGCAATCGCTTCGGCTTGCAGGTCTTCGGCTCGGAAGGCGTGATCGAAATCCTGACCGGCCACTTGCCGCCGGTGCATATTCTGCAGGACGCCGCGTGGTCGCCTGGCCGCAGCGGCAAGTCGTGGGTCCCGATCAGCTCGGCCGGCATCGGCCAGCCGGAACCGCTGCGCGACGGCGGGCTGCACGGCGGCAACGTCCTGGCCTGCCTGGACCTGATGTCGGCCATTGAAGAAGATCGCCTGCCCGAGTGCAACGTGTACGAAGCGCGGATGACCATCGAGATGATCTCGGCCGTCTTCGAATCGCACCGCCTGCGCGGCCCGGCCAAATTCCCGCTCGAGAACCGCGGCAATCCGCTGGAATTGCTTCACTGAACCGTGCAGACGCAGGCTTCCAGCTCATGGGAAAAATCGGCGCGCGTCAAGGCTGTTTGGCGAACTCCTCCCACTGCCGCTGAAACTCCTCCCGCGGCGGAGCTTCGCCGGCCAGCGACCAGAATCCATAACGTAGCGTCAGCGATTCGCCACGCTTGATTTCCGGCTTGACGAACGCGCCGAAGCGGCCGTAGTCGCGATAGGCGGACCAGATCGTTTCTCGGGGGTTGCCGGGGTAGTCCATCTGCTGGACGGTGTACGCCTTGTCGCCCAGCACGTACGTTTCGGCTACCCACGGCAAGTCCCTGTCCTTGCGTGGATCGTTCCCCTCTTGCGGAAACAGGTACTTGGTCTGCGCTTTGTCCAGTTCGTCGGCTGGCCGGTAGTGGACGCCCGCATGCTCCGGATCGCCATTGAAGACCACGTCGCCGCCGACGGCCTTGAGCTTTGATACGACGTCCACCAGCACCAGCGTCGGGGCCGGACGCCGCTGGAAGACAAACGTCCGTTGTTCCTCCAACAACACTTCACCGCTCTTGGCCTTCCAATGCACTTCGGCCGTGAACGAAGCCCGCTCGGGGCCCGATTCTTGATCCAGGAATTTCTGGTGAATTTGCACGCCGCCGCCCATGCCCCACAGGTCATACGATTTACCGGCGACGGTCAGTTTGCTCCAGCCGATGAAGATCCCGCGATGGTGCGTGTAGAAGCCGCCGGGGCCTTTGGTGATCGGGTCCTTCCCCGCCGCGTCCAGCACGTGCAGGAACGGTTTGTACGTGTCGTGAAGTCGCTCGGCGTCGTATGCGTATTCGTACCGAGCCACCGGTTTGCCGTCCAGTTTGACTTCCAGCGACTGGCCGGGGATATCCTGCAGCTCGAACCCCTCAGCCGCCAAGCCAGGGGCGGCAGCCAGCCCGGCAAGGCAGGACAAAATGGTGCAGGCTCCGATGCGGAGGCGAGGGCGTAATGCAAGCATCATCACGGATCTCCTTGTGAACAGTAGCGGCAGGTGCGACGCATTGGCGAGAGTCTGATATTGTGCTTGGCAACGAACCGGGGGTCAACGGCCCGTTTGCCGAAGCCGTTTGCCGAACGTTGTCCAAACTACTTCAACGATTCAATGGCCTCGGCGACGAGCCGGCGAACTTCGTCCAGCCGTTCCGGTTGCGGAAGGATGCGCGTGGAATAGTACCCGCCGACGTTCGGGATTTGCACCAAGTCTTGCGCGGCCTTCCAGGCCCGGTCCGTCTGAACCAGCGAGCGACCGTCGCGTTGGGCCGCCATGCGAGCGCGCAATAAGTACAAGTACTCGTAGTCCTCGACGCCTTCGCGGGCCTGTTCCAAGCGGATCGAGCTGACCGGGCCATCGTGCCCCAGCGGCTGGCCGGGATACAACAGAAAGCCATCGCCGTTGGGATAGCGAACCCAAGTCGCCTCGCCGGGCTCGCTGCTCTGGTGGATGAACGCATGCCAGCCGAAACGGAACGGATCGTAGGTGTGCCAGGAAACACCCCAGAACTCGTACGCTTCGGCCCCGTACTTGAAACAGTAATGCGGCAGCAGCCGTTCGACCGCACAGTACGGCGTGTCCGTACACATCTGGCCGTCGGTGGTGAACCAAATCCGATCGCCGTCCGCCCGCAATTGAGTCATCTTCTCCGACGAGACGACGCCGTAGTGGCCGATCCCCCAAACGTCAAGGTATCCGTCCCAATCGGGCACGTGATGCCACGTGCTGCAGTAAATCGGGATCTCCGGATCGACCTCGTGAATCATATCGCACAGCGCTTGCATCTGGCGCCGAATATGCTCGTGCCGGTCGAACGGCTCGTCCGAGATGTACAGCACGATCCGGCGATGCCAGCCCTTGTCCTTCAAATGCTGCCAGAACAGCCGCAGCATTTCTTGATAAACCTGCTTGTATTCCGGACGCAACTGGCTGCGGTCGGCCGATTCGAACGGCGGCTCGCCATCGTACGCGCGCTCGCCCAGCACCGTCTTCGGGGGATGCCCCCAGCCGAACAGATAGAGATCCCACGGAGTGTAGGCAAAGGGAAACCGCAACTCGTCGAAATAGACCGTCGCCGCCTGATCAAAGGCGGTGAAATCCGCCGTCACTTTGCCATCGACTCGGCGAAATTCCGGTCCGGGCCGAATCGTGTCGGGACACAGCCGGCGAGCGGCCAGAAAGCGGATGATCTCCGGATACGCGGCGTCCAGCGACTTGCCCCACAGCTTGCCTCCCGAGCCGAATCGCACATCGTAGATGGCCGCCAAATGGTTTTCGTCGGGCAAGGCAAAGTCCCAGACATGAACGCGGAACGGGACCGCGGCCAACACCCGGCCTGCGGCCTCCAATCGCACGCGTCCTTCGTACCCGCCCGCCGGAGCCCCGCGCGGGATCGTCACGGTGATCCAGATGGGCTGCGTCCGGCCGGCCTGCAGATCGCACGTGTCGGTCGGCAGCAGCGGATCCGGCCACATACCGGCCCAGCCGTCACCCCGGCCCGCACTGGCGGGGATCTTGCGATGCCAGGCCGGCACTTGGGTCTGATAGTAACTGCTGGGCCGGTCGACGGGCACGTACCCGACAACCTCGATGCGGAAGTCCTGCAGGGCGAATCCCTGCGGCCCGACGGGCGGCTCGACTCGGACCTGAATCTCGCCTACATCGCGATCGCTCCGCACGGCCAGTTGCAGCGACTCCTGTTCATTGCGGGCGGAAGCGATCTCGACGGCGGGCAGCGAGGCGGAATCGCCGAAAGGCACGTCGTCCTGGAACACTTTGATCACGGCGGGAACCTGCCATATCGCCAACTCGCCGCTCGGCGGGCCGTGACGGGATTCGACGGCTAACAGGTCGCCCGGAGTAACCGCGACCAGCATCACCTCGTCGTGCCAGACGGTGCCGCGGCTTTCCATCGTTAGATGCAACTGCAACGTCGCGGTATCGTCGGGCGTTACCAGCGTGCCCGACATCAGCGTCCAATCGGTTGTTCCCGAAATCGCCGGCCCGACGCCGGCGAAGCCGCCGCGCTGGGACAATTCGCCGCCCGCCCGCCGGTAGTGCGCGTGCAGACGAACGTCGCCGTCGCGAACGTCCTGGCACTTGACCCAGGCCGCGAAAAGATACGACCGGCCCGGCTCGACGGGCACGTCCTGACGCCAACCCCGCCAAGCTTTCGGCGCCTCGGCGGGAACGTGCATCCGGGCACAACGGGCGCCGAACGCCTCGCGCTGCGGTTCGTCCACGCCCAAGGTGACGCCGTCCCGGGCCGAGATGCCGCTGGCGATCCAATCCGCCGGCAGCGGTTCGCCGTCTTCAAAACCGGGATTGGCGACAAGGTTCATGCGAGCATCTGCTTGCGACTTGACGCCGTCGAACTTACCACCGGTCGGATGCTCGCCCGCGGCAAAGTACACGTGCAATATGCTGGATGAACGCGCCGGCAATTCGACCGCGCACAGCAATTGATCGCCCAACAGACGATGGGCGAGCGGCCGTCCGGCTCGCGTGACGGAGATCGAGTCCCGACGCAACCGGCCGCGCGTGCGGGCTTGCAGCCGCCCCAGGTCCATGACGACGGACCGTTCGAGCGTTTCGTTGCTCAGGTTCAACGCTCGCACGGCGGCGCGATACGGCCGCATCGCGCCGTCACCGGCATCGTACCAAGCCGCGTCGGCGCCGATCTCCCGGATGGCCAGCGATTCCAGCGGCAGGATCTGCGCGCGAACCGCGCCGGGCGACAGGCGGTGCAGTTCGGCATTGTCAAACCAAGCCGTGCCGGTCCCCCGCAGCACCGTGCCCAGGCTCAAGCGATCCGCCGCGACGGGAGCCGTGAATTCGGCCGTGACTTGTTTCCAGTCGAACGTGCCGTCGCCGGCCGACAGCATGGGGGCCAGGAGCATCGGCTGCTCGTGGTTGCCGACATGCACATACCAGCCGCAGAAACCTCGCACGTCGCGGGCCTTGACCCACGCTTGCAGCCGGTATTTCGCACCGCCGGCGACGGCGACGCCGCGCTGGCGCGTGGCGATCCACGTCGGCTCCGCGCCGTCGGCAACCGTCGTTTTCAGACAGCGGAGTCCCGACTGCGGACATTCCGTGGTCCACGAAGCCCGATGTTGGGCGTCGGGCGGATCGGGGATCCAGCCGGACGGCGCGTCGCCCGTTCCCAACTCGACGTCGCCATTGACCAGTCCCGGCCGGGCCGTTAGGAAATCGGGGACCACGCCCGCGCTCGGGTTGTCAAAATAGACGTAGTACACGGCGCTGCCGCCCGGCGGACATTCGACCGGGATCACCAGGCTGCTGCGCGCAGGAATCGGGCCTTGCTCGACGTCGATCCCGTCCGGATCGCGCAGGACGAACAGCATTTCCGTGCCGTCGGCGTCACAGACTCGCACGGATTCGGCGCGTTGTCCGACCAATGGAAGCTGGTCGGCGGCGTCGCCCACGTCACAGGCAACGGGAAAACCGTTCAGCGGCCCGGGGCCGTCGTTCGTGATTTTCACCGGAACGCGTTTCTGCCACCAGTGATTTCCATCCAGGTACAACGGATGGCGCCACACAGCGGCGATGGCGTCCGAACCACAAACGAACCCCAGCCCCGCGATGGCGAGGCAAAGGACGAAACATTTCATGGATTGACTCCTGCCGTTGAAGGTTGGGTGGGAGGGGCTGAGGATGCCGCTACTCCGCCCGCCTCTTGGCGTTCTCGATTAGGTCTTGAAGTGCGGCGGGGCATTTGATCCAGGTCGTCCGGTAGGTTGTTTCCAGGGGCGCGGGAACGTACAAACCCGGCTCAGTCGTGTATCGGCATCGTGCAGATCTCCGTGCAAGTGGCGGGGCGCGGCTGGTCCTATTGTTGCTGCGCTTCCCCCGTCATGGGTACGAACCTGACAGCGACTTCGGTCCATTGTCGAGTCGTGCCGTCGGGTTGTTTCTCCACCACGATCAATTCCTGGGACCGGTCCCCGACGGGCAACACCAACCGGCCGCCGACGGCCAGTTGTTCGACGAGCGGCTCCGGGACGTGCGGCGGCGCTGCGGCCAGGATGATCACGTCGAACGGCGCGTGTTCCGGCCAGCCCCGATAGCCGTCGCCATGCCGCACCTGGACGTTGTGGTATTCCAGTTCCGCCAGCCGCGAACGAGCTTGCGTCGCGAGCGATTCGACGATCTCGATGCTGTATACCTTGCGGCACAATTCGGCCAGCACCGCGGCCTGATATCCGGAACCGGTTCCCACGTCCAAAGCGCGCGAGTCCGCCTTCGGCTGGGCCAATTGGGTCATCAGCCCCACGATGTACGGTTGAGAAATCGTTTGGTCGGCGCCGATTTGCAAAGGCCAATCGGCGTAGGCCGATTCGCGTTGTGATTCGGGCACGAACCGGTGCCGGGGGACTCGCCGCATGACATCCAGGACGCGCTGGTCATGAATATCACGGTTCGCCAATTGCAGATCCACCATCCGCTGACGGAGCATTGCGAAACGCTCGGGCTCCTGCGATTCCGCAGAAGGCGTCGCCACCGGTTGGGCATCTAATTCCTGGTGCTCGGAGACGGTTGGCATGGAAAGACTCCTCCGCTGGGCATCCGTTTCGGGCCAGATCCATTGGTTTCCGACGACGGCGGCCGCAATCAGGGCGGCAACAATAGCCGCCACAAGGCCCCATCGCCAGCGAACTGTCTGGGACCCGCCCGGAAGATCAGTTTGTCGACCGGCTGCATCGCTCATCGCCACGGACGCCTCGATTGTACATCGTTTCGGATATCACCGCGTTACGGACCATGTTCTGCGCGATCGTCACCTATGCATTCTTATTGTATGGCAGTTGCCGATCCTAGAAAATCATGGCGCAAGCTGATCATGCTGGATTTGGACTAAGCTGTTTTCCTCGCTTACGATTTTTGAAGTTGCGCATTTTTGGGGCCGGAACTCTGGCCGAAGGCCATATTCACCGTAGCCTGGGGCAACGCCCTTGGGACACGGGCGAGCATCCGTTGTTTGGCCGAAGGCCATATTCACCGTGCTGCGTAGGGCAAGGTGGGTATGGCCTTCGGCCAAATAGGCCGGACGACACCGGGACAACGGCCGGGAGTGAGCACGTCCACGGTACGATCCGCTTTTAATTGGCTGTGAAGAACGATCGCCGAGTGGACGGTGCGGCCGTCGATATCGACGATTTCATAGCGGACTTGCGGATCGGCCTTTGTGGTGTCGAAGTGCATCATTCCGACCGAGCACGTCTTGTTATAGCCGAACACCAGGCCGGGAGTCTGCACGACGGGATGCGTGTGGCGGTTGGTCAGACGCGAGCTTTCGAATTCGTATAGATCGTAGCCGTTTTCGCGCCGCGTGATGCGCAGATCCGAGCGATGCCGGTCCGCGGCGATCAGCACCACGCCCTCGACTCGCTGCTGTTCGATGAATCGAAAGATCTCCTCGCGCTCTTCGGGAAAACCGTCCCAGGGATCTTTGCTTCCCGGCTTGACTCCCTCGGTCCACGGGACGGGCGAGGCCAGCACCTTGAATGTCCCGCGCGAGTTCTTCAGGGTTTCCAGCAGCCACGCCTTTTGCACCGGCCCCAACATGCTGGGTGTGCCGGACCGGCTGCGGTAGTAACGGCCGTCGAGCAGGATGAAGTGGACGTCGCCGATCGAGAAATCGAACCAACAACCGGGCTGCGCCTCGCCGCCGCCGTAAGCTGGATTGTTCCAGTTCTGCTGAAAACGCCGCCAGACATCGCGTTTCCAAGGCGGCTGGTCCACCTCCGGGCCGGGAATGCAGTCGTCGGTCCCGAAATCGTGATCGTCGTAGATCGCATACACGGCGGTGCGCGCCGTCAGCTGGCGCCACTCGGGCCGCGATTGCCGCCGATAATAGCAGTAGTGCTGTGTCCAGCTCTGCGTGGGATCGTCGCTGTAGATGTTATCGCCCAGCATCAGCAGTGCGTGCGGGGCGCGCTGGCGAATCGTGTCCCACATCCGTTCGTGTTCGGGCACAAACCCGGCGCCGCCGCCAAAGGCGATCGTGAAGCTCGCGGCTCGGTTCTGCGGCGGAGAAGTCCGGAACCGGGGCCGCGGATCGAGCATCGGTTTGCCGTCCACCAGCACCTGATAGTCATACCCGGTCTGCGGCTTCAGGCCGGCGACTTGTACCACGGCGGTGTAGTCCCTCTCGGCCGTCGTCTGAGCATCGCCGCCGACTTCGACGGCTTCGTCTTCTTCGCTGGCGCGGACGACCACGCGGACCGTCGCGGGCCGAGCAGTGCGTACCCAAACGGCCGCCGCGCGATCGGTAACGCGTCCCAACAGCGGGCCGTGAAGCAGCGGCGACGCCCGGTCCTCCGCCCATCGGCGAAATTCGCTATCGGCCGTCGACGATTCGAAAGCGTCTCGCGGCCCGGCTACGAAACGCTCGACGGGCAAGCCGGCTTGCACCGCGCGGCGAGCCGCCGTCAACGCCTCGTCCGGCCGCTTGCGCAGTGCCGCCAGCCAGGATTTCAGATACAGCGTCTCCGGATCGTCGGCAACCGGTTCCAGCATCGCGTCGGCCGCGTTCAAATCTCCCGCCGCGATCTTTCGAACCGCGTTCCGATGCACGTCGTGTTGAGCCGCTGTGGGGCCGACGACGACGAACAACAGCGCGCACGCCCAACTGCCCAGGCGGAGCCTCGCGTGATTTGGCTTGCAACGGCTCCTTCGCCGGGCAACCGCTGTTCGATTCGCCATGGAATTTCCTCCTTGCGATCTCTTACCTAAAAGATTCACCGCTGGGGCGGATTCGTAAGTTGGGGGTTATAAATCAGGCGTGACGGAGGAGGCGTAACGCATTCTGGTTCCCATTTATAACCCCCAATTTATAACCCACTTCTTCCGGGGCGGATTTCTCCGTAAACGCTCGTCCATTTCTGGTCTCAACGACTTTACACCTGGTCCGGGATCACGTACGGTTGGCGATACTCGCGTTTCAAATACTTGTCCGCCTCCGGATCGTTCACGAAACGCTCGGTCTGCGGATCGAAATGGACGCTGCGGCCGAGCTTTTGCGAGATCTTGGCCAGATGGCAGACCGCCGCCGAACGGTGCCCTTCTTCGATATCGGCGGTCAAGTCCTCGTGCTTGCCGCTGCGAATCGCGGCCAGCCAATTCTGGAAGTGCGGGACGCTCTCGTTGGCCCAGTTGAAATCGGCGCTGGCGGTCTGGAACGGTCCCGGTTCGTTCTTGGGGCCCAAGAAAGTGTGATAACTGACGTAGTCGGGAATGATCATGTAGCCTTCGCTGCCGAAGAAAATCTCGCCGACACACTGGTTCGGGGCCATGAATGGGTACTTGTCCCGCATCTGCGCTTCGCTGTTGGTGTATCCATGCCGGTTCTCGACGGTCACCAGGGCGTTGTTGTCGGCCCAGCGGCACATAAAGGCCAGCGTGTTGGGCGTGTCTGCGTCGTCCGTATCGCCCGGGACGTAGCGATCGCCCAGACACATCACCGTGACCGGGTGCGCGGCCAGTCCCAATCCCCAGCGGACCTTGTCGACGTCGTGGACCAGCTGGTTGGCCGCGTCGCCGCTGGCAAAGTTTTCGATCCAATACCAACGGCGATGATGAAAGTTGCTGTACTCGACCATCTGGGCCGGCCCTACCCAGCCGTCCCAGTCCAGTCCCTGAGGCACGGGCTGGGGATTGTGCTTGCCCAGGTTGCCGCGCAGCTTGTACGAGATCGCCCGGGCCATGTACAGCTTGCCGATCACGCCTTCGCGCAGCTTCTGGATTCCTTCGCGGACATTGGGGCTGGAGCGGTTCTGGGTGCCGACCTGGACCATGCATTTGTACTTGCGCGCCGCTTCGACCATCTTGCGGCCTTCCCAGATGCACCACGTGGGTGGTTTTTCCACATACACGTGCTTGCCCGCTTGGCAGGCCCAGATCGTCTGCAACGCGTGCCAGTGATCCTGGGTGCTGAAACTGATCGCATGGACCGACTTGTCTTCGAACAGCTTGCGCTGATCCGTATACGTCTTGAGCGTCAAGCCGGCCAACTCGGGGTACGTCTTTGCGGCCGCGTCAAGCTTGGTCTGGTCGCAATCGCAGATGGCCGCAATCTCGACGTTGTCCGTCGCCGCCAGGGCGGCCAGGCTGCCGATATGGGACCGCATCCGGCCTCCCAGCCCGACCAGCCCGACGCGAATCCGCTCGTTGGCTCCGCGTTGTCCCAGCGCGAGCGCAGGAAAACCGATCACAGCCGCTCCGCCGGCGGTCGCCGCGGACGCTTTCACAAAAGTACGCCGGTTTGTGTTGGTCATTGATTGTCTCTCCCTTGCTATGGCTCCAGCCGTTGGTACAACTCGTGGACTTTGCCGATGATACGTTCTTCCAAGTCGGGTTTCCAGGCACAGCAGTCGGCCTCGTAGCCGCCTTCCTCGAGCACGCGGCGGCTGGCGATGTAATTGCGAT
>Ga0366818_10032_pt1 | contig 61368 bp, 64 predicted proteins | sample TotcelFGM3001N14_FD_207090 | JGI IMG/M metagenome (GOLD analysis project Ga0366818, IMG submission 207090) | Enriched cells from coal bed in the Powder River Basin, Montana, United States - Total cells FGM rep3 HSBNCT.FGM.300.1.N14 ...
TCGATTTATTAGCCCCGTAGGGGCGGCCTGTTTGTAGAAATTGACAGAATACAATGCATCAAACTCCAGCGGAGATGGCTGTTTCGATCAATAACAGGTCGCCTCCACGGGGCTTGAAGAAACAGGAGGTTGTCATCACTACAAACAAAATGCTCCTGCGGCGCTTTACCGGATTTTTGGCGTTGCAATTATGCAACATCCAAAGCCGTTATAATCAGCAAATTCAAAGTAGTATGAGGGTATGAGAGGAAAGATGAAGGTTGAAAGATCGGAAGCAGGCATAGTACAAGGAAAGACGGTGAAAGTTTACCTTGACATGTGTGTTTATAACCGCCCGTTTGATGATCAGAGCGATTTAAGGGTTAAACTGGAAACTGTCGCGTGCGAGATTATTTTTGACTGTCTTCAGAAGGGTGAAATGGATCTGGTCTGGTCGTTTATGCTTGAATTTGAAAACGAGATGAATCCTTTCACGGGAAGAAAGCATGAAATTGCTCTTTTATCCCGTTTGGCAAAACACATCGTGGTACCGCACAGAGAGATTCTGGCCAGGGCCGAGGAAATACAGAAGGCCGGCATCGCTGGAAACGACGCTGTTCATCTTGCGTGTGGCCTGTTCAGTCATTGCGATTATTTTGTGACCTGTGATGACAGAGTAGTCCATCGGTCAAAAACGGTGGATTTGAATATGGTGGTATGCAGTCCGCTGGAATTCATACGAAGGAGACAGCAAAATGATTGCTGAAAATATATCTGATACAGATCTGAGAAAGAAAGCGTTGCTGCTTTTGAACGAAAATCTGGGCGCTGCCAATACGATTCGTTTTTTGAGCATGTACAATACCGGAAAGCTGAATTACATGCAAATCCGGGATGAGATGTTCAAAAAGTTGAATGCAAGACAAATTTTTGAGGAAGCGGCCGATTTTTGGAATCGAAAAGAAAATCAGAACGATTAATGTTCAAAAGAAATAAAACAACGTGACCGGAACATGGGATAAACACTTAACACCTAAAACTTGAAACCTGTTTATGTCTGACATCGTCATAAAAGCCGAAAATCTGGGTGAAATTTCGGATCGGGCATCTACCCAATCGTCAGTCGTATACGCCGCTTCGGGATGTCCTTATGGCAACAGCTCAGAACATGTGGCATAAGACCAGGGACATGTTCACCGGCCGGTTGTACAGGGCCGATCCCATGAAGACATCTGGGCGTTAAAGGACATCAATTTTGAAACCCGTCAGGGCGAGGCAGTCGGCATCATTGGTCGGAACGGCGCCGGGAAAAGCACGCTGCTGAAAATTCTGAGCCGCATCACAGAGCCGACAGAAGGGCGGGTGACCATCCGGGGACGGGTAGCCAGTCTGCTGGAGGTTGGGACCGGTTTCATCCGGACTGACCGGACGGGAAAACATTTATTTGAATGGCATGGAGTTGTGCCTATCCCGTATTGCAATGAAACGCAAAGTTGATCATTTTGTGGGAGCAGCATTCATCATTGCACCAGAAGGAGAAAAGGTCAGGAATTTTCAAAAATATTAACCTGATGTGTGGTGGAGAAGGCCCGTGAAAAAGAAAAAACAGGATGCCGATGAACGGGATATGGCAACGGATGTCATATCCAATCCGCATGACCGGTTTTTCAAGGAGATGTTTTCATCCCGGGATATCGCGCGAAGTTTTCTGATGCATTATCTTCCCCAGGAGGTCAGTTGTCTGATCGATTCCGACTCGGTCAAACTCTCCAAGGACAGCTATACGGATTCCCGGTTGCGGTCCCAGTTTTCAGATCTGCTTTACGATGTCAAACTGACCAGCGGAGATGACGCGCACATTTACGTGCTGTTTGAGCATAAAAGTCAGCCTGAAAAAATGATTTCATGGTATCTTCTGTCCTGCATGGTTCGAATCTGGCGACAGGACATGAAGATGAGCCGAAACAAAAAACTGCGACTGCGTGCCATCATACCGGTAGTTCTGTATCATGGAAACGAAAAATGGACCGTGGGATTAAATTTTCAGGATGTGTTTGATGTACCGGACGGGTTGAGGCGTTTTATTCCGGGATTTGAATATCGATTATGCAATTTTCATCCCTATCACGATGAACCGATCAAGGGGAGCCAGCAACTTCGCATTGTTTTGTTGCTGCTGAAAACGATATTCAGGCCGGATATCATGGATTTACTGCCAGCGATTTTCGATCTGATACGGGAATTGCCGCATTATTCGTCAAGAGTTGAATTTCTGGAAGCTGTTTTGACCTATCTGTCCTCTGCAACCGACCGGATAGCCGAAGAAGATCTGGGTCACTTGGTGGAGAGAGCATCGAAGAATATGGGAGGGGAAATCATGCCGACGCTGGTTGAAAAGTGGATTGAGAAGGGGATTGAGAAGGGAATCGAGAAGGGAATCGAGAAGGGTAGCCAGGAAACAGCCCGGGAATCTGTGGTGGAGCTTTTGGAAATCCGGTTTGGAAACCGTCCGGCTCAAATTTTGACTTGGCTGAATCAGTTGACGGATATGCCCACACTCAAGCTTCTGCACAGGCATGCGGCAACTGCCCAATCGATTGGCGAGTTTGAACAGTTTCTGAAGACCCAAATTCAAGATATCACAGATCATCATCACAGCGAATTGACCAGTTGATGACGGCACATAACCATTCGCAAACCGCTCCATCCTCCAACAGAATCCGTGCCGGTTGAAAAATCCTGGGCCAGGTCCGGGTACTGGATGTATGGCCTGGTGGTCGATGAATCCACCGGTCTGAATGCAGCATCATTGGGTGCCAGACTGAAAGAATGCGGCGTGGACACCCGTCCGTTTTTTTGGGGAAACAAGATGATGAAAAAGTGTAATTTCTGCGGCGCTACCGACTACGAAGAACGTAAGACCGAATATCTGTATACATACAAGGGTAATTATCTGCTTGTTCCAAATACACCCGTTGAGATTTGTGCGAAGTGTGGAATGGTGTACTTTGAGGCATCCATATTAAAAGAAATCGAGCGGCGATTTCATCAGTCTAACTGTTCTCTTTAACTATTTTATTTTCACTTTTCACGAGATATAACCGCTCAAGTCCGAAGAGAAGAAGTAGGAGGAACCTAAAATGAGAACCAAGACGATAAGCATTAAGCTGCCTTTGAGCGTATTTTCGGCACTCAGAAAAACACCGGCTGAGTTTTCAGAGGAGATCCGCCTGACTGCCGCGGTAAAATGGTATGAAATGGGGCGCATTTCCCAGGAAAAAGCTGCGGAAATAGCGGGCAAGAACCGTGAGGATTTTTTGATGGCATTGTTAAAATTCAATGTATCCCCTTTTCAATATTCCGCAGAGGAGGTTCTTCGAGAGGCAGGCTATGTGTGATGATTTTATCCTTAATGCGTCACCAATGATACTCTTGGGGAAAGCGGATCTTTTGAAAACAATAAGCCCCTTAGCCAAATCATGGATAATTCCCAAAGGCGTTGTCAGGGAAGTTGAAAAGAAAAGATCCCTGATTGGTTCCATTGGACTTATTATTCTGGCGAAGCGTAAAGGTCTGATTGATTTGGCTAAGCCCAAAATTGAAAGTTTAAAAGCTGCAGGACTGTACATTGACGCCACGATGCTTGACCGGATTTACACGAGAATTGGTGAATGAAAAATATCCCAGGTTGCGCCTTCATCCATACGCTTCACCCTGCACCATTCACTAACAGATTTGCCACTAAATTTGGATTGCACCCACCCCGTGATGCTATCGGATATATGAATTGCCTTGATACCACACAACTTGAGATTCGATCATGAATGTCTCTTTGGCGATTACCCTGCCCAATGATTTTGTGCAAATGCTAATAACAAACAGGAGAAAATCCGGTGACAACACCAACCGCCGAAACATTTCTTGAAACCATTGTTCATGGCCTGGAGCCCATCGCCCTCATTGTCCGATCCGGTTATGCCAAACCCGGTGTGAATTTTCTGACTCCGCCGAATTTCTCACAGCAGGTCGCCTATCTGAAACATGACGCCGGCAAAAAAATTTCGCCGCATGTTCACAATCTAGTTATGAGACAGGTTCTTTACACACAGGAAGTGCTGTTCATCCGTCAGGGCCGGGTCAACGTGAATCTGTACGACTCAGCCAAGGAATTTATCTGTTCCAGAATCGTTGAAACCGGCGATCTGATTCTTCTGTGCGGAGGCGGCCATTCTTTTGAAATGCTGGAGGAAACGTCCATGATCGAGGTCAAGCAGGGACCGTATGCCGGCGACAACGACAAAACTCTGTTCGGAGACATTGACCATGATTCCGGTCAATGAACCCGTTTTGGGCGGTCGGGAGCTGGAATATGTTTCCGAATGCATTCAAACCGGCTGGATATCCTCTGCCGGGCGATTCATCGAGGAATTCGAGGACAAATGGGCAGCCTACTGCGGCATGAAGCAGGGTGTTGCCATGAGCAATGGCACGGCGGCCCTTCATGCGGCTGTCGCCTGCCTGGGACTGAATCCCGGCGACCGGATCATCATGCCAGCGTTTACCATTATTTCCTGCGCCCTGGCTGTAATATACAACGGGTGTATTCCCCTGTTGGTGGATTGCGACCCGGAAACCTGGTGCATGGATATGGATCAGGTCAAAATATTGCTCGAAAAAGAGACAAAGAACGGCAGCAATCCGGTCAGGGCCATCATACCGGTTCATATTTACGGCCATCCGGTGGACATGGATTCGGTTCACAATCTGGCCGATGAATATGATCTGGTCATCATCGAAGATGCCGCCGAAGCACATGGCGCGGAATACCTGACCGGACGGTATGACAGTGATTCAACGTGGAAGCGGTGTGGCGGGTTGAGCCATATCAGCGCTTTCAGCTTTTATGCCAACAAGCTGATCACAACAGGCGAAGGCGGCATGGTTCTGACCAATGACCCGGTTTATGCGGAAAAGGCCAAATCGTTCCGCAATCTCTGCTTTCGAAATGACAGACGGTTTTTTCATACGGAACTGGGGCACAATTTTCGCATGACCAATCTTCAGGCAGCCATCGGACTGGCGCAACTGGAACGGATCGATGAAATTGTTGCAAAAAAGCGCCGGATCGGCCGAATGTATTCCGAGCGGTTGAACGGAATTCCGGGCATTCAACTGCCCGTTGAAAAACCCTGGGCTAAGTCGGTTTACTGGATGTACGGCGTGGTGGTGGCGGAATCTACGGGTCTGAATGCGGCCTCTCTTGCTGAAAGGCTGAAAGATAAGGGTGCGGATACGCGCCCGTTTTTTCTGGGCATGCACGAACAACCTGTTTTCAGGGATATGGGCCTGTTCCATGATGTCAGGCTTCCGGTCACCGAACGGATTTCCAGACAGGGTCTGTATCTCCCGTCCGGTCTGGCATTGACCGAATCGCAACTGGATCAGGTTTGTGAGGCCGTGACAGATGTTTTGAGTAGACGATAGGGTAATGGGTCATCATTTAAAATATCGGGAGAATTGTAATGGCTGCCATAAATAAATCAACGGCCGAAAAAATTATCGACACGATCCCCATGAATGAAGTTCAGCAAGCCCTGATCAACGAATATCGAAGGCGTATCATCCGATATCGTATGGTGAATGAGGGGATGAAAAAAAAATATGGGATGACGTTTGAGTCTTTTGAATCCAAGAATATTGTTAAAGAAAAGGGGTTTTCCTGGAATGTTGAATCGGATTCCATGGAATGGGAACATGCGATTGAAGGAATCAGATACGCCGAGAAAAAGCTCAAGGACCTGCATCATTCATGATCCGTTTTATACATGAAATCGAGAAAATCAGCGAAAAATATGGTTTGAAAATTGACGTTCTGGATGCGACAGATGTGACGCTGATGATGCGTATCGAAATAATGCCATCAATCTTTATTCAGGTTTATCGCAATTGGAAGAAAAACAAACTGAACATGGCTTTGATACTCGGAAACAACAGAATATACGGTGTTGACAGTGAGGGTGGCATCACTCATGAACACCTGATAGAAAATGCTGAATCTCATGTTCCTATCCATAATCAGCCGAATATCGAGGCGTTCATCCTCCAAAGTCTCGGTTTCCTTCAAACCAGGGAAATAATCTGACATGGTGGATTCCCGATCATATTCAAAACAGATGCCTGTCCAAGCAAACCATGACCAACCGTCTCAGCCGGAATCTTCGTCATCTGTTTTTAACGAATACGCCCGATATTATGATCTTCTTTATCAGGACAAGGATTATCCGGCCGAGGCGGATTATGTCGACAGGCTGATTCGACGGTTCCATCCCAAAGCCCAATCCATACTTGAACTCGGTTCCGGAACCGGAATCCATGCCTGTCTGCTGGCACAAAAAGGATTTGCAGTGCACGGTGTCGAGCGCAGCACAGAGATGATCGCAACCGCCCGACAGAATGCCATTCATCATCCTTCGAGCCAGTTCATTGATTCAGCCAATCCCTTATTTATTCAGGGCGATATTCGGCACATTCGCCTGAATCAACGGTTCGATGCTGTCAGCGCGCTGTTTCATGTCATGAGCTATCAGATTACCAATGATGACGTTCTAGCTGCCTTTCAAACAGCACGGCATCACCTGAATTCAGGCGGCATTTTCATTTTTGATGTCTGGTACGGCCCGGCGGTTTTGACGGATCGCCCGGCAGTACGAATCAAGCGAATGGCAAACGATGAAATCGAGGTGACCCGCCTGGCCGAGCCGGTAATGCGTTTCAATGAAAACCGGGTGGATGTGAACTATCATGTGTTTGTACGGGATCTAAGGTCAGGACAGGTCAACGAACTGAAGGAAACCCATGCGATGCGGTATTTCTTTAAGCCGGAAATCGAACTGTTCTCAAACCAATCGCAATTTCAATTGATTCATGCAGAAGAATGGCTGACCGGAAAACCGGTTGATGAAACAACCTGGGGAGCCTGTTTTTGTGTTCAGACAATCGAATCTAATTTTTGATATGGTTGACATGACACAACTGTTTACAAACCACGCATCCTGCAGGATGAGTTCGAAAAGGCTGTAAGCGATTCATTATTCAACGTTGGATCGAATGAATTTCGTGGCACTCGTCATCAGGATCTGTCAAATTATGTCCGAAATTGTCATTAAGGCTGAAAATCTGGGGAAAAAGTATCGGATCGGGCATCTGTCCAATCGGCAGTCGTATACGGCGCTTCGGGATGTCTTGACCCAAACTGCTCACAACCTGTGGCAGAAGACCAGGGACATGGTAACCGGCAAACCGATCGTTCTGGGTGATACACAGGAAGACATCTGGGCATTGAAAGATGTCAGCTTTGAAATCCGCCAGGGAGAAACTGTAGGCATCATCGGCCGGAATGGTGCCGGGAAAAGCACCTTGCTGAAAATCCTGAGTCGAATTACCGAGCCCACGGAGGGACGGGTGACGATTCGAGGTCGGGTTGCCAGCCTGCTGGAAGTGGGAACCGGATTTCATCCGGAGTTGACCGGCCGGGAGAATATTTATCTCAACGGTGCCATTCTGGGCATGAGCCGGGCCGAAATCAGACAAAAATTTGATGAAATTGTCGCCTTTGCCGAGGTGGATAAATTTATTGATACCCCGGTCAAGCGGTATTCCAGCGGGATGTATGTCAGATTGGCTTTTGCGGTAGCTGCGCATCTGGAACCCGAAATTCTGCTGGTGGATGAAGTGCTGGCGGTGGGGGATGCGCAGTTTCAGAAAAAGTGCTTGGGGAAGATGGGAGACGTTGCGCAAGAGGGACGGACGGTATTGTTTGTGAGCCATAATATGGCTGCGATTCAACGGCTATGCCCTAACGCATTTTTGCTGCACGATGGGGGTATCTCAAAATTCGGCAATACGTCAGAAGTTATTCCATTTTACATGTCAGCTATGGAGAAATATTCTACAAAAGGGCCTGTCAAATCAGGACCAGCCGAGTTGATTATCTATATGGAGACATTAAATGGTGAGCGCAAATATATTTTTAATATTGGGGACCCAATAAGGTTTATCATACTTCTAAATGTTGATAGGGCTATCAATCGTGCAGCTTTCGGACTCGGAATTATAGATATTATGGGAGGACGAGTTATCACGCATCATACCATGTTTCAGCACGCTGACTCATGGGGAGTAAAAAATTCTACCAGAATTACAGTTGAATGGCCGGAATGTATTCTATGTCCCGGTTCTTATCATTTCGTTTTAGCGCTCTTTGAAAGCGGTCAAATGATTGCATTATGGGAGGATATTGGAGAACTCATAGTGATCGAAGCAGATTACTTCGGCACCGGAAGGCTTCCGGATCCACATGTTCAAGGAAAAGTTGTGACCATAGCCAAATGGCATATCGAGGAGCAATTGCATATTTTGAATTAACCTTCGGAGAATTAGCATTGAAAGTCCTTGCGGGTTATGACAACAGGGGGATTGTTTATGATTCAGGAGATTTTATTTTAAGAAAAGTAAATGCCAATTATTTTCAGGAAATTGAACAGATCTACCATATTTTTAGGCATATAAATTTGGATCAATTGGGGATTGTTGAAACAGAAATTGACTGTGATAATAATATATTAAAACATAAAAAATATTTAATTTCTTATCCTTTTGAATGGACAGCCAATATGTATAAAGATGCTGTCTTATTTCATTTGAATTTATTTCTTCAATTAGATCATCATGAACTCACGTTGAAAGATGCTATCCCTAACAATATAGTGTTCCATTTTTATAAACCTTTTTTTGTTGATTTTTTATCCATTGTTCAAACCAGGAATTTAAAGCAAGAAAAATGGCTTTTGAATCTGAATAATAATTATAAGGAGCCAAGGTTTTCGGTATTTGATGTAATGTTCATCCCATTTGTTTTAATACCTTTTATGGCATTTGCAGAAAAGAAGTATGCCTTATCAAGACAAATACTTTCTTTACAAGCATGTAATTGTGGAAGGACACCACAATGGAAGGATTTATATTATAGTTGCCTTGTGAAATATGGGTTATGGAGTATAGACCTTGTTAAACATTTAATAAAAAAATTACTTGCACGAAACAGCGAGTTTCCAGTATATCCACCGAATTTTTTAAAGCTTTTCAGTATATTATCATCCAAAAAAAAATCATCTTTTACTGATTTCTGTTTACAACTCATCCAGTTTGTGGAGGCTGTGGATGTCTCCCCCCCCAAAAGTGGATATTTGTCGTATTACGATGCTAAGGGCGAGGACTTTGATTTATCTGATCAATCGTGTTGGCAGGATAAGCAAAAAGCAGTAGCAAAAATAATAGACTCCGAAAAACCAGACACAATGCTCGACATTGGAGCAAACACCGGCTGGTTTTCGATACTGGCGGCCCGGCGAGGAATAAATGTTATAGCCACCGACGTTGACGAATCGTCAATTGATACCCTTTATTTGTATGCCAAGCAAAACCATTTGCAGATTTTGCCTTTGATTATTTCATTTACTAATATGACAAGGCAGATTTTTGGAGTCGATTGTAACGACCCGGAATTCCGTGACCGGAATTTTAAAGCAGCGCCTTTGTACCTTCCTGCAACGGAAAGATTACAATCCGACATGGTATTGTGTTTGGGATTATTGCATCACTTGGTTCTCGGGGAAGGGAATAGCATATGTCATATTTTTGAAGTCCTCTCGGAGCTAAGCCGAAAGACTCTCGTAATGGAGTATGTAGATTTAGAAGATGAATTAATTGTAAATGAACCATCCTTCTTTAAAAGGATAAGTGATTATAAAAAAAATACTTACAACATTGAGGTCGTTATCAATCAGGGAAAAAGATATTTTACGTCCGTAGAAACAGTGGCTTCTCACCCGGATACAAGGACGATACTCGTATTCAATAAATAAGGAGTAGACGTGAATATTTTAAACCGTATGGTGAAAAAGTTATCAGGCAAATCAATTAATAGAATCAGGACAGAAATAAACCAAATTGGTTGGCAAACTCATAATCAACAAATAGTGCAGCGGCAGATATCCATGAACTATCAAATGTTGAAGAATAATAAAGAAAAGCTTCCCAGATTCCAGGATGTCGGTTTTCGTGTATACTCTCAAGTAGATGAGGATGGCCTCTTGCTCTATATTTTCTCCCTGATAGGATTTTCCAATAAAATATTAGTTGATATTGCATGTGGAGTTCCTTATGGGGCAAACTCAACTAATCTGATTTGTAATTTAGGATTTACCGGATTACTGGTTGAGGGTAATGCGGATAGTGTTGAGGCGACAAAAAAATTCTATGCATCTCATCCTGACAGTTGCATATTTCCCCCTAAGCAAGAATGCCTTTGGGTAACGGCAGAGAATATCAATAGTGTTATTACAGATAATGGCATATCCGGTGAAATTGACCTTTTTTCACTCGATGTTGACGGGGTCGATTATTGGTTGTGGAAAAACCTGTCCGTTGTGAGGCCGAGGGTCGTTATCGCAGAGGCTGCAACGTACTGGGGAAATGAAAAATCTGTAACAATTCCGTATAATCCTAAGTTTGATCGTTTTAACATTCATCCGGATTATATGGGGGCATCATTACCTGCTTTTATAAAATTGGGGCGTAAAAAGGGGTACCGTTTGGTTGCATGCAATCGCTATGGGTACAATATCATTTTTATTCGCGACGATATTGGGACGGATGTTTTACCGGAGATCTCTGTGGACGAATGTTTCTATTTTTTATCGGTTGAGTTAAAGCAAAAGAGAGAAAAGCGGTTAAAGAGTATAATTAATTATGAATGGGTTGAAGTATAGAAGAATACAGGTAATAATTTGCATGTTGTTGATTCTCACCCAGTGACAAGAAAACTATTGATATGCAAAAAATGAGAAAAGCCCTTATAACCGGCATAAACGGACAAGACGGGTCTTACCTGGCAGAATTGCTGCTTGATAAAGGCTATGAAGTTCATGGCATCGTCCGGCGAGAGGCCATGGAAGATGCGCAGCACCGCTTAAGAAACATTACGCACATACTGGAAAAGATACATCTTCATGTCGCTTCCGTAGATAATTATTTGTCTCTTTATAGAATTGTACAAAAAGTAAAACCTGATGAATGTTATCATTTTGCGGCATCGAGTTTTATCAGCTATAATTTTGATGACGAGATTTCAGTCATTTCGAATAACTTTTTTGCGACACATTATGTGCTGGCATGTATCAAGGAATTGGCTCCCGAATGCAGGTTTTATCTTGCAGGGTCAAGTGAAATGTTCGGAGATCCGGACGGATCCCCTCAAAATGAAAATTCATCTTTTCGACCGCGTTCGATATATGGAATTTCAAAAGTTTCCAGTTATCATTTGGTGTCGAATTACCGTAAACATCATAAAATTTTTGCGTGTACCGGTATTCTCTATAATCATGAATCACCTCGACGCGGATATCAGTTTGTCACCAGAAAAATTACATCATCTGTGGCAAAAATATTTCTTGGAATAAACGACATGTTGCAGCTTGGAAATATTACGGCCGTGCGGGATTGGGGATATGCGCCGGAATATGTGGATGCAATTTGGCGAATGTTAACCCATGACGTGCCGGATGATTATGTAATATCATCCGGTGTGTTACATAGCGTTGAAGAATTTCTGGATATTGCATTCTCGGTTGTCTCATTGAACTACAAGGATTATGTCCGCATTGATGAGCAGTATTTCCGCCCGCCGGAGCAAGTGCCGTTGGTAGGCGACAGCAAAAAAGCCCGTAAGATTCTTGGCTGGCAGCCACAAAAGAAATTTGAAGATATCGTAAAAGAAATGGTCCTTTCAGATATTGAAATTCTAAAGAAACCAAAATGAAAATTCTGTTTACAACTCCAGTGTTAGAACACCCAGCTGCTGGTGGGCCGCAATTACGGATCGAAAATAGCATCATTGCGCTTAGTCGGGTATCAGATCTGCATGTTTTGTCAAGGGTGGATAAACACAGTCTTGGAGGTGAAACCTCTGATTCATTTTTCCGTAGTCATTGTAAAGAATTTGTCTATGTACCATCAATCGTAGAGTTATCAGGTAACCGCTACATTCGAAAAATTCAGAAAATTGGAAGAAAATTTTTAAGGGGCATTTCATTTTTTAAAAAGGACTCAGATTTTATTATTGACTATGCTGAGAAAGAAAATATCGATGTATTGTGGTTTGGTTATGGCAATATATCATTTCCTTTAATCAAGGAGATCAAAAGAAAGCGGTCTTTATTTAAAATTGTATGTGATACGGATAGTGTTTGGTCACGATTCATATTAAGAGAATTACCTTATGAAAATGATTTTTTTCGCAGAAAGAAAATTGAAAAGGATGGTACTTCGAAAGAACAAGAAGAGCGCGAGTGGATCAATCTCTGCGATGTCACAACGGCTGTTTCTGAAGTTGATGCTGATTACTACCGTAGTATTGCCACCGTGAAACAAAAAATTCATATCTTTTCAAATGTAATTGATGTAGGTAGCTATAAGGTTGCGCCCCATCCCCCCATTGGCTTTAAATCTCCATCATTTTATCTGGCTGGTACTTTTGGCCATTACCACAGCCCCATGGACACGGCCGCCCGTTGGATTATTCAGGATGTATTGCTCCTTGTGCGTAAAGTCATCCCGAATGTTCATTTTTATATTGTTGGTCGAGGTTCGGATGTGCTTTTTGGTAATCTCAACGATCCAGGTATTACTGTTACAGGCAAACTTGACTCAGTGTTGCCCTACCTGTGCAATACTGATGTTGCAATAGTGCCGCTGAAATTCGAATCTGGAACCCGCTTTAAAATATTGGAAGCTGGGGCTTGCAAGGTTCCTATTGTATCAACAACTCTCGGGGCCGAAGGGATACCTGTTATAGATGGCGTTCATATTCTTATTGCTGATGAACCTCATGACTTTGCACAGGCAATTATCAAGCTTCTTAGTGATAGAAATCTTGCAAACCAACTGGCGCAAAACTGTCATCAAATTGTTAATGAGCATTTTAGTGTTGAATCCTTGGCCGGTGAAGCGGGAAAAATCCTGGATTATTTAACGTATCATTCTCATCGATAGCAAGAACCGATATTCTTGTTTTTTACATACGGGCAAGATTTGTAGAACACTGAAAGACAGCCAATATGCGTGCCGTGGCATCAGTGTCAGTGATGAAACCATTTGAAATTGTAGGATACAAATGTTTTATCCATGTTAAATCTTCCGCAGCGGATGTATAGGGGCTGAAAAGGATGGCTCCTCACTATCTCTTGTGGGTAAATGGATTGAAACCTCCCCGGATTACCTGCAATGTGACGTACAAATAATACCGATGCCCCGCGGCATCCAGAACCTGTGTCAGCCCTACCTGAACAGGACCAACCCTGACCCCGGATAAGAAAGAACTTTTCGCCATGATCTACATCCTCGATGGAAAATTAGAGTTCAGGTTACCCAATTGTGACAGCGAGGAGCCAAAAAAAAATCCAACGAAAATTTAGGGAGCACTGGTTTATATTCCCACCCATGTGATCAGATACAAAAAATGAAGCGGCATATTAAAAAATATTTAAAAAGACATTTTGAGAGCGACTTTGCTTTAAAGGGCTCATCACGTGAAGCGTTTCCTTTTGATATAATAAGACTTCCAAATGGTTATTTTAAATCATTTGGTAGAAAAAATCGTGATAAGATTTTTTATGTGATATGGCGTAATCACATGGGGTCTGGCTTCTTTTCAAACGTTTCACAGGTATTATGTCATTTAAAAATTGCAGATATAGCAGGAATGATTCCCGTTGTGGACTTTAAAAACTTTAAGACATTGTACAATGAAAATATGGCAGTGCATAATACCGATAATGCCTGGGAGTATTATTTTAAACCAGTGTCCTCCTTTCATTTAGATGAAGTATATGAAAGTCAAAATGTGTTTTTTTGCAGTGGAGAATATCCTACTGCAATGGGATATAACATTACAAAAATAAACGGATTGTACGAAGAAATATACAGGAAATACATTTTTCTTCAAAACCATGTTGAAGAGCATCTTAAAGACTATTTAGATAAATTTGACAGCAGGGTACTTGGGATTCATTTCAGAGGGCAAGAACAGAAATTAGCAGCCCGACATTCTTTCCCTCCAACTGAAAAGCAAATGATTAAGTATACAGATGAGATAATTGAAAAATATAACATCGAAAAAATATTTGTTGTTACAGAGGAACAAGGTTATTTGGATTTGTTTATTGGAAGATATGGGGAAAAAGTGTTTTATACTGATAGTTATCGAACCTATCAGGTTAACGCATATAACTTGAGTCCTCGGGAAAAACACAGGTATTTATTAGGGTTAAACATATTAATTGATGCCTACTTGCTTTCAATGTGCAATGGTATATTGTGCGGTGATTCAAATGTGTCCGAATTCGCAAGATTCGTAAACAATAAAAGGTTTGATTTTATATATTATATTGATAATGGCGTGAATTCATCTAATCCTTTAATAGCACGTTATTTATATGGCGTAAAAAAGAGACTACCTTCAAATTTTGGTGGGTTATTGAATAGAATTATGATTAGTTAATTTTTTTCCGGATAGGATGATGTGGATGCTTCGAATAAAATCAATGTTGAAAGGAAAATTAAAAAATAATGCTTCTCATATTGGCGCGACTATATAAAAAGATTTTAGGATATTTGCCAGTGAGATTTGCTAAGGATATAGAAATATTACGATACAATTTTGAAACTTACAGACGTAACAGCTATGTCCAAAGAATATTCCATGAAGAGAGGTTGAGCAATCTTAGATCCGAGATATTAAAGTATTATTCCTCTGTGCCACAAGATAAGATGTCGTACGAATTATCGGCGGCCGTTGATTTTTTAAAGCATAATCCTATTACCTATTTCCCATGCAATCTAACAAGAAAGTACAGCGCAGAAATGGTACATTTGACTTTAGATCAAGAAAGTCAAATGTATTTTGCATTGATAAAGGGAAAACGAATGTTTTTTAAACGAGGTTGGACCGAAAGCAAGTGCATAGAATATTGTTATTCTATTTTGGAGGAGCAAGACGAAAACTCGCCACATAGATATCTGTCTGAAAGTTTCACAGTTCAAAATGATGATATTGTGGTTGATGTCGGTGCTGCGGAAGGGATATTTTCTTTAGAAGTAATCGACAGAGCGAGTAAAATATATTTATTTGAGGCTGACAATGGCTGGACAGAAGCGCTTACAGCCACCTTTGCTCCATGGAGAGAGAAAGTAGAAATAGTCAATAGGTATTTGTCAGACGAAGAAAATCATAATAGCATTGCGCTTGACAGCTTTTTTCAGAACAAAAAATGGCCTGATTTCATAAAGATTGATGTAGATGGGGCTGAAGCAAAAGTAATAAACGGGTGTAGTCAATTTTTGTCTGCGCAGGAGCATCTAAAGATGGTCCTTTGCACTTATCATAAACAAGAAGATGAATCGGTTTTCTCGGACCAGCTAAGAGCAAAAGGATTTAACATATCCTATTCGAAAGGTTTTATCCTGTTTATCAATGATAAACTGAGTCCGCCTTATTTTCGCAGAGGAGTAATACGTGCGATGAAAAGGAAGATTTAAGAGGGTTTCCATGCCGGTTACACCTTTCACCAGGAATCGCTGAAAAAAGATCCTAATCTGACAGAATGGGTGTTGCAGCCGGATTATCTTGGCGAAAACGGCAATCTGCCGATATAGCAAAATATTTGACATGTTGAAGACCTCCCATTGACGGGAGAGCCGAAGAAGTCATATTTTATATGATAAACAACAGATAGTTATTGCCTTGGGCATTCGGAGAAATCTCAGGTGGATGTGCATGATTCTCATCTTTGGTTGGGCTGACAACATCGGTTTACATTCCAATAATCTTTTTTTTTGAAAGATGTGATAAACACGCAGAAATCCATAAAGGTGGTTCACAATGGCAACAGACGTCTATTCCACAATGCATGAAAAAGGGAAGCTGTACGAAATCAACCTGAATGAACTCCTGGTGGATCCCCGGCAGCCCCGAAAGAGCATGGATGCACAGGGGCAGGAGGAGTTGACCGCCTCGGTCGGCAGAATAGGCGTGATCCAGCCGATTGTTTTTCGGATAGATGATCAGGGAAACAAGGTGGTTGTCGCCGGGGAACGTCGCGTCGTGGCTGCGCGTAATGCCGGACTCACCGCCATTCCTGCCATGTTTATTGCCGGAAACTATTCGGAAATTGCTTTGGTCGAAAATCTTCTTCGACAGGATCTGACCGCAATTGAAGAGGCGGAAGCCCTTCAGTCCCTGATGGTGGAGCAGGAATACACCCAGGAACAACTGGGGGGCATCATCGGCAAGGCCCAGAACACCATCAGCGAGATACTGAGTCTGAACAAACTCCCACAGGCCATCCGCGATGAATGCAGAAGTGATCGGTCAGTCTCCAAAAATACCCTGATTGGCATTGCCAAAAAGAAGCAGTCTCGGGCCATGACAACGGCCTTCAGCGCGTACAGGGCCAAACAGCAAAAGGAAAAACCGGCAAGGCAGAAAAAAGACCCCAACAATCCTGTGATTGTCATGTCCAACCTGAAAAGGGCTGTAACCAGTATTCGTTTGATGGATACAACCGCATGGACAGACGATGATAAAACCAGTTTGCAGACGGTACTGACAAACCTGCGGGCAGAAATTGAGCAGCGACAGACTGGCCCGCAAGTTTCGACAGAACCGGAAGGCTCCTGAATAAATCGATAAAAACCAAACCGGATACCAGTTGCACAGACCTGAATATGGATTGATTCTTATATGATATTGGTTTGTTATGCCCAGAATATCGGAGCTCCGATATTCTGGGTCACAGAAATCCATGCATGACTGCAGGCTTCATCGGAAGGCAAATAATGATTGAGGTCGAACATGTTGTGAAACAGCTCCTGATTTTAACATCAAGACGTATGACCCAAACAACAGCGTGATCCCACTACCGATAAACTGACCATGCAAGGTATGTTTCATACTGGAAGAAATTCAGGTGCTTCCTGGATTTGTTCTCGGTATCCTAAACAGAACAGGCGGTTTTACCACACTTGGGGCAAGTGGTGAATCGGGACATGCTTGAGACATTGAGGCGTTCAATAAATCAAATAGATATCCTCTGATGAAAAAAACATTAAATCAAACAAGATAGAAATTTATAATTTTAGTATTTAATTAAATCAATATGTTAGCGAACTGACATGATCAGGTAAATCATCACTTTTCCTGATTTGTCAGTCAAGAGAAAAAAACGAAAATTCAAGTAAATCATTGGTTGAATAAAATGAGCAAAAGGTAAGCTATCAGCATGAAAATGGTTAATGTTTTTGAATAAATTTTAGAAATCTCAAACAAAAAGATATGATCAATGAAAATTGCTGCAATATTGGATAATACAGTTGATGTAGGTGGCGGATATAATCAATCCGTAAATGCAATTTTACAAATACACCGATTGTGTGCCAACCGATTTAAATTGGATGTGTACACCACAGATAAACAAAATGTCAAAATATTGCAAGAAATCGGAATTAACGCATCTTTCATCAAGTATCATCTACTGGATCAAATCTTTTTAAATTTATGTAACAATCAATTTTGGCAGAAAATTCAATGTCGGATCAAGTGGATTTGTCCTTTTGAAAAAAGACTGCTCGATAATGGTTGTGATCTAATCTATTTTGTTACGCAATCGAACAATGCTGCTGCCATACAGACAATAAATTACATTACCACCTTAATGGATCTTTGCCATCGAGATATGCTGGAATTTCCAGAAGTGAGATGTTTTGGCCGCTTTTTTTTGCGGGAAAGCTACTTTAAATACAATCTCCTGCCCGCGTATTTAATCCTGACAGATTCAGAAAAATTGGCAGATGCTGCGGCATTACGGTATGGCATAGATCGTGATCGATTTTTACCGATGCCCTATTCCCCATCACCATTTTTGAATCAAACGGGTGATTCCAACAATAATGCAATCCTAAGAAAATACAGGTTGATTCCAGGATATTTTTTTTATCCGGCTCAATTCTGGGCGCATAAAAACCACATACGCATATTGCAGGCCTTAGTTATTCTTAAAAACAAAGGTTTCTTCCCCAATGTCGTATTCTCCGGAAATGATCATGGTAACAGGGTACATATAGAGCATTTTGTAAAAGAAAATGACTTGATGAGCCAAGTCAATATATTGGGATTTGTAGATAAGAATGATATGTGGGGTCTATATGAAAATGCAATGGCTGTTGTCATGCCGACTTATTTTGGCCCCACAAACATTCCGCCAATTGAGGCATGGGTAGTCGGAAAACCGGTAATTTATTCAGAACACCTTTCTGAACAGGTAGAAGATGCAGCATTATTGATTGATCCTGATGATGCGAATGGGCTTGCCAATGCAATGTTGGCATTCGGCGATCCGCTTGAGATTAATCGCTTGGTGGCAGCAGGAAAACAAAGACTATCAACGATTAATGAACAGAGAAATCATGCGGAAAAAGAGCTACTAAAAAAGCTCGAGTCTTTTTCTGCCAGAAGACAATGCTGGCGCTAAATATTATGGTGGCATCTTTAGAATAAAATTCGAATTGACAACCTCTGATAAAAAAAGATGTAATATTTGTTGATTAATGCTGGAGATGTTGCTGTTTATTTATTGACCTTTTTTTAACAAAAACAAAACTCTACGGATCGCGTAAATCATCACATATCTTCCGATACAAAGCACTACCCCAAGCACATAAAAACCTGGTATGGGATACCATTTTCTGAACAGCATGGTAACATCATGAATGTTGCGGTGTGAGCGTATGCTGCGTAGTGTATGAAGAAACATGGAAAAACTCAGACTACCTGGGTTATCCGCCAGTGTCGTATGGGTATGGTCGATATCCACATAGGCCCGTGTGGCGACATACAGAGGGATTTTCTGAAGGCGGGCACGGAGATAGAAATCATGATCAGCCCCGTAATGTGGTAAATGTTCTTCATCGAACAAACCCAGTTTCCGTAACACCTGTACTGGAATGATCACCCCTCTGCCGCCGATAATCAGCGCAACGGGCAGCAGTTCTCGATTGATCAATTCTGCTGTCAATTGCTTCGGGCCAAGGATCGTGGGAAAACCGAGCAAAAAACAGCTCCGTGGGCTGATAAAAGTCGTTCGGCTGGAACAAAAAGCCCTTTGTACCGATGAAATGATGGCCTCCGGGTATGCAAATGACTGTTCCACCAACGTACCGATTGTGGACGGGGTCACATAACAATCGTTGTTAAGCAGCATGATTCGGTCTGCACCCAGCCCGATGGCGGAGCGAATACCCAGATTAGTTGCTCCGGTCCACCACAAATCTGATGATCCTGCAATTCGCAGAACCTCCGGGAACTCCTCTCTCAATCCGTTGAATGTTTCATCCGTTGTTCCGTGGTCTACCAGCAGAACGGTGAAATCGCGAAATTTGCTCGCGCGCAGTGCCAGCAGGCATGAACGGGTTTGTGCATAACCGTTAAAGTCGGTGATAATGAGATAAAGGGGTTTCATCGATTAGTGATGCTAAATATTCAAATTGTATTGGGTGATATGGAATTGTGTGTCAGCGGCGACCTTCACGAAATGGCATCTCTCCGTCTGATAATGGTAATTCTCATTTTTCTTTACCCTGGATTTTTCTTTGCCTGCCCAAGAGGTATACGCGCAAAACTTTTTCCAGCAATAGCGTGAACCAACCAGCACCTAATTCTGACAATATTCCGGGATACCAGGAAGTTCCCTCCCAAATTCCCCTAATGCCCAAATCGGTTCTTTGACCATCGGCAGCACCTTCCTCCATACTCAGATATACCAGGCAATCTGCAATCTTCCGGGATGGTCGTGTGGATATAATGCTGGTGATCCTGGTTGCCGCTGTTTCAAAATCAGACAACTGACACTGATCCAATGATGCCACCAGGGTAGATATTCCCTTCATGCGTGCGATTGCCCCTTGGCGAACACCTTGTGCAATAGATCCTGCAACCTCTTTTTCATATTCTCCAATCGTTTCATTCGTATTGGCCGTTGCCACAATATGGTAATCGTCTGACTTGTGGAGGAACCGGGTACTTTCCACAGGTTCCCGCAACAGAATTTCCCATATCCGAATCACCCCGGCTGTGCTTTCCAAGGGATTGTGGTGTTTGCACCTTCGGAAATCATCCCGCAGCAATCCATATTTGACATTTCGGTCATTCGGTCGCATGCCCTGATGACTGACACCAAGATACATACCACTGACAATCTTTGCTTCCGGAAGCAGGGATTGGATGATGTCCTGGGTGGTACAGGCCCAACCCGAATCCACAATTCCAATGCGTTGAACCGGAATACTCCCGGCTTCCTGAAGCAGATAATCCCGGATAATGGCTTTTTGTTCAGTTTGTTCTGCAGTAATTTCGGGCAAATAGTGATGGCAGGCATCTATCAGCTTTTGTCTGGTGAACGGGGTAAAGACAGCCTGTTCATCAAGATCGGCACATGTCAAAATATCCTGTTTCAGTCGGGCGGAAACAGTAAAATTCCCCATCCAGTGAGCAATCTTTTTTTTACCCATTTTCCCGGCAAGATGACGGACATTCTGCATCAGATCATCCGGGTGGGCAATGGCAATGGCCCGTCTGGACAGTCGGATATAGCGTCTGGGGCAACTGCCGGGCAGCATATCCGCCAACAGGTCGTAAACATCCAGCAGGGTTCGCGCATCTCTGGCAATGTAATAAACAAGATCAATTTTTTGTTCCTGGAATCGGCGCCACTGAACAATTGAAAAAATGATGAGAAGGGATGCCAGATAGTCATAAGCTATCCGGTAAAAGATATCGGCGGATGGGTCTGCTGGTTCCACTGTCAACAGTTTGACGATGCTTTGCCAGGGTTTCTGTGTTTTATTCAGTTTTTTCAGAATTGCCGGCATTTGAATCTGAATTGGGTTTTCGGGTTTCGGCATCCAGACAGAATGCCATCCAGATAAGCGGGGACGCAGAAAGTCAGCCTTTAAATTATCACCTACATGAAGGAATGCCCGGGTTTCAGTCCCGAGCTGTTTCTCAATGGACTGGAAGATGGTTCCATTTCGTTTGGATAATCCCATTGTCCCGGAGCTGAAGATGTGATCGAAATGCAGATCAAATTTGATCAAAAGGTTCTCCAGCCATTTTTGATCGAGCCAAGTATCGCTGACGGCTATGCATGTCAACCCGCGGGCATTGGCCAATGACAGCGCTGAATCCGCCCCATCAGCTTTTTTCAGACAAAGAAATTCAGCCTCGATTTCTGACTGCATCCCGATACGATATAGAATTTCAGGGTTGATTTCCCAGTCTTCTGCCAGCACATTCAGCCACTGGGAAACGGTCCATTCCGCTTCCTGATTCCGGGCCTTTTCATCCATCTTCTGCCTGAAATGGATGCGATGCTTGTAAATGTCGGAAAAAGGCAATTGTCTGTGTGTTTCTGTATGGTAGCGCCTGCACAGGTTTTTTATGGCAATACGGGTTACCTGATCGGATGGCACCAGCCGAATCAATAACGTATCAAAGACATCAAACGATAGGACTGTAATTGTGGATGCCAGCCTGTCCAATGCCTTGATTATTTTATGAATGCGCAGCAATATCGATTGTTCCACTTCCATCGCCGGGAGGCGTGAACCGTATAACCCATCGGTCTGCGCCTGGATCAGTAAAGGAAAGGACCCAGTCCGCAACCAATCCCCAATCAATACAAAAATCCAAATAACCAGAGCGGTATTTTTTGCCCAAACCCCTTTTCCATATCATCCACAGCCAGAAAACTGTTTTCCATGTCCTTTATCTGATCGAAGGTTTTGTTTTTTCCGCCAATTTCAAAAAGATAGGTATCATCAACCAGAAAATCACCCTGACGGGGCGCCTTGACCGTATGTTTGCTACCGAGCATATTCAGAAAGAACGTCTCCCGAATGGCACCGATGTCCGTATTGGGTGAAAAGGCATAAATCAGATTGGGATTATTCAGAAAAATCTTTTCCGGTTTATCCATTTCCCGAAGCCCTTTTCCGGACCGGCTCAACCCAGTGACCAGACCGCAATCTTCAAGATACTTCAGGTAGGTCTTCAACGTTCGCTGGTCACCCACATCTGTCAATTCCGTTAATTTTTTAAAATTCGGATAAAATGGAACCGATGCGGAAATGATGCGCAAAAGCGTTGTGATATTTTTGATGCTGTTTCCGGTCAAGGCAGGCTGAACCGCAATCAGATCGCTTTCCAGGGTGGTATGCAGGTTTTGGTTGAGTATCTGCCCAAATATGGCATCATCCTGATTTTCAAAATAAAATGGATAGCACCCATGCCGGAGATATTCTTTGAACAGTGCCAGGATCGTTTTGTCCCGAAGCGTTTCAACAATTTGATATGCGATACGGGTGTGATCAGTTACGATATTTTCAATGGAATAAACAGGCATCGGCTGGTTGCACGACATTTCGATATATTCCCGAAAAGACAGTCCCCACATCCGCATCAATAAAGACCTGCGGCTGAGATCATGACTTCCTTTATAAATCTCCAGCAGAGAACTTCCCGAGGCCAGAACATTGAGTTTAACAAAGGTATCCGTAATGGATTTGAGTTCCATGGACCAGCGGGGATATTTGTGAATCTCATCAAAACATATGGTTTTGCCACCCAGATTGACGAACTGTTCGGCAATATCGTACAGGCTTCTGCCGCCTATAAGAAAATGATCCGTCTGAACATACAGAATGGTTTCATTGAATGGATCCTGATCTGCCACATCCAGAAGGTGCTGGACCATGGCGGTTGTTTTGCCAATTCCTCTTTGTCCCAGTATGATGCACAACCGATGGGTCAAATCGTGTTCTTTGAGAAAATACCGTCTGTAGGGTCTGTTGAAAACCGACAACTGCGTCTGGCTGAGCCGAAAAATATCTTCCATGAAAGTATTCCTGTTATGGGATTGCATTCCTATCTTGAAGGATAATTTATGGGAATGCAATCCCATAATGAGCAACTCTTTTGAAGCTTGCTCTGATTGTGAACAAAGAAATACGAATGGTGGAGATTACCTATGCAGGAACTCATGAGCGGGCACCCTATTAGAGAAGACCTGGCAGAGCTTCGGTTTGTTGGCCCTGTTGAAAAGCGAAACCGTGCCGTTGACATGCTGAAGTCTCTGGGATTTGTGGACATTTCCGAGTCTGTCCCCTTGCGGGAATGTTTCATGGAATCGGACCTGACCCCCGGCGCCGCGCTGATCGGCGCCAGAGGCAAAGAGAACATGACCCAGCGCGATCTGGCCAAGCTGACGGGGATTCCGCAACGGCATATTTCCGAGATGGAGAACAACAAGCGGTCCATCGGCAAGGATATGGCCAAAAAACTGGGCAAGGCCCTGAATATTTCGTACAGGGTGTTTTTGTAGGCGTCATCGGCGTGATGCCGCATCACTGAATTTAATGGAATCGACCATCGATCGCTTGGGACTGTCAGCCCGGGCCTTCAACCGAATTTTAATAATTTTGCGGACCATCTCGGATCTGAACGGAAAAACCGATGTGGGCAGCAATGACGTGTCCGAAGCCATTCAGTAGCGGAGTCTGGACCGGCAGCAAGCTAATGGCGTAGCCCGGAACGAGCAAACTGAAACGATCCAAACCGGTATCAGCCTGTTGTTGTTAGACGATCGTTTCCAAACCCACGCCCAGTATTTTCCGGTCCATGGGAAAACGGCTTTTCCCGGGATAAACAATGTATAACTCGTCGATTTTCAGATCTTCCTGTGCCGTTTTAAGGGAACGGGTGATTTTTGGGGAATCGGTATACTTGATTTCAAATCCGATCCGTCTGGAAGCATTGAAAATAAGAAGATCGATTTCCGCACGTCCCGTGACAGACCAGAAATAGCATTCCCCTTCTTCAGCGCCATAATGGCGAATGATTGTCTCAATGGCAAAACCTTCCCAGGATGGCCCCAATTTGGGATGAAACTGCAGATCGGAAAACGTCTCTACGCCCAGCAGACTGTGAAAAATGCCCGAGTCACGAACGTATACCTTGGGTGCCTTGACCTGTCGTTTCTGGATGTTTTCATACCAGGGAGGCAGTTGCCGAATCATGAAAGTGGATGCCAGCAAATCCATATATCGTCTGATTGTATTATCCGAAGCACCAAAAGACCGTCCAAACTCAGAATAGTTAATGGTTTGGCCATGATAATGTGCAAGCATCATCCAAAAGCGTCTTAATGCCGCAGGCGGTATTGAAAACCCGAGATTTGGAATGTCCCTTTCCAAAAATGTCGAAATGTATGCCTTGCGCCAAGCAGAAGAGATTGCCTCCGATTTGGCCAGAAATGACGGTGGAAAACCACCGGCAAACCAGAGATCCCTTATTTTTTCAATTCCCGTTTCTTCCAGGGAAAAAGGAGTCAGTTCGATATATCCAATCCGTCCGGCGAGCGTTTCAGATGATTGACGAATCAGATCCCGTGATGCGCTTCCCAGTATCAGAAAACGAGCTGAATTGTTTTTGCGATCTACCAGAACCCGCAAAACTTCAAACAGACCCGGTGACCGCTGAATCTCGTCGATAACAACAAGCCCTTCCAATGGACTTAGCGCAAGCTTGGGGGAGGCCAGCCGGGAAAGATGGAGGGGATCCTCCAGGTCAAAGCGCGTAATTGTCTGATCGACAAAACGGTCGGCATATATTTGCGCCAGTGTTGTTTTTCCACACTGGCGAGGTCCCAAAATGGCAACAACCGGATGTACATCAAATTGAAAGCGGATCTTTTCCAGATAAGTTATACGATTGATCACCAGATAACCTCAGTGCAATTTCGATATTGATAGTCGATATTGCACATTATCGGATATCGTATTGAATGTCAATGCGTTACAAAACTATCCCCGTCCGTTCCTCCGTAATCATGCGCCTGCCTCACGGCTTTCTTCCCAGCACATAAAACAAATGGCTCATCGGCAATTTGAAAACCCCTTTTCGAAACAACATGTCCCATCTTCCCAATAGCCGCATCCAGCCGGGATACTGACCGGTTCTGACATATTCCAGAAAAGGAACTTTCCATTCCGGCCGGATTGTGGCAGACAGGTCATTTTTGCTCCCGAAGCGTCTGTGCAGCCGAACATCCCGGGGGCCGCTGGGATCCGGCCATCCCGGCGTGTCGATGGCGCCGTATTCGATCACGTTAAGTCCTGATTGTCTAAACAGTTTTTTGACAGTGGTGATGTGATTGTATCGAACCTGACCATGATTCCATGGAAAATCGAAGATCAGGTGCAACAGACGGTGCCAGGGATAGCCGGGCTGAAAATTGTTGCAGGTGATCAGCAGCACATAGTTGTTTGAAATCCGTTTCATTTCCTGAAGATAGCGAAGCGGATCAGCCAGTTCGGTCCAGGTGACAAAATTAAAGGCCAGATCAAACCGGTTGTCCGCAAAACCGGTTCGATAGACATCCATGCCCGATACGGGCCGTGCCCTTTCGCCAATCCCCAGTTTTTTCCAGCCACCCATCTGCTCCATCTCCGGATTGACCAGTGTCACATCACAGCCTGCCAGAGCAAAACCAATCGAATAGAGTGACCCCGCGGCTTTGGCGCCGTGGCTGGGCATTTCCACAATTTGATGAAGCCCAAGCTGCCTGGTCAAAACCCGGTGCAGTTGAAGCAGAACATACCGGTCATAGGTTACGCCAAACACCTCGGTCTCCACCCGATAATCGCTCATGACACCCATCCCTGTTTTTTATACCATTCAACCGTCTGACGCAACCCGGTGTCCGGATCCATGACTGGGGAAAACCCCAACTCGCGCCGGGCCTTTTCGATCGAAAAAACCCGATCCGCTAACGTGGATTCGATATTTTTCCGGGACACCGGTGGGGCTTTTCTCATCATTTGAAACACCGTTTCAATTCCATATGCCGCAGCCAGTGCCGCCCACTCCGGAACATAAAGCGTAAAATTTTTCACCCCCAGCGTTGCCTGAATGATGTGACGAATATGGTCAAATGGTTCTGATCTGGAATTGGTCAGCAGATAGTTTTCACCGATCCGGCCTTTTTCAGCAGCCAGAAGCAGGCCCTGTATGGCATCATCCACATGGATCAGCGGCGTCAGCTTGGTTTTTTTTCCGATTTTTGGGAAAAAACCCTTCTGCGCCAGTCGGGTGATTCTCAGGATATCCCGATGATCACCCGGCCCGTACACCATGGAAAACCGGATAATGACTGCCGGCAGTCCGGACCCGGTTACCATGCGCCGGACTTCCTGCTCGGCCTGCAGTTTGCTGCGGCCATACGGGTGATGGGGCCTGCACGGCGTGGTTTCGTCCGCTGGTATTTCCGGACAGATGCCCATGGCAGCCACGCTGCTGCAGTGGACAATACGCGACACACCGGCCGAAAGCGCTTCTGTCATCACATTGACGGTTCCCTGAACATTGACGGCGTTAAACATCGACTCGGTTACCGTAAAATTGCTCATATGCCCCAGCGTGGCCAGATGCAGGAGAACATCCACGCCATCTGCCGAACCTTTCAGGGAAGCCGAATCCGTAATGTCGCCTGCAAAAAGCGCTGCCCCAAGCCGTTCAAGGATATGCCCCCTGCCCGCTTCCCGAACCAGGCAACGGCAGGAATGGCCTTTTAAAATAAGCTGTTGAACCAGATGGGGACCGATAAACCCGGTCGCCCCGGTAATCAGATATTTCATGGGATTTCCTTAGGAGCCTGTCTGGGTAAGCTGTTTCCACCCGTAATACAGCCAGGCCCCATATTCGGCCAGAACCCACCGGACCTGGCGACCCGACTGCCACCAGTGATCCGGATCAAACGGATCGGTCCGGGCCCCGATGATTTGAATCTGAAGTTGATCCCGAAACATCCGGTTCCAGATAAATCCGGCCCGGCGGGTGTGAAATTTGCTGGTAATCAGCAGGATCCGATCAATGCCCCGGGACAGGATCTGCGGTCCCACGGTCTGGGCCTCGGTCACGGTATCATACACATCTTCGGCACTGATACAGATGACATCATCTTCATCCACCCCATATAAGGACAGGATGCGAAGATAATCTTCATACCAGATGCAAGCCGGTGTAAATCCATCGGCTTCGATCTGCTTTAAAATTTCTGTCTTCCGGTTGCCGTTCAGGATGATGGTTTTTACCAGACCCGCCCGGTAAAGCTGGGCCGATTCAAACAGCCGGGAATAATATTCCTGGTCGGTATTCAGCACCACGGCCGCTTGCGCTTGGGACGGGACAGGTGATGGGTGAACGATCAGGGCCTTTCCGATGGCCGACAGCATGGAATTGCTTCCCCAGTATACAATCAGTGCCAGCATCAACAGGAACGATATAAACAGGATACGCTTCATGGCATTGTCGGTAACAGTATCTGTCGCAGTGCCCTGAGCAATGACGGGCCATGCATCAGGATGTTTGAATAGGCCTGGTTGGCCAGAGGGCAATGGCATTGACCCTGGTGAATAAACTGTCGGACAGATCGGGCCCGGGAACTTGTCCACAGGTCATTAAAATGATAATCAAAGTCCCGTAAATTGCCCATGGACTGACGATTCCCCAGCGTGCAGCAGGCCCAGACATCCCCATATGGGGTCAGATGCGCATTGGATATTCCGGCATAGCAGGGGATGACCTGACGGTGTTGTTTCATGATATCCACGGCCAGTTGATAATAAACCAGACGGAACGCCTGGGTGACCCACTGAAACCGGGAACTGTTCCCCATGTTATTACGGATTTCCCGGATAAAGAAATCCACCGCCCGCTCATAATCCATTGGCGGCGGCGCAATGGCATCCGACTGGTTGAACATCTCTGCCCGCTGTTCTGCGATTTCATTGCGATAGCTGCCAACCCCCAGCGAGGTGACAAAGCGGGCGATTTCCGCAATGTCGTCAACATTCCACCTGGAGATAACCGTACCCAGCTCAAGATGAAAATTCGGATGATCCGCTTCCAGGGGTTTAAGGCGCTCAAAGAGAAGGATGACTTTTTGAAAATTGCCGGGAACACCCCGGATTTCATCATGTTTCTGTCCGATATGATCCAGGCTGGGTTTGATTGTCAGACGAACACCGGGACACGCATCCTTCAGAAAAGCCAGGATCTGTTTGACTTGTTTTTCAACTCGGTCAACGGCAATGGCATTGGTGGGAATGTGTATGATGCCGGGTTTCAGATACAAACATGCCAATTTGATGATATCTACCAGATCGGATCGCAAAAACGGTTCGCCGCCACTGATATTGAAAATATAGATATGGCCCATGGAGCGAAATATTTTTTCGATTTCATTCAGACCAAGCTCTTCGGACCGCTTTTCCGGATGATCCCTGTATAGCTTCCATATGCCGCAGGTCCTGCAGCGGGACTGGCATCTGTTGGTAACCGAAAATGTCAGGTTAATGGGATTTCCGGGTCGCGCCAGTCCCCTTCTGGCAAGTTGGTACCGCAGCATTCCCGGCAGCAGTTCTTTTAAATATCCCACGTCTGTCCTCATGAGACTGGTTTTAAGTTTTAAGTTTTACGTTTTAAGCGGTTGATATGCGAATCCTCAGACATCTCCGCATCTCCGCATTTCGGCATACCGGTATTTCGGCATTTTTATTAAATTCCATTGCCATATCCGCGGGCCAGAGCCTTGACGACTCATGTCCGTTCATCGCTTCGAATCATTGTATAGATGAACATAAACGGCATTGGTTTTTTTAATAATGCCGGACCAGGACATCTCTTCAGCAATATCTGCCGAATCCCGGGCCATTTTTTCAAGCCGTTTTTTATCCAGAAGACAATCCCGTATTGCCGACGCCAAAGAGGAGGAATTACGGGATGGAACAATGCATCGCGGGTCTGCCACAAATTCGGCCAGCCCGCCCGCATCAGAAACAATCAGCGGTTTGCCGAATCCGACGGCTGTTGCGCCTACCCCGCTCTGGCTGTCAAAATGGTGATAGGGCAATAAAACCAGGTCTGCGGCGACAAAATATGCCGCCACCTTTTCTGCAGGAATATAATCCAGATGCAAAATGACCCGGTCCTCAATATTCAGTTCCTGGATCAGGCACTGATACGGCTCCCATGATTCCCAAAGCTTTCCGGCAATCAGCAGCCTGGATTCCGGCATCGTTTTCAGAACCGCTGCAAACGCTTTAATCGCCGTGTCAACCCCTTTATACGGTCGAATGGCGCCAAAGACAAGCAGCACATTTTCGTTAGGATAGAATCCGAATTGCCTTCGGATGACGTCACGCCCGCTGTTCTCATTTGCCTGGAAACCCAGGGGCCCGTGTGGAACAATCTCGATAAGGTCGGATGAAATACCATAGATATCGGTTAATTGCTGTTTGTTCAGTCGGGTGTGAACGATGAAACGGCTGCCCAGTCGAAACAAACAGGCAGTGGCTGCACGATACAGAATGGATGGCTCATGGGGAATGACATTGTGGACGGTAAACACAACGGGTTTTCCGCGTAATCTGAAGCACAGGCATACCACCCAAAAAACAGGGGCCAGCGGCAGACTCCACCACTGGGCATGCAGCAGGTCGCCTGGCGTAAGAAGTCCCTCTTTCAGCCAGGTCAGCGGATTAAACCAGGTCAGATGCCTTCTGACAACCAGATGGTCTGAGTGTATCTGCGGGAATGTACAATCGTCTTTCAGGCCGCCGCCGGGATAAATCGCGGCGGGATAGAGATGTTTAAAGGAAATGAATTGGACAGATCGGGTTTGGGCCATTGCCATCACAAATTCCCGACAATAGCTGCTCAGCCCCCGAATCGGTGGAAGCGTGCCCAGCACTGCAATGGTATTTATGCTTCGGGATGTCGCTGCATTTGCCATTTTTTTCCAAACATCCGTTCATTTTTCTGAAAGCAGAATCGTTACCGCCCCGGTTTTTTCCACGAGGGATGTTTCGGATAGGGCGATTTATCACCCACTATCCATCTGACCAGCATGTGGGTGATCCATCGGGCGGGTACACCACAGATCGTATATCCAATAACGGCGATCATGATCCACAGCATCACCCGTGCGCTTTGCGCCATGTCCGGCGATACGATGACAGGCGCCAGAAACCATGCGGCCAGAATACCGATCAAAATCCGCCATGTTTCCGGTGAAAACAGAATATAAAAAAGGATGTAACCTGGGGTCAACGGTCTTTTATGCAAGGCACCTCCTATAGCTTTCAAGATAAAGATTTTGGGTGCGTTATCGGTCGGGGATGGCCGCACAAAAGGCCTATCCCCTCCCTGCTGCCTTCCCAAAATCATTATCTTGAAGGCTATATATTGTAATGGATGGCACCCGGTGCGGCCATATGGATGCGCAACGGGATTAGGGATTGTCCTTTGACGGATCGACAACTCTCAGCCGGCTGATTTCATTGTTCAGGATGGATATCGTCCATTCTTTGTCGGCCCGGGTTTTATATCCGTTTGCATTCAGAAGGCGGACAATCTGTCTGGCTGTCTGATCGGTTTTCAATTGCGTGCGAATAAATTTCAGGCTTTTTTCAAACGCCTGCCTTCGAATTTCTTTGGGAGTGGGCTCAGGCTCAGGTTCTGGCGTGATAGAGGCTGCCAACTCGCGCTGGGCTTCCATCTTGCGGTTTTTCTCCGCTTCAAGACGGACGGACATGTCCGCATAACAGGGACAGGTTGTGCTGCAGGCAGCTTTGAAGCGATTTTCATCAACCTGGCAGGAAAACGGCACCTCGGACCGATAGATATATTTCAGGTTGGATTTTGTAGAGTGTCGAATGGCCGCAGCGGTCGATTTGGAAATCGCTGATAACTTGATGGTGCAATAGTCGATGATCCAGCCTCGGCAATCATCCTCACCCATTCCAATACTTCGGCACCACGCGGCGATATACTGGGTAACCTCCTGCCGGTTCGGTTTTTGTTCCGCTTCGGCAAAGCGGGATGCGTCCAATCCGTTTTCGAGCAGATCCTGAATACAGGGATAAATAACATCTGTGTCTTCTGCTGGAAGAAGTTTACGGAGTCGCAACAACAATGACGTCTGTTTCACTAACACCTCCTGTGACATTGCCAATCTCAGAGCCGGTTACCCCGTTTTCATTCATGGGTGGTGAAGAAGTCCATGATCATGAGTGCTTATGCAGAATGTGAAAATCGATAAAACCGGATATCATTTTTCTGCCGGATTTCAAGTCTGCCCTCCAATTCAAGCAGTTGAATATATGCCAGCGCTTCCGACAGGCCCAGAAACACATCCAGGCCATTGAGACCGGGAAACATTCTGCGTGACAGATCGTATACTGTCAAGCCATATGATGTCTCCGGATTGCCATTCTCCTTTTCCATCAATCGAATGACAACCTTCTTTCGATGATCGAAATGATGCAGGAGTTTGTCTGTATGCTTTTTCAGATTGAAGAACGCGGCACCATGACCGGGCAGAATGGAATTGGCGGCCAGCGCTGCGATATGTGCAAGACTCTCCATGTAGCGGGGTATGCTCTGATAATCTCCCTGGGTGTCGTCAGGCGGATGGACCTCCGCCACCGGATTCGGGGTGATTTTTTGCAGCAGGGTATCTCCGGAAAACAGGACCAGATTCGTGGGATGATACAGACAGATTGAACCCGCCGAATGCCCGGGTGTATGAAAGACGTGAAGCTGAAAATCATCGAACTCAAAGATGTCACCATCGGATAACCGGTTCACCCCATCCAGCGGATTGATGAGAAGATTGCGCCGTTTCTGGAAGGTGCCAATCATGTCGAGCGCCAGTGCGGCCGGGGTGCCCGCCGATATCAGAAAATCATGAAAATGCGCCATAAAGCGATTCGGTCTGCCTGAATTGTCGCTTACGATCTTGGATGCATCCCATCGGTGAAGAAAAACCTCGGCGCCACTGATATGGGCCAACCGGCCGGCCAGCCCGGCATGATCGCTGTGGGCATGGGTCAGAATGATCCGTCGAAGGCCATGCAATGAACCGCCTGCATTCCGAATGCCGCTTGTGATGGCTTCAAGGCATTCCGGCGTGTTAACACCGGTGTCGATCAGTGTGGGAACCGAGTCCTGGATGTAGTAGCAGTTGACCGTTTTCAGTGCAAAGGGAATCGGACAAGTAATTCGATGAATGGTTGTCAATGCGTGTCGCGGCCTTTCCGGATCATTGTGGAATGGATTTCGCCGGAATGATTTAATGAACTCGGTTCAATATCCGCGTTCAAAATCGACCCGGTACAGGAGTGCCGCCCCTTTCAAAAAGAGGCGGTAGTTGTCGATGAAAACCTGGGCGATTTCCCGGGGAATACTGGGAGCGGCCGTATGACCGGTGATGTGCACATTCGGTGTATGCCACAGGATATGCCCGGGTGGAAGCGGCTCCTCCTGAAACACGTCCAGCACGGCACCGGCCAGATGTCCGGCATGCAGGTCATCGGCCAGCGCATCTTCGTCCACCGCGCTGCCGCGTCCGACATTTATGAATACGGCCCGTTGCGGCAGGGCCGCCAGAAGTTCGGCATCCACGATGCGGTGCGTGTCCGTAGTATTGGGAAGAACACTGACCAGATAATCGAGATCGGATACAAAGGCCATCCGGTCGGATTGGTGAAAATAAGCATCCACGTCCGGGCAGGTCTCGCTTGTTCTGGTGTATCCCCTGACGGTCATGCCGAAATGTTTGGCGGTTCGGGCCAGACAGGCCCCGATCGATCCGACCCCCATCAGTCCCAGATTTTTTCCACGCAGCGTTCCCGGCAACGTGTTGTCCCAATTCCCGGCTGTTTGTGCGGCATGCCGCTCGATTATTCGCCGTTCATGTGCCAGAAGATACCCAAAGACATACTCGGACATCAGCCCACCAAAAACGCCTCTTGCATTTGTCAGAATATAGTCTCGACGCAGGGAAGGATCCAGAAGCGTCTCTATCCCGGCCCAGGTGGATTGCACCCATCGCAATCCAGAAAGTTGAGGCAGTATCCGGCAAATGAGGGATGGCTCGCCAAAAACAATATCGCTGGCCAGACCACGGATTGCGCCTGCGTCGATATCTGATGCTGTCGATATGCTAAGGCCGGGCAGATCGGCAGCCTGAATCAGATTCTGATAATCGGTTGCATGTTTGGAGAGAATCAGCAGGTTGTGCACGGTAATTATCCCTTCTGCCCCCACACCGCATACACCGGATCGGAATACCGCTGCTCACCGAAATACTTGTCGGTTTCCGGCCTGGGCAGGCCCCGCATCGAAAAGGTGTGCAGGTTTTCGAAGGAACCGGTCAGAATCATATATTCAAGGGCCAGTCCCATTCGCTCGAATTCATGCAGCTCTGTCCAGATTCGAATGACTTTTGGCGGAAACCAGCGATTGGAAAAGGTCATCACCAACAGGCCGCCGGGTTTGAGGATTCGGGAAATCTCGGAAAACACCTCAAACGGCCGGGTAAGATATTCGATGGATGCCGTGCAGACGACGGCATCCAGGGAGCCATTCTCGAAGGGCAGCGTCGTGAGCTGATTGAGATCCTGAACCACAAACCGGTTGAGGCGCTTATTGGCCTGAAGCTCTTCAGGGTTCATTCCCAGGCCAACGACTTCGGTAAACAAAATCTCATCGGGCAAATGGGATGTCCAACTGCTCATCAGGTCCAATACGCGCATGCCGGGCCGAAGCATCCCGGCGTACAGGCCGGTTATCACAGAAATGGCCTGGTCATCCAGATGATTCACAATACGGGGGCATGCATAAAACAGGTGATCGGATTGATCGTCATGGCGGTCAAACGGGCGATCTGAAAAAAAATCTGTTGGTTTGCCGTCCATCCGGCTTTGCATTCCCGGACCCTTGGATGACACTTCCAGCCAATCATAGCAGGTTCCTCCCCGATCGACCGGTTTGGAATGAATGTTCAGAATGGTTGCTTTCAGATCGATCGGAAATGACGCCAGCGGGTGGTTAAAGCTGATGCGGATGGATGAATCCAGGACCTCCCGGCACCGGAAGGGTTCAATATTGGCTCGAAAAACATTTGCCATTCCGGTTAGAATCCCTTTTGGATAGAACCGTCCGGCTCTGGGTTCGATCATACGGCATGGATCCATGTTGCGGTCAAACTGGGAAGATTTGATGGTATGTTCACGGGAGGACTGAAAAGCCGGAACAATTTCTCCGGGCTTCAGGCTGTAATTCACGGTTTCCTGCACGGATCGGTTCAGCAACTTCTGGAAAACCGGCTGCGGAAAGCAGTCTCTCCAGAAATTGACCCGCTGGGCTGTATAGGTGTCGATATGGGTTGCGGTATCGCTTTTCCAGGTCATCTGGAATTCGATATCTGCCAGGGTATTGGAATCGGTAATCATTTTGGCTCCTTTTCTGAATTTGACGCAAGATAAGCGGTTCCGGTCAATTCGTCAAGGAAGGGGGATGAACTTCAAAAGCGGCTTGGGGCGGTACGCCTCATTTTGGATCACGGCACCGCCGGACAAAAGATTCGAACAGGCAGCGCATGTCGTCATTTTTTCGCAGCAGGAGTTCCGGATACCATTGAACCAGGTCGATGGAAAGCTCCCGGTGCTCGGCCGCCTCGATCACGCCGTCCGGGGCCCGGGCCGTGACGATCAAACCGTCGCCCAAATCCTTGATGGACTGGTGATGACGGCTGTTCACCCTGATTTCAGGTCCGAAGAGATCATACAGCCGGGTAGCCGGCTCGATGGTCACCAGATGATCCACATCAAAGCTGAGCACGTCCTGCATGTGCTTGAGAGTCGGTGTCGGAAACTGGGAGGGAATGTCCTGATACAGGGACCCGCCCAGGGCCACGTTGATCAGTTGAATCCCCCGGCAGATGCCCAGAACCGGTTTTTTCGGGCCACTGCGGCATGAAAAACGGTCATCTGAAACCGGTCCAGGTCCGGATCGGCCGATCCCAATGCATCGATTTGCATCAGTATTCAATGACTGCTGCTATTGATGTTACTATCAACCTCAGAATTTCAGAAGAAACAGTCCCAATTTTCTCAATGAATCTTTGTTGATCAACGCCACGCAGTTGTAACGTGTCAACAGCAGATACTTTCGATAATCCGTTTGAACCATCTGGAAGCACTTTTACATGCCATGTGTTGTGGGCAAGGTAGTCTTTCCATTCGGTCAGCGGTGCTACCAACTTTATTGGCAACAGTCCAACTGCGTCTGAACTGATGACAACAACCGGTCTGCTTTTTTTGATTTCTGCTCCAATAGTTGGGTCAAGATTGACTTTCCAAATATCACCACGACTAATATTCATCGGTAAATTCTCCGGCTTGCCAATCCTGACGTTTCCCTGTCTCCCGTTCATAGTGGGCAATCATTTCATGGGCTTGTTGTGCCATTATTCGACGTCGCTCATTCAACGGAAGATTCATGAAATTAGATTGCGGCAATATGCTATCTTCTTCCTTTTTAATTAAATCCATCAATAAATTATATGCGATAGAAAGCTTTCCCGCAGGAATTTTCATTACCAATTCATGAATTTGAGAGTAATTAATGGCGTTCATATTTATGATCTCCCATTTTTCGCTGATTCCATATTTTGGCCTTGGTCATCAATTCGGCCACAATCTGTTATTCATTTTATGCAGCATATCTCAGTGATTCGGATATGTTATCACCCTTAATGTCAGGGTATGCCTCTAAAAGTTCATCAATGCGTATTGCAGGTTCATCGGCGTGCGCGAAAAGGGATTCTATCTCCTTCGGAATGCCGTCGGCGCCTTCCCATGAGAATGCTGTGGACATGGCTGAGAATCCCTGCCGCCAGTGTTTCTCTGGCTCAGCAAGTAAATGCTTCCATGCGTCTGGCCCATGGGTAGGAATAATTAATATCATAGTTGAAGTCAATTCAAAAGCAGGGGATGGAATGGATAAACAAAACGATTCGACCATCGGGAATGATCCGGGTCATCCGGTGGTAGATGTGGATGTCGATCCCCGAAGCCTGCCCGCCGGAGTTTAAAAAAGCGTAAGGTACACCGCTCCATTGTGGAATGACGGTTGATCATCCCGAGCATAGTGTGTATAAGCCAATGACTTGAGATCGTGCCGAAAAAACAATTTGGAAATTCATTTTCGCTGTGCGATAGGCATAGACATTTCAACGATGGCTTTCAAAATAAAGATGTTGGGTGCGTTATCGGCCGGGGATGGCCGATAACGCAATGAAATTATTTTTCTGAAAGTCTATATCATTCTGCAACCCGGGTAAGGAGAAACCTTGTCCGCTCTCAATACGTCCATCTGGCATAGAATCGGTTTTGGACTTGGGGTATTCCTGCTCATTCTGTTGGGGATAGCCCAGTTTTTTAAAAAAGATCTGATCCGGTTTCAGTTTGTGCTCAACCTTTTCGAGCCGCGTGGCATTGTCAATAACTTTCGGAGCATGACCTGGGTTTTTGATTACCGAACGGTCCCGCGAAGCGGACCGATTTACCGGATTCCGTATGAAAGCAAGCGTCTCCCTGAATTTTATTCTTACCAGGGAAGAAACCATGATTTGACCCAATGGATCGAGAGGACCGGCACCTGCGGGTTCATCATCGTCCATGACGGAAAAATCGCCTTCGAACGCGACTACCTGGGAAACCATTCAAAAACCCGTTGGATCTCCTGGTCCGTGAGCAAAGCCTTTGTTTCGGCGCTGATGGGATTTGCCCTGGAAGAAGGGCTGATCCGCAGCCTGTCCGATACGGTTACCGATTATGTGCCCCTGCTGAAGACATCCGTCTATAACGGTGTCGCGTTAAAGGATATGTTGCAGATGTCATCGGGTATCGGATTCAATAAGAATTATTCAGATTTCAATTCGGATATCATTCGGCTGGGTCGGACTTTCGTCCTGGGTTCTTCCATGGATGACCGGGTGATGTCGCATAAAAACGTCCGCCTGCCGGATACCTTTAACCACTATGTCAGCATGGACATTGAAATCTTGGGACTGGTTCTGCGGGAGGCCACCGGCCGAAGCCTGGCCGAGTATATGGAGGAAAAGCTCTGGTCCCGCCTGGGGGCCGAATCGGATGCCTTCTGGATGGTTGGCGGATCCGGAGTGGAGTTGGCTTCCTGCGGTCTTAATGCAATCCTTCGGGATTATGCCCGATTCGGACTGTTATTTCTGAATGAGGGTAAAAATTTCAGAGGTCAGCAGATCCTGCCGGCTCAGTGGATCAGGGATTCCGTGACGTCTGACCGCCCCCATCTCATGCCGGGTGCTGACAACCCGGTTTTGTCAAGCCCTCCCGGATACGGCTACCAGTGGTGGCTGCCGCAACCCTTTGACGGGGATTACTGTGCCGTCGGCATATACGGCCAATTTATCTATGTCCACCCCAGATACCGGGTCGTGATCGTCAAAACATCGGCCTATGCGGACTATAACCAATCCGGGGATGAAATGGAGTATGAATCCCTGGCGGTATTTCGGTCTATTGCCGCCCAAATGGACCAGCATCCTTGACAACATGTTACAAAATCACTGCACCTGTTGATGCCGGGTCTGCATCCGTCGGCTTGCCGCTATTTGGCCCCTCTGTTGTCACCTGCCTGTTTCAACAACGTCTCCATAGAGTTTACAGTTTTGGCCGATTGATTCCGGTCAAGGAGTCAATCATATTTTCAACACATTGATTTAAAAGAAAAATAAAAAAATATCCGGTACCTGAACAATCAGGCACACCCATTGCTTTCTAATTATTCAAAAGATTGAATAATATGAAAACTTGACATAAGGAGGTATCATATGGATTTAGGCTTTTTGGGTGAAATTCACCTCAATGCGCAGTTTTTTTCGGCTTTGATCAGTATCGTGATCATCGACCTGGTGTTGGCCGGTGACAATGCGGTGGTTATCGCCATGGCGGTTAAAAAACTCGAGGGCCGCCAACGCACCTGGGGTATCGCCATGGGCGCCGCCGGTGCGGTCATCGTCCGCGTGATCTGTACCTTCTTTGTTGCCAAGCTGCTGACGATTTCGTTTGTCAAGCTGCTGGGTGGCGCCGTGATTCTGTGGATCGCCGTCAAGCTGCTGGTGGAGGGCGCCGAAGACGAACACGTCAAGGAGGCCGGGGACCTCTGGCAGGCAATTTGGATCATTATCGTGGCGGATATGAGCATGGGGATCGACAACATGCTGGCTGTCGGCGGTGCATCCCACGGCAACTTCTTCCTGCTGATGTTCGGTTTGATGCTGAGCATTCCGTTTGTGGTTTTCATGAGCTCCCTTCTGGCCAAGCTTATGGATCGCTATCCGATCATTCTTTACATCGGTTCCGGTGTTCTGGGCAAGGTGGGCGGAGAGATGATGATCACCGACCCGTATATCCACAATTTGCTGCATCCGTCCAAAATGGCCGAATATGCGGTAATGGTTTTCTTCACCATCGGCGTCATCGCCCTGGGCAAAGGGCTTCTCTATCGACGGAAGCTGGTGGCTGCCCTGGAGGAACCGGCCGCTGCGATGGATATGGCCAACCTCCAGCCGGTTTCAGCGATCAACGACCAGAAATGATGGGTTCTTAATCTATTTTTCTTACGGGATGCAGATGGTCATCTGATTCTGTCATCTTCCTCTCTGAACCCGTCCAGCCGGTTGTCTTCCGGATGGATGGGTTCAATTTTACGCCTTCCCATACTGTCGTTTGAAACTTCCCCTGCTGTCACCTGCCTGTATCAACAGCGTCTCCAAAGCGTTTACAGTGTTGGCCAATTGATTCCGATCAACGGATCAGTCAGAATTTTAACGCATTGATTTAAAATTGAAATGAAAAAATATTCGGTACCTGAATAATCTGGCACACCCATTGCTGTACGGTGAGGAATACAATTTTATTCAGCTATAGCTTTCCAGCGAATGCCTGTTCAATTCATCAAACGATTTGACAATACGAAAACTTAACACAAGGAGGTATTAAATGGATTTAGGCTTTTTGGGTGAAATTCACCTCAATGCGCAGTTTTTTTCGGCGTTGCTCAGTATCGTGATCATCGACCTGGTGTTGGCCGGTGACAATGCGGTCGTTATCGCCATGGCGGTTAAAAAGCTCGAGGGCCGCCAACGCACCTGGGGTATCGCCCTGGGCGCAGGCGGTGCGGTGGTTGTCCGGGTTATCTGTACGTTTTTTGTTGCCAAACTGCTCACCCTTTCCTTTGTCAAGCTGGTGGGTGGCGCCGTGATTCTATGGATCGCCGTCAAGCTGCTGGTGGATGGCTCCGAAGAGGAGGGCGTCAAGGAAGCCGGGAACCTCTGGCAGGCACTGTGGATCATTATTGTGGCGGACATGAGCATGGGTATCGACAACATGCTGGCCGTCGGCGGTGCGTCCCACGGCAACTTTTTCCTGCTGATGTTCGGTTTGATGCTGAGCATTCCGTTTGTGGTTTTCATGAGCTCCTTTCTGGCCAAACTCATGGACCGGTTTCCGATCATTCTTTATATCGGTTCCGGTGTTCTGGGCAAGGTGGGCGGAGAGATGATGATCACCGACCCGTACGTCCACAATTTGCTGAATCCGCCCAAAATCGCCGAATACGCGGTAATGGTTATCTTCACCATCGGTGTCATCGCCCTGGGCAAATGGATCCTCTATCGACGGCGGCTGATGGCTTCTTTGGCGGAACCGGCATCTGCGATGAACATGGCCAACCTCAATCCGGATTCAGCGGTCGGCGAGCAGGCATGATCATACATTAAACCATTCTTCTTACTGCATGCAGACGTTTACCTGATTCTGCCATCTTCCTCTATGAACCCGTCCAGCCGGCTCTCCACCGGATGGGCGGGTTTTTTATTGGCCATCCCCGACTATGTCTCGCCCATGTCTACACAGGAAAGACAGCCCCGAAGGAAAATGTCACCTGTCAGTATTCATTGAAAAACACCGCCAGGTGAAGATACCGGATCTAATTTTTAATATCCAAATAAAACAATATATTAAAATGTTTTTCAATCTCTGTTCTCCTTGGCACGCCGATTGTAATACCCTATTGTCAAAGACTTTTTATCAACCGGAATTTTCTTATTCACCTTATGGAAAAGGAGAAAAATGGAACCCGATAATCTAAAGGATCTTCGATCACTCAGCGATACCTTTTATCGTGAAAAAGCAGAATTCAGAATAAAAGCAGTAGCAATCGTTTTCATCTCCGGGGGTGAAGCCCCCTGACGATTCATGAGTGTTAATTTACAAATATAAAGGAGGACAGTATGGAAAATGTAAAAAAAGAAAAAACCATGGGGTGGGAGATTGCAGCAAATGTAGAGGCGACAAAAGGAACCATCTGGGAACGCTTGGTCCCGGAGGCCGGCATGCTCAAGGCGATGGTCTGGGGCGTCGTCGTTTTTTTTATCCTTTTTCTCGTGGGCATCTGGTTGGCGGGCAATCCATTTGAAGCCACCGTGCGCATGCCGTCCAAATTTGTTGTGGACAACGGACTGACGGGAAATCAATGGTCCATCATCTGGAGCGTCGTGTTGGCCGCAGCTTTCTTCGAATTCATGGACGCATCGGCCGGCATGGGTTTCGGCACCGCATTGACGCCCCTGCTTTTGGTAATGGGTTTTGATCCCAAGCAGATTGTGCCCGTGGTCATGATCCAGCAGGGTGCGGCAGGCCTGGTGGGGACTTTCCTGCATCGGGAGTTTGAGAATGTGGAGTGGAAGTTTTCACCCATGAGCGAAACCATTAAACTCTCGCTCATCATCGCCGGAACCGGTGTACTTTTTAATACCTTGTCCGTGGTGGGTGTCTACAAGATATTCAATGTTGGAAAAGTATGGATCCAATTATACGTGGCGGTCCTGTTGCTCGGGATGGGCCTGGCTTCGCTGCTCCATGCAAAGAAAACCCGTCCCTACAAGCCCGGGAAAATGGTGTTTTGGGCAGCCCTGGCCGGATTCAACAAGGGCGTGGGCGGCGGTGGCTACGGGCCGGTGGTAACCATCGGTGGACTGATGGCTGGCGTGCCGGTAAAAAGCATGATGGCTGTGACAGCCTTATGCGAGGGTACGGTGAGTACACTGTCGGTGGTGACCTGGCTGGTCCTTCTGGGAAGCGGCACGACCATCGACTACATCCTGCTGCCCAGCTTCATGCTGGCCACCATGTTCTCGGCCGTGGCAGCACCATACATGACCCGCGTGTTTCCGGAAAAGATTTGGCAGTTCGTGGTACCTGCCTACTGCCTGTGTCTGACAGCCTATTCCTTCTACAAGACAATACCTGCTGTCATGAAACATCTGGCATTGTGATGACGCCGTCCGACGGAATCAACCCGGGTCTTTATAAAGGGCCCGGGTTGAATTTGATCCAAACCAACAGAAGACAGAAAAGAGAGGCCAAGCAATGAGCGAGCAGAATATGAATCCGGTGATGTTTACAGGAAACGATCAATTACAGCGGGGTTTTGGCCGCAACCGGCTGCACAGCTTCGGCCTGACCATGATCGTGATGGCGATCAGTTTCGGCCTTTACTATTTGGGACTCTTCGGAACGGTGGAGGGGCCGCTGTCGCCTGCCAACATGGGTGCCACCCTGTCCGGGCTGGGAGTAACCCAGCGACATGTGATCATGATGCTGATCTCGATTCTGATCTTTGCCGTATCCTGGAACTGGATTTTCAACCTTGTCAGCGCCCTCACCGGCGCCCGTATGACCTGCAAGGCCACGGAAAAAGGCGATGATGGACTATGCGGCGCTCCGGTCAAACGCACCCGTCGCGACGCCAAACGTACAGGGCAGCGTATTGTGGAATATGTCTGTCCCTGCGGACATCGGCGAGCCGATGCCCATTTCCATCCGGTAAAAAAAGGTTCCATGAGCAACACCGTATGGATGGCCTGCCTGGCCTTCGTACTTATCGCCATTTTTTGCGTCTGATACACGGAACGGTTTTAACCGCGGATACGGATTCGTTCTGTTGTCCGCCCGCGGCGTCAATGCCATTCGCGTTTACATGGTGTAAGAAAAACTGACAGACTGTGGCTGAAACAGGGGACGGTCAAAATCCGGATCCCCTGTGCGGTTAGCCATATCAGCCGCCCCGCCTATTTTCCCCGTGGCACATGCTTTGCATTTATCACAGCCATTATGGAAGATGTTTCACCCAAAAACCGCCAGAAGCGGATCGGTGGGATCATTGTGGCTGTTGCCGTTCTGGTCCTGTTGACGGCCGTCGCCATTCATTTCCGGTTCATGATGCAGATGGAGATGCTGGTGAGAAACCAGTTCAACCAGGAACAGCTCACCGTTGCCCGCATTATCCAGAAACTGGTGGAAAAATCCCTCAACACGCTGGAGCAGGAATTGCTGCATATCGCCGGCATGGATGCGGCGCCAGTATCGGACACGGCTGCCTGGCAGGCCTTTTTACAGCCGAAGTTTGAACAGATATCCACTGCCGGGGTCACCGAGATTCACATCTGGAACCGCACGTCCGATTCCTTGCGGGTGTTTTCCCGTGGCGATGCATTTCAGGAATCCCCGGTTCTTATTTCCCCCCTGGCCCCGGAACTGCTGCCGGGACCGGGAGAAATTCGCGTGACCCAGCCCCGAAAGAATGGTGCGGGCGTCTTTATTTTCATGATCACTCCCCTTGGTTCGTCGGAAAGCGGGTATTTTCTCCTGTTCCGGATCAACCTCTCCTGGTTTCTCACCCCCCTGCTCAAGGATGTTCGCTCCGGCATCAGCGGGTATGCATGGATCATCGACGACCACGGGCGATTTCTGTATCACCCCTTCACAGACTTCGTGGGCCGGAGCGCCTTTACGGCCAGAAGCGAAACGTATCCGGACCAGACGTTCGTCGAGATCGATCGGATCCAGAAAGAAGAGATGCTCCAGGGCCGGGAAGGCATCGGCTCCTACTACTCGGTATGGCACCGCGGCTTTGCCGGAAAAATGTCCAAGCTGATCGCCTTCTGTCCCATCCATATCTCTCAGACACCCCGGCAGTTCTGGAGTGTCGCGGTGGTGGCGCCGACCCATGAAATTTCCAACGCATTGAAACAGATCCATCGCTGGCTATTCGCGCTCCAGGGAATGGTGATTCTGGTGGTGGTGGCTTCAGCCGCGGCCTTGTACCTGTTCCAGATCCGGTTCTCCCGTGGGTTGGAAAAGCTGGTGGACGTCCGTACCCGGGAGTTGAAGCGGTCAGAAGAGAAATATCGCCTGCTTATTGAAAGCGCCGAGGATTTCATCTTCACCCTGGATAAATCCGCCCGGCTGAAGTCCGTAAACAGCTACACGGCCAATTTCTTCGGAAGCGATGCAGAGCACCTCATGGACCGCCCCTTGGCCGACCTGCTCTCCGATGGCGTGGCCCGGCGCAATATCAAGGCCATCCAACAGGTTTACGCCACCCTGCGCAGTGTTCGGGAGGAGATCGAAATCCGGTCTGTGGATCCGCCGGTGTGGCTCAACGCCAATTACATGCCGTTAAAAAATGAAGCGGGAGAGATCAGTGCGGTGCTTTGCATCGCCCGGGACATCACGGAGAACAAGAACCTTCAGCGTCACCTGGTGACCACCGAGAAGCTGGCCGCCTTGGGTACCCTGGCCGCCGGAGTGGCCCACGAGATCAATAACCCGTTGGGCGTAATTTTGGGCTTTTGCGACCTGCTGCTCCGTAAACAGCCACCCGGAAGCCAGATTTATGAAGATCTCAAGATCATCGAGAGGCAAGGTCTGAACTGCAAGGACATCGTGGAAAACCTGCTCAGCTTTGCCAGAGACAACAAGGTGTCGGAAGAATCCACGGATCTGAACACGTGTCTGGAGGAGATTATCAAGGTGGCCCGGCACAGCATTGAGCGTCAGGGTGTCACGGTGAAGACCGACATTGGCCGGCGGTTGCCCCTGGTCCGGGGAGATCCCCGCCAGTTGCAACAGGTCTTTCTCAACCTGATGAACAACGCCGTGGGTGCCATGCCTCAGGGGGGGGTGCTGACCATCGGCACCTCTTTCGAAAAAGCGGCCCGCCGTGTCGTGGTAAAGGTGTCGGACACCGGCAGCGGAATCCCCGAGTCTGATCTGGATCACATTTATGAGCCGTTTTTTACGACCAAACCCGAAGGAGAAGGCACCGGACTGGGACTTTTTGTCAGTTACGGCATCATCAACAGTTTCGGCGGTTCCATTCACTGTGAAAGTCGGGTCGCAGAACAGACCGGTGACAGGAGCGGCACCACGTTCATCGTGAAGCTGCCGCAGCGCTCGCAGGAGGATTTATGAAAGGCCAGATATTGGTAGTCGACGATGAACCGGACATGTTGCTGTTGCTGGAACGCATCATTACCGAAGATACTGATCACAAAGTGGAAACGACCACCGATCCAATGGAAGCCCTGGAACGGGTGAAAAACGGTGCGTATGATCTGGTGATAACGGATTTAAAAATGCCGAAAATGGATGGAATTCGGCTGCTGGAGAGCATAAAGGCACAGGACCCAACCCTGGCGGTGGTTGTCATGACCGCGTTCGGCACCATCGAGACAGCCGTTGAGGCCACCCGCAAGGGGGCTTTCGACTACATCTCAAAACCCTTCCGCCGGGAACGGATACTGGTGACGATCGAAAATGTCATCAGTTTTCAGTCCGTCACCCGGGAAAACCGGGCCTTGCGGGAGGCGCTGAACAAACAGGACGGGTTTGCCTCGCTACTGGGTGTTACCCCGGTGATACGTGACATCTTCAGCCGAATCCGCCAGGTAGCGCCGACCCAGGGAACGGTCCTGATTACCGGGCCCAGTGGAACGGGAAAGGAGCTGGTGGCCAAGGCGCTGCATGCCCACAGCCGCCAGAAAGACAACCGTTTCGTCACCATCAACTGCACCGCCATTCCGGAAAATGTGCTGGAAAGCGAGCTGTTTGGCCACGTGAAAGGTGCGTTTACCGGAGCCTGGAAAGACAAGCGCGGGCTGGTGGAAGATGCCCACGGCGGCACCCTGTTTCTTGACGAGATCGGAGATCTGAGTACCATCCTTCAGACCAAAATACTTCGTCTGCTCCAGGAGGGCGAGTACCGGCCCGTAGGCGGAAATGTCACCCGCAAGGCTGACATCCGGTTCATTGCCGCCACCAACCGCATCCTCAAGCAGGAGATCGCCAAAGGGCGGTTTCGGGAAGATCTCTACTACCGTCTGAATGTCATTAATTTCGAGCTGCCGTCACTGGCGGAGCGGCGCGGGGATATCCCCCTGCTCAGCTACCATTTTCTGAGGAAATACGCCGGTATCAACGGCAAGCGCATTACAGAGATTGACCCACAGGCCATGCAGCGCCTCATGACCCTGGACTATCCGGGAAACGTTCGGGAGTTGGAAAACATCATTGAGCGGGGGGTGATTTTCTGCCGAACCGAAACATTGATTACCGAGGACCTGTTCCTGGATCGGGAACGGTCTGATGAACTCGGGACCTTCCCGGCATCCCTGAGTCAGTTGCCCTTCAAGGATGCCAAAGATCAAATGATCGCCATTTTTCACCGGCAATATATCGATCAGCTCCTGCGGGACAATGACGGGAATGTGAGTCGGGCCGCGCAAAAGGCGGGCATCCAGCGTCAGTACCTGCACCGCCTCATGAAGGAAGCGGGTATTCAGACGGACGACTACAAAGATGTGCCCGATGATGAGATTTTGGAGTCGGGCATGGATTGAAAAGCAGATTCAAAGGGGGTTTCAGGGAATCCGGATGCCGACACTGGCAAATGCATCCTTGAGACGCACCTGACCCACCGGGCGCGTGTTCCAGATTACCGGTATGAGTTGAAGATTGTGCTTGACCATGATCTCGATGGCCGTGGTAATCTGATCGTTGAGACGAACGGACGGCTCCAGAGGCAATTCCCCGGAAAAGGGAAGCAGGATCTCTCTGACACTGTTCAGCGTTCGTGTGTGCATAGGTGACTTCCCGGATAACTGTGAATTTTCTGCCGGCTTTCGAACGTGGCCCGTTCCCGATTGATGTAAATCCGGCTAATGTTTGCTCTGTCTGAGAGAAAACCTTGCAAACCAGGTGCCACTTCGATATATGCGACAGCCTCATCCAAATTCCGCATGAGACCTGATCCGGATGTGAAAATTACAGCGACAAGACTGCCAGCCTTTTGTGTATTCCACACCCGTTGTCCAAAACCAGGAGACAGTTGACGGGTTGTATTGTCCACCGATGGTTTTCTCCCTGATTCAGGGAGCCGGGGGGACATACTGGCACACCCCACCGGCAGCTTGCCCCGGATCATCTGCCCTCAGGTATCGTGATGGCACGGGTTTTGATTCTATAGATCTTTGTTAATTTTTAGATCGTGCTTTGAAAGCGACAGATCACGTTAACCCAGTCGAGGCCACAGTCATGGAAAACGCTTTTGCGGAAAATTCCCCACAGACCCGGCAGGTGCTTCTGGTGGATGATGAGGATCAGTTTGTTGCCCAGATGTCCAGGCTTTTGAAAAAGCGGAACTTTCAGGTGACCACGGCCCGCGATGGCAGCCAGGCACTGGCTTTGATCGAAGATCATACCTTCGATGTGGTGGTCCTGGATATCCGTATGCCCGTGATGGACGGCATGACGGCCCTTGGCCTGATACAGGAAAAAAAGTCGGCGCCGGCAGTCATCATGCTTACCGGTCACGCGACATTGGAAACAGGTATCGAGGCCATCCGTAACGGCGCTTTTGACTATATGATGAAGCCATGCGATATTGAAGACTTGGTAGCAAAATTAAACCTGGCCTGCACGGTCGGACAGATTCGGCGACGACCCATCCTGTGGCCCCGATCCCTGGCCGGAGAATTGATCCTGAATTCTTTCCGGCGCATCGAGGATACGGATCCGCTGTTGGAGGCATATTCCCTCCTCAACCATCGCCTGACCAAGATGGCTGGAGAGACCCTGTTTATTGTGGATAAAAATGACCGTCTGACCGGCCACCTGAGCAAACAGGATATTGTGGACAGCGTCGCCAGGCTTAGGGGACTCAACACGATCACTTGGGGAGAACTGTCTACCAATCCTCAGTGGCTGCCGGAACTGAAGGTCGGTGAGACAATGCACCGGGATACCGTCTCGGCTGAACCCGCCACGCCACTGAAACATGTGGCGAAAATCATGATGGAAAAAGGAATCCGGACACTGCCTGTGATCAGCGAAGACCGGAAGGTGCTTGGGGTGATCCGGCTCAGGGACATCCTGGTGTATCTGGACAGCGCCGAAGACACGACCGATGAACCATTTGAGGAATGAGATTTCATGAAAAATGACTACCCGCATTTCCGGCGCCTGTGGTATCGGGTGCTTGTGGCGCTCATGGGCTCGGCATTTATCCCGTTAGTGGTCATCGGCGGCATCTTTTCTTTATATTCGGTGTCGATCTTCAAATCCAGAACCGTCGAGATGCTTGTCCGGGACGTGGAAATGCGCCAGCAGCATATCGACCGGTTTTTGAAAGATCGGATTCTGGAGCTTAAATGGGTGGCCAGAACACCCACCGCCCTTCTTACCGAGCAGGAACGCTTTGACGAATACACCCGGGATCTGACCCGGGAGTTTCCCTGGATTCATGACTTGGGGGTTTTCGACCGTAACGGAAAACAACTTGCTTATAGCGGATCATATGTCAGGGAGACCCGGACTTACAGTGACACCCCGTGGTTTCGGAAGGCCCTTGATGCGGGGGTCTGCATCAGCGACATGGCGCTGGGATATCGGCAGGTTCCCCACGTCAGTATCGCGGTCCGAAGGGATCGTGACCATGCATCCCTGGTCATCCGTGCCAGTATTGATGCAGATACGCTTCAGCAGCAACTGGAACCGGGTTGGAAGGCATTCAAAAAGTCGGACGTTTTTATGATTGACCGTGATGGCCGCTATCAAACCCAATCACGGACAGGCAAACGACTGATGGCCCACTCCGGCCTCGGGATTCAGGAACCGTTCGACGGAACCCGCATTCATGAAGCAGATGGCGAAATTGTCATTACCGCCTGGCTTTCAGAAGCACCCTGGGTACTGGTGGCACGATTTGATGCCGACGATGTGTTCTCTCCGGCCCTGGAGTTGCGATACCTGTCGATATGGGCGCTGATTATCGGTGGTATCATTATGGTTTTTTTCATCCTGCTCACCGCCAACACCCTGATCAGCCGGTTGGAGGCCAAACGACAGAAGATCCAGCATCTGAACCGCCAGCTTCGTCGGAGCAGTTTCATGACCTCGACAATGGAACTTGGGATCAGTCTTCTTCAGGAAGTTACGGACCGCCTGGGCAGTATCACGGTAGCGTCACAATGGATGCAAAATCATCTGGCCGGCGTTGTCACGCCGCAGGTGGATGAAGATCTCAAGCAGATCCGGGAATCGGCCAGTTCTGCCCAGGAACGTCTTAAGCAATTTCTGTCCAGTATGCGTTCTGATGCGCCCATGATCACCGAAGTGAATCTGGTGGGCCTGATGGAAGAGTTGGTGTCGTGGTTGAAAAAGGAACTCACCCTGCGGTGCATTCGGGTGGCATGGGTGGTCGACAAGAATGTCCCTGAGATCAGAACCGATCGGAGCAGACTGCGCCATGCGATTCAGAATATTCTGCTAAATGCCGTATCCGCCGTTGATAAACATGGAGAAATTCATATCGCTGTCGCCACCGAAGGCCAGGAGGTGACGGTCACCATCACCGACAGTGGTCCCGGCATTCCGGAGGCGGATCGTGAGATAATTTTTGAACCCCTTTACACGACCAAGCCCGATGGAACCGGCCTGGGACTTCCCGTGGCAAGGGATGTTCTTCAGGCACTGGGGGGATCTCTGATTCTGGTTCAGCCTTCTGACCGCGGTGCAGCTTTCAGGATGGTTCTGCCCCGAAAATATCTGGGACCTCAAACTGAAGACCAAGCGCCACATCCAACCAGCACGCCATGATCAAGCGCGAACATCTGAAAACGGCCATCGATGCCATATATGCTGTTGACCGGGAATCCGGCTATGGACTTCGGGAACTTTTTGACGCAGCAAGGATCAGCATCCCGGCAACCGAGGGCAGCCATGCACGCAGCTCCGGTGGCCGGGGATTCCACTACTATTTCGAAGGTGAGCGGGTGGATATCCCCAAGACCGCCTTTGTGGCAGAAGGCATAGCGACCCTGGAGCAATCCCTGGTCCTGAAGTTGGGGGAACTTCGGGAAAAGCAGATCCGATCTGTGGACTGGGTATCCGGAAATGTGCGACAACTGGCCAGGGACATCCGGCGGGCCGGTATGGAATTGGTCGTGGACCATGAACTGCTTCGGCTGCCGGTATTGCCAACAGACCTGGATGCACCACTCCGGATGCCTGATCCCAAATTCGGCGGGCCCCATTTTTCCGGGCACCTGAGCGGGGGGCAGCCGGCCCGATTCATGCCGCTGCCGCTGTCTCGTGAAATCCTGCTGCAGGTGGCCGGACAGCGGTTTGAATTCTTCGACGTCCGGTTTCTTCTGCAGAGTTGGTCCGACGAAACGTTGCCGTGGATCTATGCATGCATTTCCCAGAAGCAGATTCTGGGCCTGGTTAAGCTCCAACTGCATCGACATCCGGTGAACACACGCATCGAAATAAAATATATCGCCCGGCGAATGCCGCAACACCACGACATCGACACCCCGCCAAAAGGGGTGGGAACATTTTTGTTGGCGGGTGTCTGGATGCTGTGGCATACGTTTTATCCAGATGCGCGCCATATTTTTTTGGACGGGGAAGTGGGCGCTCACACGTTTTACATGGACTGTGGTTTCAGAGAACAGAGATCATGTCGGTATATTCTGGAAACACCCGATGGATATCTGCTGACTGCCATTGCAGACATGGCCGACGATGCCCGGCCACCGGAAGGCAAGCTCAAGCCCGGACTGGAAGGGCTTATCAGCGCATCCATCAAGCGGCTGCAACAGGTTTCCCGGAGCACGGACCGGGATTCGGCGTTGCGGTTCATTACACGCTGTCTCATGTCACGGCACCAGCCATATCCGGCAACCACTGCCCTGACCCTGTTTCTGAAATACCAGCACCGGATCCCCGAAGCCAAAGCCCTCATCGATCTTGCCACCCGGACGGGAAAGGTAAGCATCGCCGGTGAAAGACCCGATTCACAACTGACGGTACTGGTCGTAAATGATCCGCGATTTGCCCTGCATCTGGAAAAGGTGTTTCATCTGGAAAGCCCCAAACGGTTTCATGCCTTCAACAAAGCCCTGAACCACCCCAGCATCACCGGACGATGGCATTCCCTGATGATCGAGCCAGCCGAGCGACAGCAACTGCTGTGGGTGCATACGACCGAGTATTTGGACCGCCTGGAGAAGACATCTGGCCGGCAACTGGTCACGCTGGATATGGACACCCAGACCACCGCTCACTCATGGGAGGTAGCCTGTCTGGCGGTGGGCGGTGTCTTTCGACTGATGGACGGTATTTGTGACGGCCGGGCCAGCAGGGGCATTGCCGCCGTCCGTCCGCCCGGACATCACGCCGAGCCGGATCGGGCCATGGGCTTCTGCCTCCTCAACAATGTTGCCCTTGCCGCCCGTTACCTTCAGAAGATACACGGCGTGGACCGCATCATGATTGTCGATCTGGATGCCCACCATGGCAACGGCACCCAAGCCGTTTTTTATGACGACGATTCGGTATTGTTTGTATCCACCCATTGTTTTCCGTCTTATCCGGGAACGGGAAACTTCGGAGAGATCGGCCGTGAGAAGGGGAAGGGCTTCACCGTAAACATCCCTATGGACAAAGGCGCCGGTGACAGTGACTTCGTTACCGTAACCCACCGGATCATCGCCCCTCTGGCTCATGGGTTCCGACCCGAGTTTATTCTGGTGTCGCTGGGGTTTGATCTGTATCTGCATGACCGGTTGGGAGGAATGAAGGTCACCCCAGAAGGCTACGGAATACTCACCACCTTGTTACTCCAAATGGCCGACCGGGAATGCCAGGGACGCATCGCTTTTGTCCTCGAAGGCGGTTACAGCGTCAAGGGCATTGAAGAATGCGGCCTTAAATTTCTCCAGCAACTGTGCAGAACCGGCATTGGCGAAAGCGAGCAATCCGGTTCCTGGAGCCAGCATTTCCAATTTATCCCATCCACCGTCTCCAAAGTGATCGAGGTGCAAAAGACTTTCTGGCCCCACCTTATCTGAGACCCCCCCTACCCCCAACCCACACGCGTCATTTGCGCCTGCGGCCCGGCTGAGTGACACCCCTGTCACCGCACGGTTGACACATCACCTGTCAGGCGGCTCTTTTAATGACAACATCAAAATATAACTACTTGATATAATGTATTAAATAAATTATCGCGGAATAATTTTTTTTGGCATGTTCTTTGATCTGCTAATGATATATCAAAAAAGAAACAAGTTTAAATACAAGTTGCAGAAGGAGGTAACATGCCGGGCTTACCATCGAACATTTCGGAGAATTCACCATTCGCCTTTCCCGATGTCGATCGTCAATACCGGTATCGGAGGCTTTCCAGACGGTTTGTCCTGCTGACACTGGTATGTTCTGTCTTACCGTTACTGCTGGTGGGGTGGGGTATCAGCATCCATTACAAGCATTTTGCCGAAACCCGGGTCATGATGTCATTTCGAAACGAAGTGCAGCACCACCGGAAAGTCATCGAACTGTTTTTGAAAGAGCACAGTTCCAGGCTTAAACTTCTTGCCATGACCCACAGTCGGCAGGACTTCCGCCAACCCGGGCGACTGAGATTCATTTTCGACATGATCAATCAGGAGCACTGGAGTCTGACGGATCTTGGGGTCATCGATGCCGAGGGGTATCACATGGCCTATGTGGGCCCCTACGACCTGCTGAATAAAAACTATCGAGAGGCTCACTGGTTCAAGATGGTCATGGAAAAAGGGCTATACATCAGTGACATGTTCATGGGATTTCGCCGGGAGCCCCATTTTGTCATTGCGGTCAGAGGGAGTGATGACCAGGGGCCATGGATTCTGAGAGCCACCGTGGATACGGAGGCATTTCGGGCGTTGGTGGAAAATGTCATGATCGGCAGGACCGGTGAGGTGTTTCTTGTCAACGGGTCTGGTATTTATCAGACCACCGCCCGATACAGCGGCCGGATCATGGAAAGTTCTTCTATGCCGGTGGGCGAAGTCCATCCCGGCATCCGGGTGCGGCAGGAGGCCGTTAAAACCGGTTCCACAGGCGAAAAAACGGAGCGGCAGATCGTAAGCACCGCATGGCTGGAGACGCCACAATGGATGCTCGTGGTCCGGCAAGATCTTGACGAGGCCTTCGGTGTTGAGAATCGGGCCAACCTCTCGGTTCTGGTTTTTCTCCATGTCAGTGCCGCCACCATCCTGCTGGTTACGGTTCTGGTGACACGCTACATGCTGAATCTGGTCAAACACAGGGACACCGAGACCGAAATCCTGAACCGTCAACTCATTCAGACCAGCAAGATGGCCTCCATCGGCCAACTATCCCTGGGTGTGGCCCATGAAATAAACAATCCCCTGGCGATTATTTCAACTGAACGCGAAATTCTACTGGATGCCTCCAGGGATGCCAACGGCATTGATCCGGAATTCGGTGCGCAGTTGGACGATTCCATGAATCAAATCAATACGCAGATCAAACGATGCACACGCATCACCCATAACCTGCTAAGGTTTTCCCGAAGAACGCAATCTGTCATGGATATGGTGGACATTAATTCCTTTATCCGGGAGATTGTCGAGCTGATGGAGCGTGAAGCGAAATCGTCCGGCATCACCTTTTTCGATCGGCTGTCGCCGGATGTGCCGCCGATTCTTTCGGATCCATCTCAACTCCAGCAGGTGTTTTTGAACCTGGTCACCAACGCCATTGATGCCCACGAGGGTAAACAACAATGTGGTTCCGTGGCCGTCAGCTCCACATTTCTGGAAACCAAAGGCGTTGTGGAGATCGTTGTGTCGGACACTGGCTGCGGTATACCGGAGGATAATCTGCCCAAAGTGTTCGATCCCTTTTTTACCACCAAACCCATGGGGAAAGGCACGGGGCTGGGTCTATCGATCTGCTACAGCATCATCATGCGGTTGGGAGGGGAGATTCAGGTGAAGAGCATACTCAACCAGGGAACCGATTTTATCATCCGGCTGCCGCTTCGGTCATCGGAAGTGCAGTTGGCTTTGAATGACCCTGAAAACCAAATGAAATATGCCGCTTGAGCTGTCTGAGATGGCCATGACGTTCTGAATCGAAATATTTTTTCTGGTGACAAACGCGCCTGTGGAATGGAGGTAGCGATGATCGGAACAAAAATACTGCTGGTGGATGACGAGGTAATTTTCACAAAAAACATGAATCGGCTGTTGGATGCCAGAGGCTACCAGTCCCTGTCAGTCAATGGCGGGGCAGAGGCAATCCGTGCCCTTGAAAAAGACGCCTTTGATGTGGTCGTGCTGGATCTGAAAATGCCGGGGATGGACGGGCTCACCACCCTGAAGGAGATGAAGAAGCTGGGGCTTTTTACCCAAACCCTGATACTCACCGGTCACGGATCCATTGATTCGGCCTTGGAGGCAGTCAAACTGGGCGCCTACGACTACCTGGCCAAACCCTGTCAAATCGAAGAGCTGGTGGCCAAGATAGAGGGTGCCTGGGATAATAATAAAGATGACATTCAAGCGTTCAAGATAACAACTGACGATGAACATGATCGACCGGTGACATAAGCCGGTGCCGGTCATCAATTGCGATTGCCGTTAACACCCGCTCCCAGCAAGAGCGGGATGGGGTGAGGGTTATAACGTCGCAGATTCAGACCAGACAAAGCATAATCATCTGCTCAAGAAGAAAATAATGACAAATGAATCAGGCTGGATGGCACGATGGAAAGCACGCGTCCGTGAATTGAAAACGGAAGTTCAAGCCCTTTTACTGGCCTACCGGGATAATCGTGTCCCCTTGAAGGCCAAAATTGTGGCGGCCCTGGTGGTGGCCTATGCCGTCAGCCCCATTGACCTGATCCCGGATTTCATTCCGATTTTGGGCTATTTGGATGATCTGATCCTCCTGCCTTTGGGTATCATGCTGGCCGTGAAAATGATTCCGGCTGACGTGATGCAGGAATGCCGCGCCAAGGCAGACGCCGCATTGCCTGGAAAAAAGTCCAGTGTCATCATGGGTACGGTCATGATTATCGTTCTGTGGATGGCAATCATTGTTGCCGCTGTTAATTTCAGCAGCAAAATGGTACCCTGGCGATCATTCATCCCGATTGAGGTACAGCGGTTGCTTCATGTAGACCTTCCATGTTCTCCTGCCGAAACACCATCCGCTCCCCTTCCGCCGTTGCACTGAATCAGGCGACTTGCATAAATATTTTTCGTGCAATTATTTAATAATCAGAATAATGTATGAAACAATTCAATAATTCCGTTTATCAATCTGGTTTTTTTTCTTCATGGAGGTTATCAATGAAAAAAGCAGTCCTTTTTATCCTCATATTTTTTATGGCATTGATCCCTGTAATCGGGTCGGCAAATACAGACGATTTTCCGTTTACGTTAAATGGGCATACCTGGGTGAATCAGCAGGCGTTTATCGACAGCGGTAGCCGATGCAGTACGCGGGTCGTCGATGAAATCGAGCAGGAATTCATCGAAGAAGCCCTAAGGCGGTTTGCTTCCCAATACCGCGTTCTGGACAGAGTGGCGGGTTCGGTCACCATTCCTGTTTATGTGCATGTAATCAACAAAGGCACAGGTATTTCAAACGGGGATGTGCCTATCAGCCAGATACAGGAACAGATAGTTGTTCTGAATGAATCGTATGCCGGCCTGACCGGCGGGGCGGAAACACCATTCGTGTTTGAACTCATATCGGTCGATCGTACCACAAATGCACAATGGTATACCATGACACCCGGTTCCACTGCTGAATACCAGGCAAAACAGGCACTTCGGCAGGGCGGGGCAGATGCTTTGAATCTGTATACGGCAAATATCGGAAATGATCTTCTGGGATGGTCGACCTTTCCGTTCGATTATGCTGCCAATCCGAAGAACGACGGCGTTGTGGTCCTTTTTTCCTCCCTGCCTGGCGGAGAGGCGGTTCCCTATGATGAAGGTGACACGGCGACCCATGAAATCGGCCACTGGCTGGGATTGTATCATACATTTCAGGGAGGATGTCGGAATCGTGACATGGTCAGGGATACGCCTGCCGAACGGAGGGCAGCATATGGTTGCCCGATCGGAAGCGATACTTGCAGCTTTCAATCCGGCTTGGATCCGATCACCAATTTCATGGACTATTCGGATGACCCGTGCATGTTTGAATTCACCTCGGGACAGTCAACCCGAATGGACAGCATGCATCAGACGTATCGTACGCCATGACAACAGTTGATTGCATCTGTTTTGCCGAAATGTGACATCCTGGAATCCCGGCATTTCGGCATGGTGGTGGATATCCTATTCGTTCCAGTGGATGAATATCCCCTTTGTTTTGTCTGCCGGGATGATACAGAAAATGGTTCAGCTCAACCGCCCAGAGCCATATCCGGCATGTCAACAGCCGCTGTCGTAAAGTCCGTGATGGCATTCATTTTGCCCAGCGTTACCGGAAAAACGGCACGAATATAAAACTCTGTGGTTTTCAGCACCCCCTCGTAGAAAGCTGCCTGCCGGTTGGATTGGGCGGCTTCTTTTCTGGCATCCGGACTTAGGTTTCCGGCCAGTTTTTCCAGCTTTGGTGCGGCAGCCACGGCCCGCCACAGATGCATCCAGGCCATGATCACATCCCCGACCACATCCAGAAACGGCTGAGCAAACGCAAATGCGGTCATTACCTGGGGCGACATGGCGTTCATCCCCAGACTCATGGCCACTTCGCCCAGCCGGTTGACGCCCGCTTCGGTTCGTGTCGCCAGATCGGCCAGTACTTCGATTGTTTTGGCGGCTGCAATGGTCTTTTGCATCTCGGCCAGCAGACTCATGAAATAGGCCCCCTTTTTCATACCCAGCTTTCTGCCCAGGAGATCCATGGCCTGAATGCCATTGGTGCCTTCATAGATACTGGTGATCTTGCAGTCCCGCAGGAGCTGTTCGACCGGATATTCCTGCGTGTATCCGTATCCCCCAAACACCTGAACCGCCTGGGTGCAAACCTCAAAAGCCCGGTCCGAGCAGTAAGATTTGACAACCGGCGTCATCATTTCGATCAGCCCCTGGTACCTGTCCCGGTCCGCATCATTTTCAGAAACCGCCACATGATCAAAACAATGCCCGATATAATAGATGAAGCTTCTCATCCCATCGACATACGCCTTCATCCAGATCAGCATGCGTCTTACATCCGGATGCTGAATGATGGCTAACGACGGAGACGCGGGATCCATCATGCTGAGAAGACTTTTCCCCTGGATTCTGTCTCTGGCGTAATTGAGGGCATTCATGTAGGCGGCACTGGACATGGAAAATGCCTGAAGGCCCACGCCCAGCCGGGCCTCATTCATCATGTGAAACATCACCCTCATACCCTTGTTTTCTTCTCCCAGAAGCAGCCCCTGGCACTTTCCCTTTCCCCCCAGCGTCAAACTGCACGTCGCGCTGCCATGAATCCCCATTTTTTCTTCGATACCGGTGCATATCACATCATTGGGATCCCCCAGGCTGCCATCCGGATTGACCCGGATTTTGGGAACGATAAATATGGATATGCCCTTTATCCCTGCCGGTGCGCCTTCGATTCGGGCCAAAACCGGATGGATGATGTTTTCCGTCAGATTCTGCTCACCTGCGGTGATAAAAATTTTGCTCCCGCTGATGCTGAAGGTGCCATCCGGATTCCGGGTTGCGGTTGTGGTCAGAGCCCCGACATCGCTGCCAGCCCCTGGCTCGGTCAAGAGCATGGACCCGCCCCATTTGCCGGTATACATGTTGCTGAGAAACAGATTTTTCTGGTCATCCGTACCATACACTTCGATCAGTTTCCCTGCGCCGTGACACAGGCCCGGATACGTACAAAATGAACAGTTGGCGCCGTTGAAATATTCGGATATGGCCAGACTGACCGAGACCGGAAGCCCCTGGCCCCCGACTTTTGGATCGTCGAACAGCGTGATCCATTCGCCTTCCCGAAAGAGCCGGAATGCCCGATGAAAACTTTCCGGAACCTTGACCACGCCATTTTCAAAACGGCATCCTTCCCGATCGCCTGATGCGTTGATTGGCAGCAGCTCTTTAACTGCCAGATTTCTGGCCTCATTGACAACCATATCCAGAACCTTTCGGTTCATGCCGTCAAATTTTTCTGAAGCCAGAAGCGATTCGATTTCCAGTTGCTCGTATAGCGTAAAATCCATATCCCGGCGGTCTGAAATTTCCTGAGACATTTTTTCTCCTTGTTAAAACTGAATTGGGCAACAGCACCTAAAATAGATCCAATAGGGCCTATTGGTCTATATATGATGTCCAGCTCCATGCAAGCGTTTACGAAATTATTTTTCTGAAAAACTATAGAAATAAAATAGGACTCAAAAGACATAAATGATATTCCGAGTCATCATTATTTCAGGACATCGGTGTAGGCGGAATGACCAAAGCCGATCCTTCGGCCACCAGTTCGCTTTTCTGGTTGGTCCATCTCAGTGACAGTTTAACCCATCGTTTCTTTTCCAGCTTTTCGGCGATTTCTGCGGTTGCCGTAATCGTATCCCCAAAATAGGTGGGGGCCCGGAACCGGGTCGTGATTTCCAGCGCGACTGTGCCCAGCCCTGGCAGTTTCATGCCCAGTACCGGCGCGATCAGGCACTGCGGCAGAGCGCCATGAGCGATGCGGGTGCCAAAGGGAGTCATTTTGGCAAATTCCTCATTCAGATGCATGGGGTTGAAATCACCCGAGATACCGGCAAAGAGATATACATCGGTTTCTGAAATGGTTTTGGTAAAGGATGCGGACATGCCGATTTCCAGTTCGTCATAGGTATACCCGATCTCAATTTTTGGTTTTTCATCGACCATAAAATGATCGATATCCATGATGGTGGATGTGGTCTTTTTGGCAAACACGGCCTTGACCCGCAATCCGGTTTTCATTTGGCTGACCTGAACCCCTTTGACGATATGGGCAAATGGCGTGTCAGCCCCGTCCAGTCTGATCAGGCCCATAATATAGGGCGGTTTGACCGGCTGATACGGCTCCTCATAGCGGATGACCGTAAAATTGGTCACGGTTCCGGTGTGTTTCAGTTCCACCCAGTTGTCAGTCAGATCGGCAAAACAGCGTTCACAGGTGGATCGGGGCGGTGTGAACACGGTGTTACAGGTATTGCATTTGACGCCCATGATCGTTTTTTGATCCCGAAGACTGATAATGAACCGGCTTCCGGTTCTTCCGGCGAAATATTGATAGGGAAGGGCCAGTTTGCCTTCCACGATAAAACTGTCTGAAGATTGCATGGTCTCTCTCCTTGAAAGTTGAGATTCATTCGGAATATTTCAAAATTGAAATCTCAAATCTCAAATTCATGGGATGATTTCAAAATAGAGAATATCGGTAATTGCGCCGGTCCGGTTGGTGTTCCATACCGGCCGAACCCGTGCCCCTTTTGTTGCCTGATCAATATCCGATGGTTTCAGTTCATGCCACAGGGTTTCATGCCCTTTGCAGCCGTCCAGCAGAAAATGAGCGGTGATATAGGGGGTTTCCCGGCCTTCTCCGGTCAGGGGATCCGGGCTGGCATAATACGTGATATCCGGAATGGTGATCACGCCTTCCGGTCCGACCTCGACCCACTCGGTGGCCCGGACCCGGCATTCGGCACAGATCTCCCGCGGCGGCAGTTGAAGCCTGCCGCAGGACGGGCATTTGTTGGCCAATATTTTTTTTTCCTTCAGGGCATTCAAGAATTTGCCCATGACAGGACCTGTGGCAAACCGCTGGGGAATGGACAGCACCTGTTTCAGAACAATCAGCTCTTCCGGTTTTTCTTCAGCCTCACCATCCGCAGACGGCGGGGAATATTTTTTGAAGAATCGCGTGGCCTTGGTTAAAAGTCCCAGATCCCCCGCCACCTTTAGCCTGCCGGATGTAAATGCCGTCATGCCATCCAGCTTACCGAGCGTGATGTCAATCCAGTCCTTTGCCGATATGGTGGTCGTTACATGGGGTGTGTGCAGGCCTTTTAACACCTGCACCACACCGTCCGTGACACTGACGGTCCACTCCCCGCCACCGGTTCCGGTGATGATATACCCATAATTGGCCGTGATGTCCTTGACCCCATCCGGATTGACCCGGGACTCCATGGTTCCGAAAATATCCGCGACCGTCACCTCCGGTCCCTTGCTTTTTTTCGGTCTGGGCGTCATACCCCATTTTCTCAGATCTTTTTTCAAAACCTTGCCGATGGGGCTTCGGGGAAAATCATCTTCCAGAATTTCCACATATTGGGGGACCTTGAATTTGGCCAGATGCTGACTGCAATAGTCAATCACTTCGGCTTCGGTAAGGCTGTCATCGAGTGCCTTGACAAACACCTTGACCGCCTCTCCCATGGTCGGATCCGGCACCCCGACGGTAGCCGCCTCCTGAATCTTGGGATGAGTGGCCAGCAGATTGTCAATTTCCTTGGGATAAATGTTTTCGCCGCCCCGAATGATCATATCCTTGATGCGATCCACGATGAAAATATAGCCGTCTTCATCCTGATAGCCCACATCGCCGGTGTGCAGAAACCCGTTGATAATTGCGGATTCGGTTTCCTCGGGCCGGTTGAAATAGCCTTTCATGACAGCATCGCCGCCGATGATGATTTCTCCCGGCTGCCCGGTTTGGACATCTTTTCCGTCTTCATCCACAATTCGAATGGTCTGTCCGGGAAGCGGCAGACCAATGGAGCCGATTTTTCGGACCCCGTCCCGTGGATTCAGGGTGCTGACGCAGGTGGCTTCGGTCAGGCCATATCCTTCCACAATCGGAATGTTGAAGGTTTCCTGAAAGCGGGAAAATGTTTCCGGAGTCAGGGGCGCAGCCCCGCAGATGCCAAATTTAAGCGAACTCAGATCGTATTTCTGACGGGTGGGATCAGACAGAAGAATCTGATACACGGCAGGCACGGCTGACCAGAAATTGACCTGGTAGCGCTCCACCACCTCCCAGAATTCACCGGCGCTGAAGTTTTTCCGCAGCACAATGGTCAGTCCGACACCCAGGCTGAAGGTGCAGGTCAGCATGGCATTGACGTGAAACAGGGGCAGAAAACACAGGACGGTCTGACGTTCTTCCAGACCCATGGCTTTCGTTACACCTTCGACATCGGCCAGAACATTGCGATGGGAAAGCAGCACGCCTTTGGGATTTCCGGTTGTACCCGATGTATAAAAAATGTAGGCCGTATCCTGTTCATCGCTGTGGCATTCCACTGGCGTGGCATCGACGGCTGTCATCAGGGATGAAAAGGGGATATGGCCGGGCTGTGATGCCGGGCCGATTTCGATAACGGTTTTCAGATGCGGGCACCGGTCCCGAATTGCTGACAGGATGGGAAGATACTGATCCGCGATGATCAGCCCGGATCCGCTTGAATCATTCAGCAGATATTCGATTTCAGGGCCTTTCCACCAACCATTGATGGGCCCGGCGACTGCGCCGATCTTTTGAATGGCAAAATAGGCGATCAGGACTTCCGGACTGTTCTGAACCAGTACATGAATGAAATCACCCTTGGTGAATCCAAGATTTTTCAGGCTGTTGGCCAGAATATTGACACGGTTTCCGAATTCCGAATAGGTCAGGGTATCCTCATAAAAGCGCAGATACGGCTCGTTTCCAAATTTTTGTACAGCCTGATCCAGATATTTACCCAGGTTCATAACCACCTCCTGTTTATTATGAATTCAGCCGGGGCGCTTCCCGGGTCAGCAGAAACAATACGGTCCACATGGTTCCGCCAAATCCGGAGGCCATGGCCTGATTGACAGGTTTTTTAATCTGATGATCGCCGGCGATTCCCATAATCTGCATGGCCGCTTCGGCGACCCGAATCATGGCCGTAGCGCCGATCGGGTTGGATGCGGTCACCCCGCCAGACGGATTGACCGGAAACGCGCCGTCCATGCCGATGCCATGATTCTCCACCAGTATCAGATGCGCATCCCCCTCCAGAAGCAGAAATTCCCGAAGCCAGTCAAT
>Ga0366818_10037_pt1 | contig 59572 bp, 53 predicted proteins | sample TotcelFGM3001N14_FD_207090 | JGI IMG/M metagenome (GOLD analysis project Ga0366818, IMG submission 207090) | Enriched cells from coal bed in the Powder River Basin, Montana, United States - Total cells FGM rep3 HSBNCT.FGM.300.1.N14 ...
GCCTTCAGCCTTTGACGGAACTTTCGCGGGAACCACGGTACCCAGGTCCCTTTCGCAAGATTTCTCCAGATACATATCCTACCAGCGCCTCCGTTTGGGGGTGGAACATCACTACACTACCTGGTATCCATCGTAAATATTGTAATAATGCACTTGTGTATTAAGCAAATATAGCCGTTGGCTATCTCGTGTTTACCACAGAGAAATGGACTATCCACAATATATCTAATTACCACTTAACCATATTAACATAATAACTATGTTTAATTTATGTGTTAATAATTAGATAAAAATTTATAATAAACAGTTTTTTCAACAAATAACATAGGCATCAATAATGTTATTTTAGTTCCTTGTGATATATTTGATTCAATTAACATACTACCTCCAACATATTCCAATCGTTCGTAAATAGTAAACAAGCCATACCCTTTTATTTTATTTTTATTATGGTCAATTAGATTTATATCAAAACCTATACCATTATCTTCTACTATAATACGAAAGTCATTGCAGGCTCGCTGTATAGATATTTTTACAATAGTTGCTTGTGAATGCTTAACAATATTAGATAGCAATTCTTTTAGCGATTGAAAAAGAATAATGTTCCTTTCGCCCTTTAGAGGTTTTGGTTGTTCATCCTTGCTTACCTGGATTTTGATTTGATACTCCTGTGAAAAATGTTCCGCCAACCATTCTATTGCCTCTTCAAGGCCTAACTCATAGAGAATGGGAGGGCTGAGTGCGAACATTATGGATCGTATGCTCTTTATGGTTTGGCCGACCAGTTCTCTGATCCCCGGGACGAGAGAATCACAAGTGGATGTGCCAATTTTTGCATACAGTTCCTCGACCTTTATGCCAATCATAGTTAGCACTTGGCCAACGTGGTCATGGAGCTTGGTGGCTATTTGTCGCCGTTCACGCTCTTCTATCAGAGATAATTCGGATGTCAAAGATTGGAGCTGTTTTTGGTAATTAACAATTTTCTCCTCCGCCTGTTGTCTAGTAGTAATATCCTCGATCATGGCGATGACAAATTGCGGCTGGTTTTCCGCATCCCTCACAATAGAGGCAGAAGTTGAACCCCATACTTCATGAAGTTCATTATGTATATAACGCATATTGATTCTGCAGGCTTCAATGTCACCATTAATTAATTTTTTAAAATCATTCTTGAATTGGGCGATATCTTGAGGGTGTATTGCTTGAACAAAAAGTACTCCTGTTAATTCATTTTCATCATAACCAAGCATATTTTGTAATGCAGGATTACATTCAAGTATCCACCCCTCTTTGTCTAATAAGGCTATGCCACTAGGAGCCTTTTGAATAATTTCTCTTACCTGATTCTCACTAGCGATCAGAGCTTTTTCAACCTTTCGACGATCAGCTATTTCTAATTGCATTTCTCTATTAGTGTTTTTGATATCACTTAAAGCCTTACGTAATTCATTTTCAATCCTTTGTTTTTCGTCTAATATATTATAATTAATCAATAATTTTCTTATAATGAAGTTCGATATTGTTGAAATAATAAATGCATAGATAATTAATAAAAGGTAATAATTACGCAATATATCAAATTTCATATATATTGCTTTTACAGTTTCATCTAAAATTAATAATAATATAGCAGTTACTATTGTAAGCAGCACTACACTAAGGGCCGGGATTAAAATTTTAAACTTGATTGACATGATAACTTTTTCCTAAGGGCTTTTTTAGGTTACGTACGCAAAAAATCTTTTTGGGCCATGCGAAAATATAAAAATGCTTTCATTCATAAATAAAACCTTAAAACTGGATAAATTAAATCAGGGAAATTACGTATTTTTCACCCGAAAAATCCTGATTTTCATATCAGGACCTATGACGAGTCGAAAATAGATGAAGATCTTAACCCGCTTTATTCATGAAGGGGCTGAGGGGCACTTGTCCAGGCTTGGTTTGGGGGCGAAGAAGGCAACGAGGGGGCTGAGAGAAGGCGGAAGGAGCCTCGGAGGTCATTTTTCGATCAGGATGCTGCCAGAGACAGCCTCAGGGTTGATTTTGGACGCACCTATCCCCAGGGTTAAGCCCAACGGCTGGGGGAAGCGGGATTAACCGGGGCTGGCCCGCAGGTTTTGCAACAGCGCGGCCAAGAGGTCGCGGTAAGGATAACCCGAGGCCAGGTGCACCCAGATGCGGCGGCTGGTCTCCCGGATGCGGGCGCCGATCTTCAAGAGCTTGAGCCGCAAGGTATGGACCTGAGCCGTAGCCAGTTCCGTGCCCTGGAGGTGGTGGCGCAGCAGCCAAAACAGGCAATAGGCGGCAGTGTGGAGCAGTAGCCGGAACTGATTGGCAGGAAGCGATGGCAACTCAGGCGATCGGCCTTGATATCGAGTTTAAGTTCCTTGATGCGGTTTTCCACGTCGCCCCGGAGCACGTAGATGTCGTCATAGACAAACTGGGGCTTGCGGCTCAGGTTGGTGACCACAAAGAGCTGATTGGCCCCCAGGTGGGTATATTCCACCTTGGCGATGATCCGGCGGGGCTTGTCCCAGGAGTCCGCCTGGTAGCTGAAGGAGGTGAAGAGCCGTTGTTTCTCCCCCGTCTCCTGGTACTGGCGTTGCGCCTTTGACAAGAGCGGCGCGGTCTCTGCCAAGAGCCGGTTATTGGTGATGAAACCGATAACGTAGCGGGTCTTGGGTTGGTCTTCCAGATAGCTATAGAGGGCGGGCACGGCAAAACCGGCATCGGCCCAAAAGAGGATCAGGGCCTTGGGATAGGCCTGCTTCAGCTTCTGGATCAGCCGCTTGAGCACCGCCAGCGCCCCGCGGGAGGAGTGGGTGTTGCCGGGGCGCAGCACCGCGGCCAGGGGAAAGCCATCGCGGCCGTCAAAGACCAGGAGCGGATGATACATGTGCTCTGCGTAATAGCCGTGGAAGAAGCTGAGTTGCTGCCGGCCGTGGGTGGGGTCGTCGGTGCCGTCCATGTCCAGGACGATGACCTTCCGGGGGCCGGGATGGGTTTTGAGGTACAGCTCCAACAGCCGATCGCAGAGGCGGCGCAGGTCCTTGGCGGTGACCCGGTTCTCAAACCGGGACAGAGTCGGCTGGGAGGCCAGGTCGCCGTCACTCTCCGGGGCCTTGCCGGCCATGATCTTGAAAGCCGGGTCCTTGGCCAGGGTAGCGGCATCATTGTTGTCTTCGTAGCCCCGGGCAATGGCGAACAGGCGTTGCCGTACCAAAGTCAGAAGATCATGTTTAACCTTGTGACCATCCCGAGGATCATGGAGGCAGCGGGCGGCGTTTTCAGCGATGCGGTAGCGCTGGTCCAACTCCCGGAGCAACAGGCCGCCGGCATCGGAGGTGATCCGGCCCCCGGCAAAATCGGCCACGACTTCCTTGGAGAAAAGGCTTTCAAAGATGAGCTGCTTATGGCAGACTGTTTCCATAGGGTATCATGGCTGAGGAGTTGTTTGTTTAGCGACAACAGCATCTTAGCAGATACCCTATGCATTTTTAAGCACTTTTCGTGAATAATTCGGGCTAAGTCGGTTTCCCTGAGGGCACAGGTAGTGGTCGGTAGCCTCCTCGTAATAAAAATCCTATAAGGCAAACCGCTTCCGCCGGGGCCAGTACCGCCGTTGCGCCGCGTAGCGGGGGTCCCGTCGCCGGAAATAGATGTCAGGGATATAAGCATCCAGGTGACACTACCCCGGCATTTCGTGTAATCTATGGTTCGGTCGCTGTGTCAAACTCAACACCGTCAATCAATAAATGCGGAGTGCCCGACTCTATTGATAAGAAATACATGTCCAGCAAATGGTTAGCCTGTGTTATGCTTGCTATGGGGATTGAGAAAGTCACCCACTTCCAGGAGGTTGAAGTAATTCCAGCCACGCTGACCGGGGCCCAAACAGCGGAGAGGTTAGCCGCGAGGGTCACTGCACCCGCCGCACTCAGGCGCACCCGCATCCGAACCAACAGGGTCGTGTCACTGTGGCCAACATAGCGCGAGAGATCAAGACAAGAAAAAATCAAAGGGGGCGCCCCGGTGTCAGCAGGGCCCAGAGACAAAACCGTCTGACTGTTATTGACGCAATTGGCATCAGCTACAAACGGCCGCACAAAGGTTCCCCGGCTCAGTTTGTGAATAGACAAGAAGCCCGGCAATTCGCGGTCTGGCAGAGGGTTGAGAGGAAATCGTGAAGTGCTGAAGTTGCGCCAGGTCCAGGTGATAAGTTGCGGAAAGGCAGAAACGTTGACATTGGGGCAAGTGGCACCACCATTGCTGACAAAAACATTGTCCTCTTCGATGCAGGTCGGGGCGTTAGCCGCAAGATAGAGTCCGTTGATCGCCCCGGACCCGGCTTGCCCATAAGCCCGGTTGCCCCGGATGACGTTGCTCGGTCCCCCTGCCGCACCATTATTGCCATCATCGTTAACTCCACCTATCCAGATCAGGTTGGCGTACTTCCCATAATTCGCTCCAAAAGTGGCAAAGGTGTTATTGAGAATCATGCCTCGGGCAAGAGAGCCAAAGTGTAGAACATCAGTATTCACGGTGTTCAAAATGGTAAGATTGTCCAGTTCCAGCTTGTTGCCCTCAAACCAAAACCCGTCCAGGTTGGCAAGAGACGAAACATCGAGCCAGCGGCCCCGGTTTGAACTCCAAATACCCCCGGAAATTGCGACATTATTGCAACTGCGGGCATAATCCAAGGGCGTAGGCCCATCAAAAAAGACAGCCGAGCCAGAATCGAGGGTGCCGCATCGGTGAATAAAGTAATCCCGCATCCGCAGTTCCCACATCGTACGAAAGCGAATGGCCCGCCCCACACAATTCTGGACCGACAACCATTCAATCTTGGTCAAGTGGCAGCAGTCCATGACCAACCCGGCATCGCTGATGGTCCGGTCGTTGCCATCAATATTGATGTTACGGAGATACGGGTGCAGAAAAGTGCTCGCACCGGCAGAAAAGACCCCCAGGAATTTCAGTACATAGGCTTGGTTGCCGGCGGCTTTCAGGGTCCCACCCGGCGATTGGGTCCCGTACAGCATCTGCGAGTCCGAGATAATCGACAGGGTTTTTTGGACCAGGAGACCTGCAGTCACATAAGTTCCCGTAAGGCGGATCACTCCACCGGTTGGAGTTGCGGTCACCGTATTATTCAAAGCAGCAGTGTCATCGGTAGTTCCATTGCCGACCGCGCCGAACCATTCCGGGTAGACATAAGTGACTGAACTTCGGGTAAAAGTCACCTTGCCGGTACCGATCAGAGAGAATATTGGGTATAAGCCAGCGTCGAGAGGCCCATTGATGGCCAAGGTCTTGGTGGTGGCGACGATGAGTATCGCTCCACGTTCGGGTTTCAGAGTGACGTTGGCGGGGATGGTCAGGTTATCGCCGATGCTCCAGGTGCCGGCAGGGATTCTGAGCACTGCCTGGTTCCCGCCAATGGCGGTGACGGCGGCCTGTAGCGTGCTGCCATACTTGGGGTCGCCCACCCAGATTTCATACCCCAACCTTTTATCTACTCGTTCCAGTCCGGTGTCAAAGAGGTTTTTCTCTATTTCGCCCTTGGCCCCCAGGCTCGGCTCATAGAGGAAATTGTTGGGGGTCCAGGTACCAGCAACAGCCGGGATGGCCGCCCACAGTAAAAAACTTATAGCCACCAGTGTGCGTAACATATTCATTGTCCCCGCCTTCCCCCGCCTGAATCTTCATGAATTATTCGGGCTAATGGGCATGAAGATTATTCTTGGGTAATCCGAAATACTTTCCGAGTAGTGATGACGCCTTGGGCCACCTTGTCCCAGCCGTCTGCCGCCATGGTCTTCATGGCCTGACCGACGGCTTGCTGGCGCAAGCAGGATAAGGGGGATAGAAGTTGTCTTGATTCTTTAGCCCGGTAAGATTTCTTGAACAATTTGCGCCACCAGGAATTTTTCCAACAAGAGATATTGTCCGCAGCGTCCCGAGCGGGAACCTCCGAGCCGTTTCTTAAAAAATGTTACCTTTTTGAAATTGTTCCATCAGTTTGGTTTGACACCCAGATGTTCAGGCCATCGAAAACTACTCCCCAGGGGTTCTTACCAGTGGAGAATAAACCAAGATTTTGTCCGTCCTCAGCCCATAATTTAGTTACATTATTGCTTCCGAAATTGGTTACCCATATATTTGAACCATCAAAAGCTACTCCAATAGGTTCATTGTTAACAGGAAATTCTCCTAACTTACTACCATCACTAGCCTTAAGTTTGGTTACAGTATGACTGTTTCTATTTGCAACCCATATATTAGCGCCATCAAATGCTATGCCAACCGGGTTAATGCCAACAGAAAATATACCTATTATTGCACTATTGTCTGGACCTATAGCTTTTACCTGAGACACATTATTTACTTTATCATCTATAGCTATATGACTTACTTCTGACCGAGATGCTCCGGCCGTATTATCGTTTGCAATATTCTTATCTGCACACAATTTAGTTACATTATTGCTTCCGGAATTAGTAACCCATATATTGACACCATCAAAGGCAATACCCATTGGCTGATTGTCTACCTTAAATGTACCAAGAGGGGTGCCGTCAACAGCTCTTAATTTAGTTACGTCCCCACTTATAGAATTAACAACCCATATATTATCACCATCGAATGCAACCCCTGTTGGACCAGTTCCCACTGCGTAACTCCCAACTTTCTGTCCATTACTTGCCTTCAATACTGTTAGATCGTTGGAACCGTAATTTGTGACCCAAATATTAGTCCCATCAAACGCAAGACCCGTAGGTTTACCCCCCACATTAAAATTGCCAATTATTTTCCCCTCAATAGCCCTAATTTTAGTTACAGTATCATTCTCTGAATTGGCGACCCATATATTGTCGCCATCAAAGACGAGCCCTGACGGCGTGTTACCAACAAAAATATCAGGAAATACGTTGTTTACATGATACCATTGTAGGAGGGCGGTCTGTTGCGGGTTTAACCTCAAGCCGCCGGGACCTTTAAACTCTTGAGGCCCAAGACTACCAGGTAGCCCCTGTGGTTCCTGTGGTCCCTGTTCTCCCTGGGCTCCTGTAATTCCTCGAGGTCCTTGAGGTCCTTGAGGTCCTGTGGGTCCTGTGGGTCCTTGAGGTCCTGTGGGTCCTTGAGGTCCTGGGGATACTGGGGGTACTGGGGGTACTGAGGGTACTGGGATGGGGGTCGGTTCTTGAAACCATCCACCGTTTAGCGTAGTTTTATTCAAAGTAGTTGTATTCATAATATTATCATTTAATGGATCTTTGGAGTTTGGTATTTTCTTTGTTTCCTGTGATGCGTAAGCGTGGGAGCCAAAGGATTCTTGTTGAAGTGTAATTATGTTAGGGATTATGGGCAAATAGGAGACTATTATGCATGAGGATATTATGTTTATTAAAATCTTTTTAATCATTAGTAAATATTCCTCCAATATGAGAAATAAATTTAATCCCCGTCACCTTCATGAGTGGCGAATGCCCGGTTTGTAAGGAATTTTTTCAGAAACTTGCGAGACAAATAATATATCGTAATATTCGAAATTAAACTTTAGCGGGATGTTGAAAAACTTTTTACCATGAACCCCCAAAAATCGCGGTCTAACAGGTTAAAGAGATACTTTAATTAATGATAACAATTTGTTACCTGGAGACAACGATTATGCGCGGTGATGATGTACAGCAGCAAGCCATGTTCAGCTACCTTTCACCCGAAGCTTGATTTCCCCAGGATCATCCGCTCCGACCGATCCGGAAAATGGTGAATCAAGCGTTGGCCGAACTCTACGGACAGTTTCAGGCTATGTATTTCCGGGAGGGGCTCCCTTCCATCGCCCCGGAGAAGCTGCTGCACGGCTTGTTGCTTCAGGTCCTTTAAACCATCCACAGCGCCCGACTGTTGATAGAGCAGTTGTTGATAAATAAATAATCACCACAGAGGTATGGCCAAGAAGAGGTCCGCCAGGTACCATATACCTTGCCAGACAGTCGAAAAAGGTAGCAACTATTTCGCATTTAATTAGGCCAAACAAAAAAGGCAAAGCCCCGACTGACTCTGCCTTCGTGGATTATTAAATGAGGAATAGCCGGCTAATTCTTCCTGAACCTCCTTAATCCCGCCAGGACCAGGAGGCCAGAGCCCAGGAGCCAGACCGCTCCGGGGATGGGGACCTGGTTAAACTGGAAGTCAGGACCGAAACGGCCGTAGTTTGCGTAGCTGATCTCTTCGGGATAGGCGAAGCCGCCAAGGAGATATACGCCACCAACATAGGAAACCGGGGAAGCGGTGGTCTGCGTGGATGTATCATAAAAGTACCAATCGTTATCGTTGACCAGAGCGCCGATTCGGTAGGTGCCGGCCCCGAGGGTGGTCGGCGAGACCGACACCCAGCGAAAACCCTGGTCCAGCGGGGCTGACATCGTCACAACCGCAGAAACCATTTGGTTCTGCGAATTAACATCCCAGATGGCCACATTATGATTCGCGATAAGCCCATCCCCATCCGGCCCAACCCACGTCGGCCAATACGTGCTCTGGTCGACCGGGCCGACGTCATAGAACCCCAGCTGCGTCACGGTCACCGGCGCCGCAAGGCCAAACTCCCAACCGATCGTGTTTGGCAGGGGGTTGTCTACATAGGTCACCGGAGCGCCCCCCGTGAAGGTCAGAGCTATGGTATTAGCCATAGCTATATGTGCCATTCCTGTGGTGGCGATAATCAATAATACACTTAATAGCAATAATTTTAACTTTTTCATCTTATTTACCCCTTAAATGGCAATTCTTCAAGATTGGCTTTTTGAATTAAGCCCCGCTTATTGAAGTTAGACTTAAATAATTTTTCATCGTCTCATCTCCTTCTTTAGATTGATTTCTTCTCAACTCCTGTCCCTTCGTCAGAAAATATGGATTGCAAGAAACACCACAATACAAACAGCCAAGTTCCCCTGTCCAGGCAACCAGGTTATCTCTTAAAACTCAGTTACGCTGCTATAAACCAAGTTCTTATCACTCCGAAAGGATCTGACCAGGCTCATCCCTACCCTCCTTTACCCGAGATTATGCGGTGACATTGGTTACCGCAGTCAAAAATGGTCTTGGGGACATCTCTTCCCCGAGTTTATCCCCGAAAGCTCCTTCTCCTCGGAAGCAATCAATATAGTAATCGGTATGAAAGCACGATAACTTTATATCTTTCTCCAGATTTTGCGCATACCTATCCAGCGCTGCTCAGTATTACTGATTTGTGTCTTGATAACCCAGGCCAGTACCTCCAGCTAATGGTGCGCCGGAGGAAAGGCCGCGCTACTTGCTCATACCACCGCCGGGCGTGGTAAGAAACGCCCCTGCTTTATTCAAGGGATTGGTTGGCCAGGTTGGATCAGAGGCGGCGCTCACTGCCCTTTATACGCTCCTAAAGCTCAGTTCTAAGGGTTTCACTATGCAGATCATAGCTTCAACTTATTGGAATCTTTGAGAAGATAGGATAATGGCAAGCTAGTCTGCATAAGCCCATCAGCCAACTTCAAGCTCTTTGGCCGATAGAGATCTCACGATTCTGGGAGGGCGTGGGGGTGAGATTCCCCCACGCTACTCGACTATTTAAATCAGCGGGTCAGTATTTCTTAACACACCCGGCAAGATTTATGCATAGGGCTGCGCCTGTTCCACTGTCGCACCACTTATAGGGGTGCTATCCGTGGGTGCTAAGGCAGTAGATCAAGATATCCAATAGATTAAAATGTGAGGCGAAATCAGGTAGACTACCGCATAATCAGTGAATCACTGACCCCGAAATCAGTATTTCCCCCGGTTTCCCTATGATTAAAATACGGTATTTTATAATTACTTTAATCTATTTTAATTCGCCACTTATGAGTCAAGACGAACAAGAGTTCCTTAGTATAAAAACCTTCGCCAAAAAACTTGGCGTTCACTGGTTCACTGTATGGAGATGGACCGTAGAAAAGCGTATTAGATTCAGGCAAATCAAGGCAGGCGGGAAAATCTTTATCCCAAAATCGGAATTGTATAGGTTAATGGGTCCCCTTGAGTAATCTTTAGCATCCTTTAGCATTTGTTAGTTTACATAACCTTCGATTTATTAATATTCTACGTCACCTTCAAGAAAACAGCCAAAGCCATCGAAAGGTGGTGACGGAAAGCCACGGGTCCCCATAAGCGGATAGCCGGGTTGCCTGGAAGGGCGGCCGGGCTATTTTTTTCGGTCCTCTCCTCCCAGAGATTTCAAACATCGCAGTCTTGGTAAGTTCCAAGGAAGGAACGCAGGATGTTCTCCAGCCAGACCTGTTCCATTAAGAATCCTGACAAGGTGGGTGCTTGCCGACGGTAAGCATCTTTTTTTATTTCAGTGGAATATTAATTGAGAGGATATCGAGCCATGGAAGGCCCGTCAATGCCCATAAGAGGATTGATTAATGACCTAACCCGCACCTTAACCGGTTCCTTGGTCCATATGGATAATTTACTTCTCCATATGGACAATGACTCTGGAGAGTTTGACGAAGCTTGGCTAGCAAATCAACAACTTTCACGAGCCTTAGAATTTTTTATTGAATTACGTTCAGAATATATGATACAGCAGAATCCCGCTGATCAAAACGAAACAAAATCTTATAAGTCGACTGCTGTTGAGAATTTATTGCACCATTTCAATAATCTATTAGCAGTTATTGTAGGGCATTGCGATACGATACAAAATAATTTTACCGATATAGAGCACATGTCAACCAATATAGACTATATTTTTACAAAAATCCAAGAATATAATTATTTATTAAATGATAATTATATGCATCTAAAACAACCAGTTCCAATAAATAGATTAGCATTACCTGATAAAATAATATACAATCAAATAACTACATCAAATAACAAGAATAATAGTAGCAATAGAGTATTATTAGTTGAAGATGAGGAAGGAATCAATGAACTCATACGAAGTTATTTATCTAAATATGGATACACTGTGGTTGCGTGTTCAAAAGGGTCTGAAGCGTTGGCCATATTTGAAAATGACAATTCAAACTTTGCAATATACATAATTGATGTTAAACTGCCAGATATAGAAGGCCCAAATCTTATTCAAAATATGTTGTTAAAGGAGAAAGATATTAATGTTTTATTCATTAGTGGCTACCATGAGACAATATTGAAAAAAAGGTATGCCTGGATGAATCAGTATCCAATTCTAACTAAACCATTCCGCTTAGAGAGGCTTTTATTTAAAATAGAATCGATAATAATCCATTAAGTTATTAGATAAATCGAACTTAACTTCAGTACATCTACATATTATTGTTCTATTAATTATACCTTAAGGATTAATAAGCATCATTATTTTTGTCATAAAGCTCTCCCCGCAGAATTTGAATGTCTCGGTGGGAATCGATTCCTATTTTCGCTTGTTTACCTCTGATCTGCACTGCCATGATGGTTAAATCTTTTCCAACTTTCAAGCGCTCATCCAATTTTAGCGTTGAGACCGACAGAATCGACTTGTCCTCCAAGAGTCCTAATCCTAATTTGATGCACTTCTCTTGAATATCCAGGACAATAATCCAAAGATTGTCGCCAATGATCATGCTTTCACCCATTTTTCTGTTGATAATAAGCAATGTTAACTCCTAAGACAATAACCAAAACTCCCATATTTTTAAGGGACTGTCAAGATTAGTTTTGGAAAGGCCGAACAATAGGTGACCAATATTTTGTTAGCTTTTATCTGAAAATTAATGGTGCGAAGCCGATCAGCTAAAGGGTTGGCTTTTTTTTCACTGACCAAGGCAAAGGTGTCAAGTTCTGCCCTGATCCGAAACTCATCACATCGCCAAAAACCTTCGCTAGCCAAAATATATCTGGCATTTCCCCCGGGAAGGCGATAATTGTCGATCATGGCAAGATAGTGCGCATCGACCTTCCTTCTATCCCCAAAATTACTTACTTGCGGTTATTTTGCTTTTTGGCTTCTGCCCAGTAGGGGTCGCATTTATCTCAACTTATTGTGGATAAGCCATGGGTGTGAATTTTTAACCCCCTTGATCCTGACCTCCCGCGACCTACGCCGCATGGTAGAGCTTGCTACTCCCAGTATCGTAGCAACCTAGTGCGTCAGAATAGCTGATATTTCCGACCCCGGGCTTAAAAATACATACATCTACCCTGTTAATAACCATACAATTCGTAGCTTAAAATCAGTATAAGTCCCCATTTCCATAGTGCTCCTGATCAGGCATATTGCAATCAGAAGATGTTTACATCCGGTCAAGCCAAACCTTACAGGGGCGCGCAAGGATTTTGCACCAGATGCTGCTGCTTAATGTCGCAACATACTTACACAAGGGCAAAAGATTAAATCTATCATGAATCAGCACATTGCCCGCTACGGGGAGGTTTCCCGCCTCAATTACTATGCCGGGGCGGTCCTGGCCATATGGACTGTAGTGGTGGCGTTATCCCTTTGTTGGAACCTGGCCCAGCAGCGGCCGGATATTGCCGCGGGCCTCTGGTGGGGGCATGGTCTCTTGTGGCTTCTGGGCCTGGGGGGAATTATTTTTGCTTTTAACCGCCTGCGGATATATCATGACCGCATCATTACTTTATTACACTGATTTGTTGACTGGCATCGCCAACCGGCGTATCTTCCTGGAGAGCCTTGGCGGCGCCATCTCCTTTGCTCAGAGGCACCAGACTCCTCTGTCCATCATCGTGGCTGACCTGGACAACTTCAAGTCCGTCAACGATACTTTTGGTCATAACGCCGGGGACCAGGTGCTCCAGACTTTTGCAACCCTCTGATGGAAAATAGCCGGCAGGAGGACTTGGCCGCGCGCTTCGGTGGCGAAGAATTTATCATGATGCTCCCAGGCACCGGCGCCGAGGAGGCGGCAGTTTTGGGAGAGCGTTTCCGGCGTCGCTGGGAGGAGATGACCTCCCCAGGCTTTAGTATCCGGGTGACTGCCAGTTTCGGCGTGACCGCCTATCAACCAGGAGACATCGCGGACAGCTTTATCGAAAGGGTCGACCAAGCGTTATATGATGCCAAGATGTTGGGAAAGAATCAGGTCGTTGTCCGGGAAGACACGACTGAGCAGCTTGAGGAAGAAACACGAAGATTATCCCATTTCTTGAGCCTCTTTGACAGTGAGAACTGGGCGAGAAAGCTGTCCGTGAGGCGGCGGGAAGGAGGGCCCCTCAGAGAAATCGCCAGGAAAGAGATCGGCTCAGAGAAGGTCCTATCAGGTGGAAGACTCTGGCAGCATTTCTAACCGTTTCACATCAATAGATAACCCATCATCGGAGGAGCCAATCCGTATAGCTCCCCTTATGCCGAGGGATTAATATGAGCCTTGATTACTTAGAAATTGCCTTACTTCTTGGAACCGGTGTCCAACATCCTGAAATCAAGCAAATACTGGAAAATATTCCGAGAGTGAAGATATTGACTCAGAGCTCGGATCCACAAAAATTTATCGCCCACACTCAATCACTATCTCTTGATGCGATATTGGTGGATATTAGGGGAGAGAAAGAATTTCCCTCGTGGCTCGAACAGCTTATCCAAGGACTACCTCAAACTCAAATCCTGGTGTGTTCGGATAACCTTGAAGCGGATTTCATTATTCAGGCCATGCAAATGGGAATCAGGGAATTATTGCCCCTTCCCTTGAGCGAGACAGACTTGGAGGCCGCTTTGCATCGGATACGGGTAACCCAAAAGCGGCTTCAGCCAACAGGGGGGACCGAATCCGGAAAGATATTCGTAGTGACCGGGCACAAAGGTGGGGTGGGATGCACCACGGTTGCAATAAATCTTGCAGTTGCATTGTCAGACATGACAGCAGAACGTGTAGCCCTGATAGATTTGGGGCGACCTTTCCCTGACGTGGGAAACTTTCTTAACCAGACATCGAAATACTCTTTTGCAAGCCTAATAAATAATCTTTCTAACTTGGATCGATCTTATGTCCAAAGCATCATGCATTCTTATGACACCAAGCTAGATATCATGTATGGTAAACCAGGCATCAGAGATCAGGAATATATAAAAGAGGTTTTAGATAGCCTTTTTTCAATATTGCGAGATATGTATAGCTATATTGTGGTTGACCTCGGCAATTGGTTAGATGATTTATTTATCCAAGTGTGCACTGAAGCTGATATGGTATTGCTTCTTACTCAGTTTACTATTCCAGACGTAAAAAATATAGAAATATTATTAAATATGCTGAAGGAGAGGTACTTTAATGAGCATAACCTGAAGATAGTGGTGAACCGTTATATTAGTCGCCATGTGATGCAATTAGGCGATTTACATAATATCATTAACCACCCAGCCTTCCATACTTTGCCTAGTGACTACTTCTCGTTGATGAATGCCATAGACATGGGTATAATTCTATCGAGGGTGGCGCCACGTTCTAAATTATGGGGTGGCATCAAGAAACTCGGTGAAAAGATTCTGAAAGAAGTTGGTAAATAGCCGATATCGGCGCATTTAGTAACTTTTTGATATTGTTAGGATCTTAGGACTGAGCAAGGATACTGATTTCCCGATGCCTTTTTTGAATTTCCTGAATTAAGGTTTACTCAACATTTTCAGCTGAAGGGATTATTGGGGATTTACCAAGTCGCAATAAATCTCTAAAATATTGGTAATTCTTCTTATCTTGTATCTCCTAAACCGAATTTAATAGTTTGGACGACAATGAAACTATATTTAGAATTACTTAAGGCATTTCACCCCGATGTATCGAAGCATCCAGAATCACACCGGAGAACTATTCTTATTAATCAAAATAAGAATAATGAAACAGAGTTGTACCGTCTAGCTATTCTTTGGAATTTTTTAAAAGAAGAAAAAAAACCATCTTCATCGAGGATTCCTGCTAATGCATCTAAATATGATTGCTTCATCTTTGGAACTGACATATATTTAAAAAATCATATGCGGAAATATATCGGTGGTTTTCTGTCAGTTCAAAGTGAACTACCAGGATTTATTAAGATTTTGTGTTCATCATTTAATGATGCTAACTATGTTATCGGTTGTATTATACAACCGAATATGAAATTTAAGGTTTTTGCATAAGTGGCGGGGAGGCACGGTGCCCGGCGGGGCTCATATCCCCGAACCTTTTTGGTTCGACTCCGCACCCCGCTCCCACCGCCCAGTAGTGGTGCAGAAAACGGAGGCGACATGCACATACCACTAGTGGAAGGTTACTGCTATGATCTTATCCTTCAGGATAAAGTGCACACGCTTCCGTGGTCAAGGGAAGCCGTGAACCTCCAGATGACTCACCCCGGTAATCAGATCGAGGTTGCCGGCTTCTCTTTTCATTTTTATTCTGCCTGACCTGTCCTCTGATTGCTCAATTCCACGCCAGATGCCATGCGCACTAGCTTGCCACTAGCCGCCCTTCCGCTAATTTTTCCATATCGTCCGTATATAGGAATCCTTGCAAAGGGCTGACACCGGAAGCAGCGGGCGGAAAGAAATCGGCCCGGGCTGGTGTCGCCAGCGTTTCCTGCCCGACCTCGCCCTCCGGGGGCACCAGCACCATGAAATTAGCCCCAAGACCTCTCCCCCGGGAAGATAAATCTACGGCGCTGAGGGCCACCACAGCCTCGCCAAGGCCCGGAAAGAGGGTGCCCAAGGGGGAAGTGCAGGGGGGCAGTGAAATGCTTAAATCGCCTGCAGTAAGGCCCCGTGCTGGTCGCCCTTTCGGATCTTCTGAGCGGTGATCAGCTGCGGCACCTTGAGCAGGATACGGTCGTCCTCTTGTAAATGCCGAGAATAAGTCTTCAACACCTGATAATTTTGAGTGGGTTGGCCGTCTTGGTCTAAAAGCGGCCGGTAAAAAGTGAAGTCGATCTCCAGGATCTGGAAGTGGTCAAAGTACTCCTCCACGCTGTCAACCGGAAGCACTTCTTCGGTGAATGTGTGGGCGCCAATAAGCTTGGTCCTTTTGGTTATCCTGCCTTCATATCGGTGCTGGGAATAAATTTGTCCGATCCAACCGATATATCGGTCACTGGCCGTACCTATCAGAATTTTGGGGTGGAGATTGCGAAAGTTGAAGGTTTGAGAATTGGTCTTGAAGGATTCGGCCATGGATTCATCGGATGGAAAGACAGGGTTCCCCGCCGAGGGCTACATGGAGGGAGTAGATATTCAGAGCATATCCGATATTTTTCTGAAAATCCAATAAGTTTCTTATGTGGCAAGGTATGCGGCGGCCAGTGAAGTTTCCTTATATTGGACAAGGAGGACTTTCAGAAGAGAGGTTCACGTCCGGATCTGTGAGGGTGTGGCGGTGAGATTCTCCCTCGCTACTCGACGCTCCACGCGGGTCCTCTCAAAGTCAAAATAAAATGGGGCAAGCCCTTTATAAATTATTTATTTTGCTAATTTTGAAAAATAATTTTAAATTATCTATTGACTATAGCATAGTAAATATATATATATATAAACAGTAGTATTAGTGTAAGTTTCTGCCAGCTGCTTGGCTGGCAATGGGAGGCGAGCTGTGAACTCCCAGATCCATCAGGCCAGCAAAATCGGCCCCCTAAAGGGGCAGCAAGGTGGATTTGGGTCTGGTTGCTCCTGCCGCCCTGGGCATACTTTTTTATCATCACACCTTTCTTTCCCCTTTCTCCGCAACCCCGACGAAGGGCTGACCTTTCCCCTTTTTCCCTACCTATCGTTGCGCCTTCCTGCTTTCCAACGCATCAAAAAGGGAGGATGTCATGAAAAAAAATGGTATAATTATATTATTGGTTCTGTTGTTATCATGTCCCCTATTGGCGCAAGAAAAGTCTAACGTTTTAGGTTATTCAGTCCAGCTTGCATCAGGATCTTTGAGTTACCAACGTTATGGGCCGACCGATTGCGGTTCGGAAGCCGAGGGGTACTGGCCATCAGAATCAGAGAAGTACCGGCGTTATGGGTCGACCGATTGCGGTTCGGAAGCCGAAGGGTACTGGCCATCAGAATCAGAGAAGTATCAGTAAGGACAGTACGGACCACTCGGGTATGGACCGAATCCGAAGGTCATTGACCTGTATACTGCCCCATGACCTGCCACACCTGCGAGGATTCCCCAGGTCGCCCCAACTGGGAGATCGGGCGCCGGCGTTAGCTGTACCAGTTCGCTTGAATTGTCATTCGAAACGCAAGATCCTTACCTTGCGTTCAAATTGACAATAATCCCTCGAAAGATGAGGAATTTCCGAGCAGAAGGAACATTAGCCTGACGAGAGAGTCATTTTATAGTCGTTCGATTCCCAATCTGGCTGGATGGCTTGCAGACGAGTTTGTCTTTTTGCCCTTTTTTGGCTGCTTTTTTACTTGCTTTAGGAGCCTTCGCCCGGGACCCTGACCACTGAAGATATTCCCTCGGGTGGAAACCAGACTCCCCCGGGGTTGGCATCAGGTTGAAACCCCGAGGATTATTCCCTGGGGTTTTTTTATTTTGGGAACCATGGGCCAATGGGAGGGTTCACCATGATACTGGTACTGAGGCAAGGGATCACTAAGGAAGAAAAAGAAAGACTGAAGGAAACCCTCCGGTCCGAAGATTACCTGGTCAAGGAAATTAAAGGCGTGGAGGAGACCATCCTGGGAGTGGTTGGTAAAATTCGCCGCGATATAGGTTATTATGAGGCTTTGCCCGGCGTGGCCAAGGCCATCCCCATATCGAGCCCTTATAAACTGGTAAGTCGTGAGTTCCATCCTACCCCCTCTATCATCAAGGTCGGCGACGTGGCCATCGGGGGCGACCGCCTGGTGGTGATTGCCGGACCCTGTGGGGTGGAGGACCGGCAAAGGACCCTGGACATCGCTCGGACGGTGCGCAAGAGTGGGGCTGTGCTCTTCCGGGGCGGCGCCTTCAAGCCGCGCACCTCCCCTTACTCTTTCCAGGGTCTGGGCGAGGAGGGACTGAGGATCCTCCGCGAGGTGCGTGAGGAAACGGGGCTGGGTATCGTCACCGAAATGACCTCCATCAGCCAGGCCGACCTCATGATGAAATACGTGGACCTGATCCAGATCGGGGCCCGGAACATGCAAAACTTCGAACTCCTCAAGTGCGCCGGCCGCATCGGCAAACCGGTGCTTTTGAAAAGGGGGCTGTCGGCCACCATCGAGGAGTGGCTCATGTCCGCCGAGTACATCCTTTCGGAGGGCAACGATCAGGTGATCCTCTGCGAGCGCGGCATCCGCACCTTTGAGCCTTATACCCGGAACACCCTGGATCTCACCGCGGTTCCCATAGTCAAGAAACTGACCCACCTTCCCATCATAGTCGATCCCAGCCACGCCACCGGCCTGCGGGACAAGGTGAGCCCCATGGCCCGGGCCGCCATCGCCGCGGGCGCCGACGGCCTCATCATCGAAGTGCACACCGAGCCAGACAAGGCCCTCTCCGATGGACCCCAGAGCCTCTACCCCGGCCAGTTTGAGCAACTCATGCGGGACCTGTACGTCATCGGCCCAGTGGTGGGTAAACAGCTGGATTACACTTATCTCGATAAGGCCAGGATGATCCGGCGGTCCAGCGAGCCTGGCAGGGCGCCGGTTCAGGCGGCTTTTGCCGGCCTGCCGGGCTCCTTCAGCCACAAGGCCTGCCTACAGTTTTTCGGCGAGGATGTACCTCTGCAGACCTGCTCCTCCTTCCGGGAAGTCTTCGACTTGGTGGACCCCGAACTGGCAACCTTCGGCATCCTACCCCTGGAGAACAGTCTGACGGGCAGCTTCCACGAGAACTACGCCCTGCTCCTGGACTACGACCTCAAAATTGTTGGTGAGGTGACCCTGAGGATCAAACACAACCTCATCGGGCACGAGAACACGACCCTGGAAGGAATCCAGCGGATTTACTCGCATCCCCAGGTCTTCCGGCAATGTAAGGAGTTCCTGGAGGCGCACCCCAACTGGGACCGCATCGCCTGCCAGGACACTGTCACCTGTGTCTCCAGGGTCAAGGAGAATAACGATTCCGCGGAGGCGGCCATCTCCGGAGACGAAGCGGCCAGGCTCTACCGGATGGTGGTGCTGAAGGAAGGCATCGAGATGAATCCCCGCAATTTCACCCGCTTTGTGGTAATCTCCAAGCAGGGCGACCTACCTGGCCCAAAGAACAAGACCTCTCTCATCTACTCGGTGAGCGACCGTCCGGGTTCGCTCTTCGAGACTTTGCGGGTTTTTGCCGACCACGGCATCAACCTGGTCAAACTGGAATCCCGGCCCATCCACGACCGACCTTGGGAGTATCTCTTCTACGTGGACGTGGATTTGGACTTGTCCGCAAAGCAGAACCATTGTCTTCTTGAGGAGTTGCGGGCCAAGACGGAGTACTTCAAATACTTGGGGAGTTATCAGAAGGGAGGCGCAGGGATGCCCGAGGCGAAAAAGGGGGCGTCCAGGACCTATTAAAATGTGAGACACGTCCTGCCTGACACTACTGACAAGGCCTTCCTGGCCATGAATAAGAAGTTAAGCGAGTGCAATCATTGCTCCGTAAACGAACATTCCGACTCACCCAAAGTACGGGGGCGAACTGGCTGCAAGCGCGTACGCTACCCTATTAGATCAAAGTAAAAGCGGTGGCCGAGCCTTATCGCGCTATCTGCTATAACTACGCACCTTAGACAAAAATCATTACTATTCTATATGGTTATCATATATTGACCCGGACCCAACCTCGCTCCCTTCTTCCCTACCATAGATTACCTCTTGGTCGAGGACGTTATCACGCCACCAGAAGCGGATGGGCTTTGCTATACCCTCTGGGATCTCCCCGGGAAGACGAGATAAGGTATACTCTGACAAATTAGAATGATCTCCAGGCTAAGCAGATGAGGGCGGCTATGGTCTTCTGGTTGTTGATCTCTTGCCTGCCCTGGCTTCGGGCTGTGGCCAGCCTACCGATGCCTTTGAGGTGCCGCCGCATCGCAGTCCCCAGGGTTTTCACAATTTATACCTGAAGCCCCCCCAAGAACGACCCCTGGGTTTTTTCCGCTGGAAGCTGGGCCTGGGACCCCATGAGACCCCGGTACTCCCGCCGGAAAAAATCCCTTCCTACCGGCCGCAGATTGCCACCGCCGACCTTAACCACATCAATGGCCCCGATCCGCGTCGGATCCAGGTGGCCTGGATAGGGCATTCCACCTTCCTGGTGCAGGTTGCCGGTCTCAATCTTCTGACCGACCCCATCTTTAGCGAGCGGGCCTCGCCCGTTTCCTTTGCCGGCCCCCGGCGCTACGCTCCGCCCGGCCTCTCCTGGGCGGAGCTCCCCCGGATAGACGCGGTGGTCATCAGCCACAACCACTATGTCCATCTTGACCTGGCCACGGTTACGCGCCTGGGTAACCGCACCCGCTTCCTCGTGCCTTTAGGATTGGGCGTTTGGTTCCGAGAAGCAGGGATCGACAACGTGGTGGAGTTGGATTGGGGACAGCAGGCTGAGTTCGGGCCGCTCACTTTTCACTGTGTCCCGGCCCAGCATTTCTCGGCCCGCGGCCTCCGGGACCGGAACGCGGTCCTCTGGTGCAGTTGGGGCCTGGAGACCCCCGGTGGGAAAGTCTTTTTCTCCTGCGACACCGGCTATTCCCCAGATGCCCGGGACATCGGCGAGGCCTTCGGCCCCTTTAGGCTTTCCCTTCTCCCCATCGGCGGCTACCAGCCCCGGTGGTTCATGAGCACCATGCACGTCAACCCGCCCGAGGCCGTGAAGATGCACCGGGCCCTGCGCTCAGAGCAATCCCTGGGCATGCACTGGGGCACCTTCAAACCCACGGACGAGCCCATGAGCGAGCCACCCCTCTATCTGGCCAGGGCCCTGAAGGAGGCCGCCATCCCCGCAGAAGAATTTCAGGTTCTCAAAATCGGCGAGACCCGGGGCTTTCCGTGATCAGGGTGCATAAAGATTGGGCCTCGTTCCCCTTTCCTAAATAGGCTCCAAAAAAGCGTGGCACGCTTCTTACGGCGTGTTCACGCTTCGACCTGGACCATTTTGCCTTCCCCGCGGTATATGGGCCAGGAAGGGCTTATAAGTGGCTCCGGGAGTTAATAAGCCATTGTATCGAGGCCTAAAATTTTCGATTTTGTCCGCCCCCCACATATTAACCAGGGGGGGGAGGAGTCCCGTCCCCCGGTTTTCTTTTTATGTTCTTGGGTGCGGAGTGCCCTGGGCGCCAGGCGGCGGCGGGGGCAGGGTTGAGGGGGTGGTCCACCGCTGCGAGTGGGTGGGTTGGCGAGGGGGGACTGCGAGTGTGAGCGACTGACCGACCGAGGTCCGAATGCGTCGGCGGGCGACGGCCATGAACTAAGCAAGAAGAAGGTCAATCTCCTTCGCCATACTCGGGTACGGTTATCTCTGTCCTGAACCGACTCCACACCTCTAAGGTTGCTCTTGGGGGTCCCCCCGGGCCCAGATCCCTATCCCTCTGCCCCTACCGCTATGGCTGGCCAGTGGGGCCGGGTCGAGAGGTCAGGGGTATGAAGGAGGGCTACTTGCGCCTGCCGCTCATTCCTGCCTTCCGGGGCGGCATGATCAAAAAGCGGGGCCAGGCGCAGCCAGAAAAGGGATGCTAAAAAGGAAGAGGGCTGGAGCGATGCCTTTATTATCTATCGGTCATTTTCTATTTCAGGCTCCCAGTCCCCGCATTTTGGTACCCCTGTGGGTAGCCCGGTATTTAGGAAAAATCTGGGGGTAGTATCCTGGCGCAAATGGTAGCCCCAGTGGTAGCCCAGCATAAAAATGGGGTTAGCCTCATCAGCTAACCCCTTGTTTTCACTGGAGCCGGCACGGGGGGTCGAACCCCGGGCCTGCTGATTACGAATCAGCTGCTCTACCACTGAGCTATGCCGGCTTTACCGGACAAATTTTACACTCCTTACCCGAATTTGCCAACCCTGCAACATCCTAATTTTCCCTGAATAATTCTAATAAACCCTTATTGAAGACGAAAGGGTATCAGCCAAAATGCTGAAGTAGCCGAACAAACAGCTTCTCAGGCGGGATACCCTATGGGAAGAGTCTGCCATAAGCAGCTCAGCTTTGAAATCCTTTTCTTCAAGGCAATTATCGCTGATTTTACCGGTGGCCGAATAACCTCGGATGCCGTAGGCCTGCTGCTCCGTGAACTGGACTAACGCAACTGTCTCCCCCACACAGCCGCCCCGTGTCTGCATGATCCCCGTTATCCCCGCCAGGTCCTCTACGACCTCCTGGCCCGGTTGCGCCAGCGCCGGTTCGCCGCTGCCCAGGGCCAGGAAAACGACACCGATGCAGCGGCCCTGGCCCGTTTTTAGCAAGGGGGCAATTTGCGATTGACTCAGCTCCCGGGGCTCCAGGATGAGGCCGGATAATTTTCCGAACCCGCCCCTAATGCCACCGGGCCCAGACCCGCTCGGCCGCCGCCACGGTAAACTCCAGGTCCTCCGGCGTGTGGGCCCGGGAGATGAACAGGGCCTCGAATTGTGACGGCGCCAAAGCGATCCCCGCCTCCAGCATCCCTTGAAAGAATTTTTGGAACTGGCCCAAGTCCGATTTCTTGGCCTCTTCCAGGTTGTTCACCAGCCCGGCGGTAAAAAACAGGGTGAGCATGGACCCCACTCGGTTGATCGTCAGGTCCACCCCCTGGCGGACTGCGGCGTCGGCCAGTTCCCGGGCCAGCCAGGCCCCCTTCTCTTCCAGGTACTCATAGGTTCCGGGTTCGGTCAACGCCGCCAGGGTCGCCAGGCCCGCGGCCACCGCCACCGGGTTCCCCGACAGGGTGCCCGCCTGGTAGATGGGGCCGCTGGGGGCCATCTGGGTCAATAAGTCCCGCCGGCCGCCGTAAGCGCCCACCGGCAGGCCGCCGCCGATGATTTTACCCAGGCAGGTGAGGTCGGGCTTAACGCCGTACAACTCCTGGGCCCCGCCCCGGGCCACCCGAAAGCCGGTGATCACTTCGTCGAAGATCAGCAGGATGCCGGCCGCGTCGCAGATCTGCCGCAGGCCTTCCAAAAACCCGGGGCGGGGCGGCACCACTCCCATGTTGCCCGCCACCGGCTCCACGATGATGGCCGCGATCTCTCCGGGATACCGCCCCACCGCCTGACCCACCGCCTCCAGGTCGTTATAAGGCAGCGATAGGGTCAATCCCGCAATCTCCGGGGGCACCCCGGGACTGCCGGGAATGGCTTGGGTGAGGACCCCGCTGCCCGCAGCCACCAGGAAGGAGTCGGCATGGCCGTGGTAACAGCCGTCGAACTTGATGAGACGGGAGCGGCCCGTGGCCCCCCGGGCCAGTCGCAGGGCGCTCATGCATGCTTCCGTGCCGGAGTTGACCAGGCGCACCATGTCAAGGCCCGGCACCGCGGCGCAGAGAACCCGGGCCATCTCCAGTTCCCCCGGCGTCGGCGCCCCGAAGCTGGTGCCAAGGGCCGCCGCCGCCGCCACCGCCGCCACCACCGGGGGCGCGGCATGCCCCAGGATCAATGGCCCCCAGGACCCTACGTAATCCAGGTAGGAGTTGCCATCCACGTCAAAGACCCGGGGCCCCGCTCCGCGCCCGATGATCCGGGGGGTGAGGCCCACGGCCTGCCAGGCCCGCACCGGGCTGTTCACCCCTCCGGGGATGAGCGCGCTGGCGGCTTGAAACAGCTCTTCGGATTTTTTGTATTTTCCGCCTGAAGACATTGCCGGTCTCCTGAAAAGGGCAAGATTTGATGGGGGGCGGGGTTGTTGGTCAGGGAGGCGAGGCCGTTGCCGCCGGCGTCTCTCGCGGGCGCCCGGCCGCCTGCTACCCCTTCAGGGCGAGGGCGGCGTCTCCCCCTCCTTGTAATACCGCATGGTGGTCTTTTTCAATTCGGTCTCGCTGAACAGCATCTCGTAGTCCTGGATTCCGGTTTCCGCCGCCATCTGGGCCGCGATCCGGACGCATTCTTCCGGGGTACGGCCGTGGATCATGGTGTAGAGATTGTAGGGCCAGGAAGGCGCCGGCCGGCGGGCATAGCAGTGGGTCACGGTCCTCTGCCCGGCCAGGTGCCGGCCGATGCGCCTGAGGTCGGCCTCCGGCACCGCCCAGGCCACCAGGGCGTTGGCCTCGTAGCCCGACTGCTGGTGGCGCAAAGTAGCCCCAAAGCGCCGTATGTAACCCCGGTCCATCAGGCTCCGGATGACGGCCAGCAAGGCCTCTTCCCCAATCCCCAGGGACTCCGCCACCTCCACGAACGGGCGGGGGCAAATCTCCAGGTCCCGTTGCAGGGCCAGGATCACCTTCTTGTCCATCTCCGACAGCATCCTCAGCCTCCCCAATCTCCAGGAAATATAGAACAATTGACTGGGGTTGGCAAGTGTGGCCGGAGCCGCCGGGCGCTTTAGCTGGTTGGGTTTTTTGAGAGATTTAAGCCAATCCTGAGAGGCGGTGGGGGGCCGGGTACCGTGGCCTCAACCCAAACCGCCGTTGTCCTTTCTTCCCATACTGATTCCTTCAATAACCCGCCTCACTGCCACCGCACCTGGTCCCCCGCCTTGATCCCGTGCCGGTGGGCAAATCCCCCGGGCACCTCCAGGACATGGGTCACCGGCCCCGGCGAGGTCAGGTTACCAGGAAAAGTCGGGGGCACGTTCCGGGTGATGCCGGCTACCCGCCCGTCGCTGATCCAGATGAGGTCCAGGGGAAAACGCATCCCCCGCATGCAAAAGGTCTGCACCTGCTTCGCCGGCATGAAGAAGAGCATCCCCCGGCCCTCCGGCAACTCACTCCGGTAACTCAGGCCCAGGTAGAGCCGTTCCGGGGTCCGCACCGCTTCGGCCTTAACCGTGACCTTCCCGACGGTCACCCTGACCCAGGGGTTGCCGTGTTCCGAGACTTCCTGCCCCCCGGCCCCCCCCTCCCCTTCGGCCAGCCCGGCCAAAGCGGCCAGGAGCAGCCCGGCCATCACCCAGGCGCTCAGGTTGCGACTCACTCGCATCATTACCTCTGGCACGGCCCCCCAGGCTCGCGACGATTTTTACACCGGGGCCTCCGGGCCACCCTTGGCCCGCTCCCGCCTCTATGATACCCCATGTCGGGGTGCGGTCCCAAGAACTCTTTAAGGGCAAGCGGGGCATGGCCCGGCCCGGTGCTCATGACCAAAGCATTGGCCATCCCCAAGCATGATAGCCCTGTGGGGGCGGGTTTTAAACCCGCCCCTACGCCTGTACTTTCACAATAATCCACCATGGCTGCTTGGGGCCACCCCCCACCATGAAATTCGTTGTAGGGGCGGTTCGCGAACCGCCCCTACGAGAGGACTTTCACGGCAAAAGCTTCGTCGCAGGCCGCTTTGGAGCCGAATAAGGCGTCTCCGATTCTGTCCATCCAAGCCCGCACCGCCCACCCCTTTTCCCCCGCCCATGGGGTGAAGCGCCCCACAACGTGGGCAGAATGACCCGGAGAGATGGATTATCCGCAGTCTAAACGAGGAGCCGAGAGCTTGTGAAAATTTTCATAATGTCAATGATTTTAGCTATTTTCATTGACTCTCGAATTTATTCATGCCTATTATGGCTTTGGCAAGTGCCTTGCACTGATTAGCCCGACAGGAAAATTTTCCCGGCAAGGAGGTGAGGAGCGGGGTCCAGGGAAGAGGCACCGGCAATTATTAATCACATAACCCGCAAGATTTATTTCATTTTTTATCTTTAAGGAGGGATCTCATGGCAGATAAAGTTCCCGGAAAAGCATGGGTAGTGGTATTTTCCGGCACCGCGGTCAACTTGTGTTTGGGCATCCTGTACGCCTGGAGCGTCTGGTCCAAGGCTTTAATTGACGTCAAAAAAGCGGGCCAGATCATTACCGAAGGTCCGGCTGTCGGCTGGACTTACCTGACCAATGCGGAAGCTGCAACGCCATTTTCGTTGTGCGTCATTATCTTTGCATTACTGATGATCCCCGGCGGCCGGATTCAGGATAAGGCCGGCCCCAAGGTGGGAGCCATCACCGGCGGCCTCTTCCTGGCAGTGGGTTGTATTATTGCCGGCCTGATGAAAAGCTATACCGGCCTGATTATCGGGTTTGGGATCTTCGGCGGCATCGGCATGGGGATCGGTTATGCGGCCCCCACCCCGGCAGCTCTCTCCTGGTTCGGCCCGCATAAGCGTGGTCTCATCGCCGGTCTGGTGGTCGGCGGCTACGGCGGCGCGGCCCTGTATATCTCGCCTCTGGCCGCTTATCTGATCAACACCGGCGGCGTAACTTATAGCTGGATCTTCCTGGGCATCATGTTCGCCGCAGTGGTCATCATCGCCGGCTCCCAGTTGGCCAAGGCGCCTCCGGGCTATGTGGCCCCGGCGGCCCCGGTAAAGGCGGGCGCAGCTCCAGCCAAGGCCGCGGGCACCCTGGTGGACTGGGCCCCGTCGGAAATCTTCAAGACCTGGCAGTTCTTCGCCCTGGTCATCATGTTCATCGGCACCACCCAGTCGGGGCTGCTGGTCATCGCTAACGCCGCCCCCATTCTGGCCACCGCAGCCAAGGGCAGCCCCTTCCTGTCGGCCAACGCCTGGATCCTGGCGTCTTGGGGCGGCCTGATCAACGCCCTGGGCCGGGTGGGCACCGGTATGTACTCGGATAAAATCGGCCGGGATAACGCCTACACCATCAACTGCCTGGTATCGGCGGGGGCGCTGTTCCTGCTGTCCACCATTATCGCCAGCGGCAACATCTTCATGCTGTTCCTGGCCGTGGGCATCGCCTACTGGCAGTACGGCGGCGGTCTGGCCCTGATGCCCGCCTACACGGCGGACTTCTTCGGGCCCAAAAACCTGGGCATGAACTACGGCCTGGTGTTCATCGGCTGGGGGCTCGGCTTCTTCATGACCCGTCTGGCCGGTACCATCAGGGACATCACCGGCACCCTGACCTGGGCCTTCATCCTGTCGGCCATCGTGCTGATCGTCGCGGTGGTGGTCTCCCGGGTGACCAAGCGGCCCATGCATGCTGCATCCGGAGAAGTAAAATAATCCCTTAAATGGGGTTATTTCAACCACTAATCTGGTAAACTGGAGAAGGCAGGGTGGCAAAACCCCCTGCCTTCTCTCTATTGTGAAGGAATTTTTCTCTGCCCGTTAGAAAGTGTCACCTGCACCCCCGGAAAAGGTTTATTATATCAGGGGCGGGCATGAAACCATTTTCTCTGTAAAGGATCAAGGTAACCCTGATGTCCACTGAAAGCGCCTGGCCGGTGCCTTTTTTTCTCGACCCCGCAACCCTCACCATTGATTCGGTGGTGGCCTTTTGCGTGTCGGTGCTGGTGACCGTCACCCTCAATGCCGAGGCCCAGGCGTTCATGTCTAACTTCTTAGGGGACCGCCGTCCTGGCGCCAGGGATCGCCTCCACTTTAATGCTTTTCTCCATCTGGGTATCCTGGGGTCGATCTGTTATCTGATAGGCGGTTTCGGCTGGCCCCGGGGTTTCGATATTGACCGCAGTAAATTCGAGTATCCCCGGCTCTACATGGTGTTGACCAGAATGGCGGGGCCGCTGGCGAATCTGCTCATGGCCAGTATTGTGGGCAGCATCGTGATGATTTTTAATGTTTTTGAATATAATCCCCGGGTCTTTCTGATGGTCATCGGGGTTAACCTCACCACGGCCATCTATAATCTGATCCCGGTGCCGCCCATGGCCATGGGATATCTGGTCTCTGAATTGATCCCCCAAATGGAAGAGCAGACCAGGGCGCGGCTATTCATGGTCGGCCCCTATCTGGTCCTGGCCCTGGCCCTGGCAGAGCGCCTCACCCACCAGGCTATCTTCAGCCCCTATTTTGACCCCATCATCCGGGCGATCTACACTTACATCGCCGGCAACTGATCGGCGCGGCTAATAGTCTGCTCCGGGTTTACGGGGTCGCCGCCGGGGGCGCCAAGCCCTGCTCTGGAAAGTTCTTCCGGTGGCACAGGCTTTCCAGCCTGTGTCAAGGAAGCTGGTTATTCTTGCACAGCTTAGAAAGGCTGTGCCACCAGTCAATACCAATCTTTTTTCATGCTTTAGGGGTAGATCGAAGGTCTAGGAAGAACTACCTTGAAAATGGCGCCGCATTACTCCAGGGGGCGGGAAGTTCAAGAAGCGGAACATTTCTTTGTTGATTTAGCGAGAATTTGCGCTTATGTTTAATTTATAAGATCATAGAGCCGGCTGGCCCGGATCGGATGGCGGAGAATTAACCCGGCATCCAGGCGCAAAAGGGAAGGAGTCCATGTGGAAGTCAAGATTCCCGGGGTGATGTATCGGCCCCTGGTGGTGTATACCGATCAACGCGGCTGGCTGGCGGAAATTTTCCGCCAGGATGAAACCGCCGCAGAGCACATCCCGGTAATGGCGTATTTGTCGGTGACCCAACCGGGGGTGGGGCGGGGCCCACATGCCCACCGGGATCAGACCGATTTCTTTTGTTTCGCCGGGCCGGGCGACTTCCGCGTGGTCCTGTGGGATAACCGGGCCGACAGCCCCACTTTCGGGGTCCGCCAGGATTTTCACCTGGGCGCCTCCTGCCCGGCGGTGCTGATCGTGCCCCCGGGGGTGGTGCACGCCTATCGGAATGTGAGCGAGATTCCCGGTTTTGTCTGCAATTTCGCCAATCGTCTGTATCGCGGCCCGGGACGCAGCGAACCGGTGGACGAGATCCGGTTTGAGGACGACCCTGATTCCCCCTTCCGGTTGGAATGAGGATGGGGGAGGAAACGGGAGGGGGCCGTGGCCGGTAAGCTCCTGATTACCGGGGCCGCCGGGCAGTTGGGACAGGCCCTGGTCCAGGCCGGCGCCCGGCAGGGCTGGGAGGTGGTGGCCACCGATCTGCCTGAGCTTAACATCACCGACCCCCGAGTGGTGCAGGCAGTACTGTCCCGCCAGCGCCCGGAGGTGGTGATCAACGCCGCCGCCGCCACCCGGGTGGATGACCTGGAGTCGGACCCGGATGGGGCGCTCCGGGTCAACGCGGCGGGACCCCGGAACCTGGCGGTGGCCTGCCGGCGGCTGGGAGCGAAATTGATCCACCTGTCCACCGATTATGTCTTCGACGGAGCCAAGCCGGGGCCCTACGTGGAGTGGGACGCAACGTCGCCCCTGTCGGTTTATGGCCGGAGCAAGCTTCTGGGAGAAGAGTGGGTGCGGCAGCAGTGTCCCGACCACTTTATCGTGCGCACGGCCTGGCTCTATGGGATGCCCGGCCCCAATTTCGTCACCGCCATTCTGGCCCGGGGCCGCCAACTCGAGCCGGACGGGGAGTTGAAAGTGGTGTACGATCAGCGGGGGACCCCCACCAGCGCCCTGGCTTTGGCGCCGCAACTCCTGGCCCTGGCCGCCACCGAGGCCTTCGGCACCTACCATGCCACCTGCCAGGGAGAGACCACCTGGTTTGAATTCGCCGCCCTGATCCTCAAGACCGCGGGGATTGCGGTGCGGGTAACCCCTTGCACCACGGCGGAATTTCCCCGTCCTGCGCCCCGGCCGGCCAACTCCGTACTGGAAAACCGGCTGCTTAACGTGGCGGGGCTCGACCTCATGCCCGCCTGGGAGACAGCCTACCAGCAGTTTTGGGAAGTACATGGGGAGCAACTATGAGTTGGGTTCTGGTAACCGGCGGGGCGGGTTTCATCGGCGCCAATTTTCTCTATGCTTTGCGGCGGCAGCAGCCGGAGGCGCACATCATCAACCTGGACCTGCTGACCTACGCCGGCAACCCCGACAACCTCATCGGTTTTGAAGGCGATGCCCGGTATATCCTGGTCAGGGGGGACGTAGCCGACCAGGAACTGGTCCAGGACCTGTTTTCCCGGTATCCCATCACCAAGGTGGTGCACTTTGCGGCCGAATCCCACGTGGACCGCTCAATTCTTGACCCGGGAGTCTTTGTGCGCACCAACGTGGTGGGGACCTTCACCCTTCTGGAAGCGGCCCGCCGGGCCTGGAAAAACCCGGCCGGACCGGAGGCCCCGCGGTTTTTGCATGTGAGCACGGACGAAGTCTATGGTTCTTTGGGGCCCGATGACCCGCCGGTCACCGAGACCGCTCCCTACGCCCCCCGGAGTCCCTATGCCGCGTCCAAGGCCAGCGCCGACTTTCTGGTGCGGGCCTATTTTCACACCTACCGGCTGCCGGTGCTCATCACCAATTGTTCCAACAATTACGGCCCTTACCAGTTTCCGGAAAAACTGATCCCTTTCAGCCTCAGCCAGGCCCTGGAAGGTAAGCCCATTCCCATTTATGGCCAGGGGGCCAACATCCGGGACTGGATCTTTGTGGAGGACCATTGCCAGGGGCTGCTCCAGGTGCTGGCCCGGGGACAGGTGGGGGAGACCTATAATATCGGCGGCCGGCAGGAGGTCCCCAACCTGGAACTGGTGAAGCGGTTGCTCAGCCTGCTGGAAGAGATGCGGCCGGATTTGGGGGAGCTTCACCGCCTGATCACGCTGGTCCCGGACCGACCCGGGCACGACTGGCGTTATGCCCTGAATATCGATAAAATTAACCGCGAGCTGGGCTGGCGTCCCCAGGTGGGTCTGGAAGAGGGCCTGCGGCGCACCATCGCCTGGTATCTCGGCCATAAGGACTGGCTGAACCGGGTGAGGTCCCAGGCTTACCGCGCTTTTTTGGAGCAACAATATGGGGCCGGGGTGGCGGGAGGCCGGGGGGCCGGGTGAGCCCCTGGAAACTCCAACCCCTTAGGGGACTGTAGGGTGCGCCTTGCGCACCCTACATGGCTGAAAAGTTCTTGGTGGCACCGGCATCTTGTCGGTGCGGCGCACAGGCTGGAAGCCTGTGCCACCAATGACGGCGGACGCAGACGCCCGCCCCACAAACCTTTACATGCTTTATGGGTGGGCCACAGGCCCAGGCATGACTGCCGACCAGGGGTTAATTTCCTTCTTCCCTCATGGGAGGGAGAGAAGATATTGAACGATCAGCAAGTTATTCACCTCCTCCAGAACCTTCCCCACAAAAGGGGAGGGAAACATCAAACTTGATTGGTTCAGGGTTTGCAAGGACGCAGCGCCATGCCGATCTTCCGAAGAAATAAAGTTAAGGTTTTTCTGAAAAAGCCCGAACAGGACTATGGGGGGGGAGCCGGTTAGCTCCACAGTCTTGGAGCCGGCCATAATTATGAAAACGCAACCGATCATTCTCGTAGTGGACGATGAGCCGGCTATCCTGGAGTTGGTCAAGGATATTTTGTCCCCGGCCGGCTACCTGGTGAATACCGCCACCAACGGGAAGGAGGCCCTGGCGGCGATCCAGGCGCATCCCTACGATCTGGTCCTTACCGACATGATTATGCCCCAGATGGGGGGCATGGAATTAGTGCAATACCTGCGTCTCCACCATCCTGAGACCCTGGTGATCGTGTTCACCGGTTTCGCATCCTACCAAGACGCGGTGGACGCGGTGAAGCTCGGGGCCTTCGATTATCTTCCCAAGCCCTTGCAGCCCGAAATCCTGCGTCATGCCATCGAGCGGGCCCTGGATTATCAGCGCCTGCTGCGGTCGCAACGGGATTTGGAGACGGTGTTCCAGGGGGCCGAATCCCTGGGCTGGCAGGCCCTGGAGTTAGTCTCCGCCACTCCCGAGGCTGCGATCCTGGGAGAGTTGCGGGAGCAGGCCTGGCCCCAGAAAGACCTCACCGAAGTGGGCCGTATTTTCCTGGCCGCGGCCCAGAAATTGCTGCAGGTGACCAACAGTTCCATCTTTCTCTATGATGCGGTCCGGGGCCAGTTTTCCGGGCTGGCCGCCCTGGGCCCCGATTCGGAGGCCAAAACCGGGGCCATGATCACCGCCGAAGGGGTCATGGGTTACGTGGCCACCCACCGGCGTCCCCTGCTGGTCCCCGATTTAAGCCGGGACTCTCAGCTATCCCTCATGCCCCGGCGCACCACCTACCAGACCAACAGCTTCATGGTGATCCCGCTGACGGGCTATAAATTTTGGGGAGTAATCAACTTAGCCGACCGGGAGGACAAAAGCCCCTTTAGTTCCCGGGATCTCTTTCTGGGCTGGCTGATGGGCCGGCTGCTGGTGGAGATCCTGGAGGCCAGGGAAGCCCCCGAGGAGGTGTTCGTCTCGGCGTTAACCACCTGGATCACCAAGGAGATCCCGGTGGGCATAGGGTTAATGGACCAGGACCTCCGGGTGGTCCGGTCCAACCCGGCCCTGGAGCGGATGGTAAGCTTATCCAAGGCGAACCTGGTGGGACAAAACCTCCTCTCCTGTCTGAGATTAAGCGCCGCTGACCGGGAAAGTCTGGCCCAGGGCTTCCAGCAAGTCCTGGCCAGCCAGGAGCCCCGGGAATTCTTTTCCCTGAAGTCCTCTCCTCAGAACGCTGGGTTCCGTTTCCTGGCCATCAAAATTTTCCCGGTGCCGGATGAACGCAACCTCCGCCGGGGATTGCTGCTGGTGGAGGATGTGACCGAGGCCGAACAGCTCAAACAGCGTCTGGAACTTTATGAGCATCTGGCCATCATGGGCAAGCTCACCCTCTGCGTCGCCCACGAGTTGAACAACCCTCTGGACGGCATCAGGCGTTACCTGTCGCTGGCCATCATCAAGAAAGATGACCCCGCGAGCGTGGAACGCTATCTCACCGAGGCCCAGAAGGGGCTCCAGAAGATGTCCCTGAGCATCAAGAGCCTGATGTTTTCGGCCAATCCCTTTAAAGGGCCGCCCCGGGCCAGCGACACGGTGCTTAACCTACTCCAGGACGCCATCAAGATCATGATGTTTCAGGCCAGCGATCAGCGGGTGCAGGTGGATTTCCAGGCGCCTCCCGAGTTCGAAAAGATCATCACCGAGGCCGACCTGTATTACGTGTTCATCAATATCATCAAAAATGCGCTCCAGGCGATGCCCCAAGGGGGCCGTCTGGAGGTGAACTGCTCTCTGCATGACCGCCAACTGGAGATTTCCTTTCAGGACAACGGCGACGGTCTCACGGCCGAGGAGATGGACCACATCTTTCAGCCGTTTTATTCCACCAAAGAGGGGGCCCAGGGATTGGGCTTGGGGTTACCCATTTGCCAAAAGATCCTGGCGCGCTACGATGGGCGTCTAGCGGTGGAGAGCCAACGCGGGCAGGGCACCACCGTCCGGGTACTGCTGCCTTACGCTGAATCGGGAGTATTGCATGGCAAATAAAGACGTTCTCATCGTTGATGACGATGTCCTGGTAGGCGAATCTCTCAAGGAAATGCTCCTCTTGGAGGGTTTCAGCGCCGATGCGGTGCCCGACGGCCAGGCCGCCCTGGCCAAAATCAAGGACGATCAGTATCAGTTGATCCTCTCGGATATTCAGATGCCCGGGCTCAACGGCATCGAGTTGTTGAAAGAGTTGAAAGGCCGCTCTCCCGATACCACGGTCATTTTCATCACCGGCCACGGCCACATTGCCGGAGCCGTGGAGGCCATCAAGCTGGGAGCCTACGACTATATCACCAAACCCATCGACGACCTCCGTCTCAAACTCACCATCAGCCGCGCCCTGGAACAGAAGAAGCTGCAGGCTTCCTACGACTCCCTGAAAAAGCGGATCAAGCCCTGGAACCTGGATGAAACCCTGGTTTTCGGCGACCGCAAGATGGACCAGCTCCTGGCAATGGTGCACACCATCGCCGACACCATGGCGACGGTGCTGATCACCGGTGAATCCGGTACCGGCAAGTCCATGCTGGCCCACTATATTCACCAGCACTCCCACCGCCGGGAAGGCCCCTTTGTCAAGATCAGCTGCGGTTCGCTGTCCGAGACCCTGCTGGAGAGCGAGCTTTTCGGTCATGTGCGCGGTTCCTTCACCGGCGCCATCCGGGATAAGAAGGGCAAATTCGAAGAGGCCAATGGGGGCACCATCTTCCTGGACGACATCAACTCGGCCTCCCCCAATTTACAGATCAAATTCCTGCGCGTCCTCCAGGAAAAGGTCATCGAACGCGTCGGGGGAAATATCCCCATCCAGACGGATGTGAGGATCATCACCGCCACCAATACTTCCTTGCAAGACGAGGTGGCCAGGCAGAACTTCCGGGAAGACCTCTACTACCGCATCAACGTGGTCTCCTTCACCATTCCGCCTTTGCGAGACCGTTTGAGCGACATTGAGCCGCTGGCCAACCATTTCATCAAACAGTTTAACCGGGTTCACCACCGGGAAATCAAGGGCATCTCCAGAAGCGCCCTGCAAATCTGCCTCCAATACCCGTGGCCGGGCAATGTCCGGGAGTTGGAGAATGTCATGGAACGGGCGGTCATCCTGAGCCCCGGGGAGTTCATCGTCCCCGAGTCGCTGCCGGCCAATATCAGGACCAGCCAGCCGGCAACCTCCAGCGAACCCTTCAAGCACCTGACCCTGGAAGAGGCCATGGAGCGGGCCGAAAAGCAGATCATCCTGGAAACCCTCGAATCCTTCCGCTGGAACCGCCAACTCAGCGCCCGCACCCTGGGGGTCAGCCGCACCACCCTGTTTAACAAGATGCGGCGGCTGCAACTGGTGGATCCCCGGCGTTCAGCCCCCGAGAACCTCACCGAATCAATTTCTTCTTAAACCGATTAGCGATCGAAAGGCTATTTCTGTAGGGAAGACCTATGTGCCCCCCCTGAGTGCGCACACCCAGATGCGCCTCTGCGTTTCGTCGATATATTTTTGACCGCAACCCGGGATTAGTCCCGTCAGAGTCGGCCGGATGGTCTTCCTTCCCGGCATTTTTGTGCTTATACTAGAATAGGCTGTCAGCGTTCAGCAGTCAGCTATCAACAAAAACTAGGACTTACAGCGAATGCCAAAAATTTTTTCCGTTATGGAAAGCCTTATAATCCCCCCTGCCCCCTTTAAAAAAGGGGGGGAACTATGAGGGATCGATAGGAAAGTCCCCCTTTGACAAAGGGGGATTTGAGAGCCTCCGAAGGGAAAGAATTTATGGCAAACGTTATAAATAGCATAACCAATTCTTATGCTTAATAAAGCTGACCGCTGAAAGCTGATAGCTGAACGCTTACATCGGAAGGCCGCCGCAAGCCAGCGCCTCCCGATCACGGTCACCTGAGCGAGGCACCCTATGGATTACGACCCCGAGACTCTCATACAGTGGGACCGGGAGCATGTCTGGCACCCTTTCACCCAGATGCAGGGCTTCCGGGAAGAAACCCCGCTGATTATCAGCCGGGGGGAAGGGATTTACCTCTATGACCTCCAGGGCAACCGCTACCTGGATGGGGTCTCTTCCCTGTGGGCCAACCTCCACGGGCACCGGCGCCGGGAACTGGACCAGGCCCTCGCCGACCAGCTGTCGCACTTGGCCCACAGCACCCTCTTGGGGATCGCCCATCCGCCGGCCATTCTCCTGGCCCGGCGCCTGGCGGAGCTGGCGCCCCCGGGCCTGAACAAGGTGTTTTTCTCGGACAACGGCTCCACCGCGGTGGAGGCGGCCCTGAAGATGGCCTTCCAATCCTGGCGCAACCGGGGCCAAACCCGGAAACAGCGTTTCCTCAAGCTCAGCGGCGCCTACCATGGTGACACCCTGGGGGCGGTGTCCGTGGGCGGCATCCCCCTATTCCACGAAATTTACCAGCCGCTGCTGTTCGACACCCTGGAGGCCCCGGCCCCCTACTGTTACCGCTGCGACCACCGGGAAGACTGCCGGGAGCAATGTCTTGCCCGGCTGGAAGAGCTGGTGGCGGCCCACCACCAGGAACTGGCGGCGGTGATCGTCGAGCCGGTAATGCAGGGCGCCGCGGGCATGATTGCCCAGCCGCCCGGCTATCTGGCGAAGGTCCGGGAGGTGACCCGGCGCCACGACGTGCTCCTCATCGCCGATGAAGTGGCGGTGGGCTTCGGCCGCACCGGCAAGATGTTTGCCTGCGAACACGAAGGGGTGAGCCCCGACCTCCTCTGTCTGGCCAAGGGCATCACCGGGGGCTACCTGCCCCTGGCCGCCACCCTGGCCACGGACGGCGTCTATGAGGCCTTCCTGGGGGAATACGACGAGTTCAAGACCTTTTTTCACGGACACACCTATAGCGGCAATCCCCTGGGCGCCGCAGTGGGACTGGCCAGCCTGGATATCTTCGCCCGGGACCGGGTGATCGAAGGGCTCACCGCCAAGATCGATCTGCTGGCCGGGCGCCTGGCGGCCATGGCCGAACATCCCCACGTGGGCGATATCCGGCAGCGCGGCCTGATGGTGGGCATCGAATTGGTGGCCGATAAGGACACCCGAGGGGCCTTCCCGATTAAACGGCGCACCGGCCACCGGGTAATCCTGGCGGCCCGGCAGCTGGGGGCCATCCTGCGCCCCCTGGGGGATGTCATCGTGCTCATGCCGCCTTTGTGCATCACCGAGGGAGAACTGAACACCCTGTGCGACATTACCTTTGCAGCCATCGATCGAGCCACCGTATAGGTAAGTTGATTCGGCTCTTTTGGCTAGTCGCCCCGGATTGCTTTATGATTGGCCCGGTTAAGTGGCTTCGACGAACAAGGACGGTCTAATCAACCGATAACGGCAGGTACAGTTGGTACCATACCGAGTTGCGCTCAAAAAGGAACTAAGATACAAGGGGCGCACCCGTGTGTGCGCCCTCTCGGGGGGACACACAGGCCCCCCTTGAAAAATTTTCTATTGACCGCCAGATGGTGTCAGGAGGCTCTCTATGCAGCGTTTAGCTCTGATGCTGGTTATTTGGTTGATGGTGGGGGCCGGCGCGGTGAACGCCCAAGAGAAATTTCAGTCGGATATCATTAAGACCGGGGCGGGGGAGCTAAAGATCACCTTTATCGGCCACGGCACCTTGATGTTCACCTTCGGGGGCCAGGTCATCCATGTGGACCCGGTGGCCCAGTATGCCGATTACGGCCAACTCCCCAAGGCGGACCTGATTCTCATCACCCACGAGCACCGGGATCACCTGGACGCCAAGGCGGTGGAGAAGCTGCGCAAAGCCGACACCCAGGTGGTGCTAACCCAGGCCGCCGCCGGCCAGGTGTCCGGAGGCCTGGTCATGGCCAATGGCGAGGTGAAGACCGTGGCGGGCCTGGCCATCGAAGCGGTACCGGCCTATAACCTGGTGCATAAACGGGACAGCGGCGAACCCTTCCACCCCAAGGGCCAAGGCAACGGCTATGTTATCACCTTCGGGGACCAGCGGGTCTATGTGGCCGGGGACACCGAGAACACCCCGGAGATGAAGGGCCTGAAAAACATCGACATCGCTTTTTTACCCATGAATCTCCCTTACACCATGACCCCGGAGATGGTGGCCGACGCCGCCCGAGCTTTTAAACCCAAAATCCTTTACCCATATCACTTCGGCAAAACGGATACCGCCAGACTGGCGGCCCTGCTGCAAGACCAGCCGGAAATCGAGGTGCGGATTCGCAGGATGGAGTAATCCCATCACCACTTTAGGGGAGAGTTTTGTGGCATAAGAAGAAATAATAAATGGATAATTTTAGATAGACACAAAGGAGGCGCAGTGGCTCTTCCAACTTACAAAGACATCGTCGATTTGATTAAGAAGGGTGCAACCATTGAGGCACAAGAGAAGATCATGGAACTCAGAGAGGCTGCACTCGGCCTCCAGGAGGAGAACTTTACCCTTCGAGAAAAAATCCGCGCTCTTGAAGATGAACTTAGGGTAAAACAACAGCTAACGTTCGAAAGGACCGCCTACTGGCTTGATAACGGTCATACGAAAGATGGCCCATTTTGTCAGCGTTGTCATGATGTGCAAAAAATATTGGTTCGATTACAAAATTATGGAACAGACTGGTTTTGCGTAGCTTGCAAACAATCATATGAAAAATGAAATATTATGTATTACTATTTTTTAAAATATTAACGATTAATAATAGGTCGTAATATGGAACATCTTTATCTTATCATTGTTATGATTATATTATAAATTGACTTAACCGTATAAGAGTCAATATATTTATTCATTATATGATCTATACCACCCAAAGCGGCGAGTCCTTCGATCTGGAGAAAGATTTTTCCTCGCCGGAACGCCACATCCTCCAGAAGTTGTTTATCTGGAAAGATATGGCTGTTAGCGTCGAGGAATTCCGGCTCAAGAAACAGGAGGCCCTGCAGAAAGGCTGGGGCGACTCCGGCCCTATCCAGGCCAGCCGCAATCTGGAAAGCCTCATCCGGGATTTTGAGGCGCAAATCGGCCTTAGGGTAAGGGGGATGAAAACGGGCAAGGGATGATCCGTTGCGCCTAGCATATCCTACACCCAGCACCGGCGGGACGCCGGCGCCACCAAGAGCTGCATATGACCGGATTGACTATTCGTGCCGACGAACTCATCATGGTGTTTGAAGGTTTTGGAACAGAGATGCAACACTTCTTCGACCGCCGGACCGGCGAAGTGTTGACAGTGTTCGAAGATATGGACGAAGAAGACGCAGAGCTGCTGGACGCTGACCCGGATCGCTTTCTGTTTATTGAGCCGGTGCCCTCTTACGTCGGCTATGAAGTTATGAGTGATTTTGTCGATACCTTGCCGGAGGGTAAAGTCCCACGTGAGTTAACGCGGGCTCTTCAGCAAAGACGTCCGTTTCGCCGGTTCAAAGACGTGTTGCTCAATTATCCAACAGTTCGAGAGGACTGGTTCCGTTTTCACGAACAGGCCTTCATGAAGATCATCCAGGAATGGCTGGACGATCATGGGGTTGAAGCAACGCTGGTGCCCTGCCAGGCACAGCCGTGATGCCCTGGGATAGGCTATCATGCGGGCCGGCATTTCACCTATAACAACTGTCAAGTCAGTGACGTATGGGGCGCAGGGCGCATCTTTGGTTTATAGCGTTTGCCAAGAGTTCTTTCCTCTTATCCCCTCTCCCCCGATGGGGGAGAGGGTGAGGGGGGGAGGAGAAAACTTTTGGCAACGAGTATAGGTAAATCAATTCTGGGAGAACCACCATGAAAACCTGGCTTGGGTTACTACTGACCGTTGGCACGTTTATGGTCGGCTGCGCCGTGGGCGACTATGCCAGACGACCGGATTACGGGGAAAGGCCTCCCGCTTCTGAGGATACGAGGATGTGGCATCAAAATCCGGAGACCGACTCCGAGCAGACCAACAGGATATGGAGTGCCGAATCCGGCCGCTGACCTCATGGTCGACGATGATCTGCCCCGGAACCGGGAAATTTAATGTGAAGGGCGGCGTCTGCCCTGACGGCGGCGCCGCGCCTACCCGAAAAGCCTGAAAACTTCCTTCTGGGTGCACTCCTAACCTTGAACTTCGAACCTTGAACTTTGAACTTCTCAAGCAAGGGCACAACCTTGGATCATCCGGTTGGCATAGCCGAGCAATTCACCCCCCAGGGCCGGGTCCTGGACCTCCGGGAATATGGCCGCGGCAATGTCAATGATACCTTCCTGGTGATGGTTACGGGCGCGGCACAACCGCACTTTATTCTGCAGCGCCTCAATCCCCACGTTTTTCGCCGGCCGGGACTGGTTATGAGGAACCTCCGGATCGTGGGTGACCATGTGGCCCGGCGGCTGGCGCCGGCGCCCGCAAGCCACGGCCGCCGCTTTGAGGTGCCCCGGGTGCTCCTGACCCGGGACGGCCGGGATCACGTCATTGACCCCGGCGGCTCGTTCTGGCGGGCGCTGAGTTTTATTGACGCCGCCGAAACCTTCGACACCATCCAAGATGCCGGGCACGCCAGGGAAGTCGGCTATGCCCTGGGCAGGTTTCATACCCTCCTGAGCGATCTTCCCCCGGAGCATTTATCCGACACCCTGCCGGGTTTTCATATCACCCCGGGCTACCTGGCGCACTATGACGAGGTCCTGGAGCGGCAAGGCCCCCGCAATTCCCCCGAAGTGCAGTATTGCCTACGCTTTGTGGCCCAGCGCCGGGTTTTGGCGCCCGTCCTGGAGGATGCCAAAGCCCAGGGCAAGCTCAGGCCGCGCCCCATGCACGGCGACCCCAAGGTCAACAACGTCATGCTGGACCCCGCCACCGGGGGCGCCGTGGCCCTGGTGGACCTGGACACGGTCAAGCCCGGCCTGGTGCACTATGACATCGGCGACGCTCTCCGCTCGGGCTGCAATCCCCAGGGCGAAGAAACCGACGCCTGGGAAACGGTGCGCTTCGAACCGGATCTGTGCCGGGCTATGCTGCAAGGCTACCTTCCCGTGGCCCGGGATTTTCTCACCGAGACCGACTATGTCTATCTGTACGACGCCATCCGCCTCATCGCCTTCGAACTGGGGCTGAGGTTTTTTACCGATTATCTGGCCGGCAACGTCTACTTCAAGGCCCGGCGCCCGGAACACAATCTGGCCCGGGCGCTGGTGCAATTCAAGCTGACCGAGAGCATCGAATCCCAGGCCGCCGCCATCGGCGCCATCAGCCGGGACCTGAGATGAGCGGCCAAGACTTCTCCCTCCAGCCATTTTCCCCCCTCGGCCCGCCCCTAACTATCAGGATTACCGGCCACATCAATCGGCGGCCCCGCCAACTTGCCATACGTTATGACCTCCACGGCCCCCTGGCGGAGCTGATGATTCCGCCCCCGGCCGCTATACCGTCTCGCCGCCAGGGGCTTTGGGAAGAGACCTGTTTCGAGTTTTTCCTCGGAGTCAAGAACGCGCCGCGGTATTGGGAATTCAACCTCTCTCCCGCCGGCCACTGGAACGTTTATCGTTTTACCGGCTATCGGCAGGGAATGGTTGCGGAAACCGCGTTTACCTCGCTTCCTTTGAGCCTCCGGCGCCGGCCGGACTCGCTGGAGGTTGCCCTGGAACTGGATGTAGGAAGAATCCTAGCGGCGGACCAGCCACTTATCGTCGGTATTGCGGCAGTCATTAAGCTCGCCGGCGGCGGACTGACCTACTGGGCCTTAACCCACCCCGGGCCGGAGGCCGACTTTCACCGGCGGGACGGATTTCTGATAGAATTGTAAAATGATCCACGACTTATGCGAATTGGTGGTCAAAAGACCATGAATATTCATGTCATTCTGAACGGAGCGTAGCGGAGTGAAGAATCTCGGCGGCTAAAAGAGAGAGATTCTTCGCTGCGCTCAGAATGACAAATAATAATTTAGCCTGCGCCTGCACAGGCGAGACGCCTGTGCCACCGATTGGTTTCAGAAATGGTATGAGGTGCCTCAAGCCGCCCGCAGGGCCTCCAACAGCGGCAGGCGAGCCGCCTTGACCGACGGCAGCAAGCCCCCCAGCAGGCCCATGCCCACGCCGAAGCCCAGGCTTTTGACCACGATCCCCGGGGTCAGGGCGAACTTAAAGGTGATTTCGGCGAAGCTGGACCAGTTGATGGTGGAGAGGGTAAAGAAGTTCAGGAGCGAGGCCGGCACCAGGCCCAGGAGCCATCCCAGGAACCCCAGGAACATGGACTCCAGCAGAAATGCGGCCAGGACGTGATGCCGCTTGAACCCCAGGGCCCTAAGGGTGCCGATCTCGGAGACGCGGGCCCCCACCTGGGCGTACATGGTGACCATGGCCCCCAGGACGGCCCCCAGGCTGAAGATCCCGGTGAGCACCAGCCCCAGGAGGCGGATGAAGGTGGCCAGGCGTCGGGACTGGTTTTCATAAAATTCCACTTCCCGGAGCACCTGCACCGGCAGTCGGGGATCGGTCTCCAGGCGGGCCTTGAGGGCGTCGAAGGCCGCCGGGTCCCGGAGGCGCAGGATCACCGACGAGAAGGCGGTGCGGCGGAAGGCGGCCAGCAGGGTCTCGACGTCCCCCCAGAGCTCCGAGGCAAAGCCGGTGTTGCCCGCCTCCATGACTCCCACCACCCGCCACTGACGCATGGCGAAGCGCAGGGTCTCCCCCAGCCCGGCCCCCTCAAAGCGCCGGGCGATCTGTCCCCCGGCCACGATCTCGGTGGACCCGGGATTGAGGAACCGCCCGGCGCTGAGGCGCACCTCCCGGCGCAGCTCCGGCGACACCGGCTGCACCCCCCGGATGATGACGTTGGCCGGGTTGCCGGTCACCCGCTTGGGCAGGTTGATGAGCACGATGGCCTCGTCCGCCACCAGGCGTCGGCCCTCCTTACCCAGGGCGATTTCGGGCTGGGCGCCGATAATCCCGGCCTGGGTGCGGTCGATGGCGCTCTGGACCTCGGATTCGGACCCGGCCCGAAGCACCACCACGTTGTCAAAAGACCCGGTGGCCACCAGGGTGCGGCGCAAGCCCTCGGAGAGCATCAGCACCGCCGCAAACACAAAAACCACCAGCGCCATGCCCGCGGCGGTCAGAAACGTAGTAAGCCGCCGGGCCAGGAGGTTGCGATAGCTGTAGGAGAGAGGAATGGGCATGTTTTGGGTTCTGGGTTTTAGGTTTTAGGTTCCGGGTAAAGGATTTAGTGGCACAGGCTTCCAGCCTGTGCTTTGCACGTGCAGGATGCCGATGCATCCAGGGATCAATTATTCATAACCTAAACATAGCGCGCCGGGCGCGCCACTTTTGGTGCGTAAAACGCACCCTACAACTACCCCACCTTCCTTAGCGCCGCGGCAATCTGCACCCGGGAGGCTTGCCAGGCGGGGATGATGCCGGCCAGGAGGCCTACGGCCAGAGAGACTGTCAGGCCCAGGGCTGCGGTCGTTCGGGTTACGACCATGGCGGGGAAATATTGGGTCACTTCCGGGGGGAAAAATCTTACCGCCGGAAAGTTCAGGGCCAGGCCCAGCAGGCCCCCCACCAGGGCCAGGCTGAGGGATTCCCCCATAATCAGGCCCGCCAGATGGTGGGCCTTGAAGCCCATGGTCTTCAGCGCCGCATACTCCCCCAGACGTTCCCGGGCGTTCATGGCCATGGTGTTGGCCAGGACGCCTAAGATCACCCCGATGACCAGCCAGGAGACCGCCTGGATAGCCAGGAGGATGGCCGAGGTCATCTCCACGAAACTCAGATTAAAGGCGGCCTCGGTCTCCGTCAAGGTCTCGGCCAGGGAGTTTTTGAAGGCGGCGTCGATTTTGCCGGACACCGGCGCCGCCAGATCCGGCCGGGCCACCTGGACCAGGAACCACCCTACCTTGTCGGCCATATCCGGGGCGATTTTCTTCAAGGTCTCGTTGAGATAATCCCAGTGGAAAAACAGCAGGGTCTCGTCAGCGCTGGGGTCCCGGCCGGTGTAGATGGCCCGGAGCACCAGGCGGTATTCCCCCGGGAAATAGGTGCCCTTGAGGACGATGGCATCACCGACTCGCCAGCCGTACCGGGCCGCCAGCTTGCGCCCGGCGGCGGCGCCCCGGCGGTCCTGGACCAGGGCCAGCTTCTGGTCTTCGGGCATGAGATACTCCGGATAGGCGTCGAGGTAGCCGGGCAACGAGGCCGCGAATTGGGGGAAAAAGTGGCACTTGTCGATATAGACGCCTTCGAACCAGTAGGCGTAGGCCACCCGGGCGATGTCGGGCACGGCCTGGATCCTGGGCAGATAGGCCAGGGGCAGGGGAAACATCAGGGACACGGAGTTCCGGGTCACCAGGCGCACCGGGGAAGAGGCGTCCACCCCGGCGTACCAGGCGGCCACCACGGTGCGCAGCAGACAAAAGGCCAGCACCGCCACCGCCATCCCCAGGATGGTGAGGCCGGCCCGCAAGGGGTGCCGGAGAATATTGCGCCAGGTGAGTTTGAGCATGGGTTTTGGGTTTTAGGTTCTGAGTTCTGGGTTTTTTTGGTCCAGGATTTCGGCCTGGCCATTGTTAATAAACTTACTGCCGAAAAGTTTTTTGTAGGGTGCGTCCTAGGCACCATCAATCCAGTTGAGTAGCGGGCACGGAGGCCCGCCCCACCAACTTTTACCTCTGGTTCCCAAGCTGAGCCTCGGAACCAGGTAAACCAGGTAACCAGGCGGGATGCGCTACGCTTTCCCGCCCTACGGGCCACGGGCTGCTCACTGCTCACTGCTTACAGCTTACTTCTCACTGTCTTCTCATCCCACTTTCCTCAACGCCTCGGCGATGCTCACCCGGCCGGCCCGCCAGGCCGGCAGCATGGCGGCCAGGAGGCCCACCATCAGGGCCACGGCCAGCCCCAGGATCAGGGTGGCCCAGGTGAGGGGAAAGACCCGGAAATACTGGCCCAGGGCGGTTTTAAAGAAATGCACCGCCGGGAAGGTCAAGGCCTCCCCCACCAGGCCCCCGGCCAGGGCCAGGATCAGGGATTCCCCGAAGATGAGGCCGGCCAGGTGCCGGGGCTTGAAGCCCATGGTCTTGAGGACGGCATACTCGCCCCGGCGTTCCCGGGCGTTCATGGCCATGGTGTTGGCCAGCACGATGAGGATGACGCCGATGACCACCCAGGACACCACCTGGATAGCCAGGAGAATGGCCTCGGTCATGGAGACAAACCCCAGGGCGAAGGCCTGTTCCGTTTCGGTCAGGGTCTCGGCCAGGCTGTTCTTGAACAGGGCGTCCACTTCGGCCGACACCCGGGGCGCCAGGTCCGGCCGGGCCACCTTGATGAGGAACCACCCCACGGTATCGGCCCGGCTGGAGCCGGTTTTCTTCAGAGTCTCGTTCAGGTAATCCCAATGGAAAAAGAACCGGGATTCGTCGGTGGTGGGTTCGGCCCCGGTGTAGATGGCCCGGATGATGAATTGCCACTCGCCGGGGTAAAGGGTGCCCTTGAGGACCACGGAGTCCCCCAGCTTCCAGCCGTACCGGGTGGCCAGGGTCCGGCCCACGGCGGCGCCCCGGCGGTCCTTAATAAAGGCCAGCTTCTGGTCCTCGGGGATGACGTATTCGGGATAGATGGAAAAGTAGCGGTGGACCTCCACGGCAAACGTCGGGAAGAAATGCCGCTCGTCGATGTAGTGGCCGCCGAACCAGACGCCGTAGGCCACCCCTTCAATGCCGGGAATGGCCTGGACCTTGGGCAGATAGGCCATGGGCAGGGGGAAGACCAGGGAGATGGCGTTCCGGGTCACCAGGCGGGCCGGGGAGGCGGCGCTCACCCCGGAATACCAGGCCGCCACCACGGTGCGCAGCAGACAAAAGGCCAGCACCGCCACCGCCATGCCCAGGATGGTGAGTCCGGCCCGTAACGGGTGCCGGACGGTATTGCGCCAGGTGAGTTTGAGCACAGTTGCCAGTTCCCAGTGGTCAGTTTTCAGTGGTGGCACGGGCTTTCCAGCCGGTGCCCAAGTACATTGTCGGCTGCGTCCGGCGAACCACCTCTGGTTTCCAAGCTCAGCCTGGGAACCGGTAAAAAGGCGGGATGCGCTGCGCTTTCCCGCCCTACGGGCTGCGGGCTTACTGATTTCTGGCCGCTAATATGGTCAAGGCCTGCAGGCCCACCTCGATGAGGCGGCTCTCGGCCCGGCGGCGGGCGCCGGCCCCGGGGAGCCCCTGCCCGGTTATGCGGTTATTGAGGACCAGGCAGACCCCCCCGGCCCTGATCCGATAGGTGGAAACCGCGGCCAGGGTCAGGTAGACGGACATCTCCATCTCCAGGTTGAGGACCCCGGCCTGGCTGAGACGGGCCACCTTGTGAGGCTCCAGGCGGGGAAACCCCGGCGCCTCCCGGCCCTGGCCGGCGTAAAAATCCGCCGTGGTGCAGGTGAGGCCCACATGACAGGGCGCTATGAGGTGCCCGGCCGCCTCGGTCAGGGCGGCGACGACCTCCGGCGCCGCCTGAGGGACCAAATCCGCCGGGGCATAAGCATAGGTGGTATTTTCATCCCGCTGGGCCGAGGCGCTGATGACCAGGTCCCCCACCTCGATATCGGCCTGGAGCGCCCCGCAGGTGCCCAGGCGGATAAAAGTCACCGGATTGACGCAGTTGGCCGCTTCCACGATGGCGATGGCGCTGGCCGGGGCGCCGATGCCGGTGGCCATGACCGAGACCGGGATGTCCTGGTAGATGCCGGTATAGGTAAGAAACTCCCGGTTTTTCCGGCGCATGTCCACCCGGGTGAGCCGGCGGGCGATCGTCTGGGCCCGATCCGGGTCGCCGCAGGTGAGGATATAGGGCGCCAACTCCCCGGGGGCGCAGTCGAGGTGATAAAACCGGCCCCGGGCATTTTTCGGAATGGGGCCTGCAATGTCCATGAGGTAAATCCCCCTGCCGCAATTTCACCCGGGCAGCGGCCGCTTATATCGAGTTGCATTCAAAAGACCATGAATATTTTTGTCATTCTGAACGAAGCGCAGCGGAGTGAAGAATCTCGGCGGCTAAAAATGGGAGATTCTTCCCTGGGCTCAGAATGACAAACAATCGCCGTTTGATTGGTCTTTGGTATTAATCTTCTTGCGTCTCATTTTCGTTCAGCAACTGCCCCTTGATGAGGCGGCGGATGCGGCTGGCATGGGCAGCGGCGTCCGGGTCGTGGGTGACGATGATGATGGTTTTCTGGAACTCGCGGTTCAACTGAGTCAACAGGTCCATGATTTCCCCGGCGGATTTTTTATCCAAGTCGCCGGTGGGCTCATCCGCGGCGATGAGGGTGGGGTCGGTGACCAGGGCCCGGGCGATGGCCACCCGCTGCTGCTGGCCGCCGGAAAGCTGGCCCGGATAGTGTTTTTGGCGGTCGCTCAGGTTCACCAGTTCCAGGACCAGGTCCACGTGCTCCTGGCGCTCCCGCCGGGACAGCCGGGTGAGCAGCAGGGGCAGTTCCACGTTTTCATAGGCCGTGAGGACCGGAATGAGCTGATAAAACTGGAAGATGAAGCCCACGTTGGCGGCCCGCCAATCCGCCAACTGAGACTCGGTGAGGGCCGGGAGGTCGATGCCGTGCACCGTCAGGTGGCCGGAATCCGGTCGGTCCAACCCGGCAATGAGATTGAGCAGCGTGGTTTTCCCGGAGCCGGAAGGCCCCATGAGGGCTAAAAATTCCCCGGCCTGGATGGTGAGGTTGATATCCTGGAGGACCGGCAGCACCTGGCTGCCCCGCCGATAGGATTTATTCAGGTGGGCGATTTCCACCACCGGGGCCGGGGCGAGGGCCGGGTTCTCCGTCATGACTCTTTGACTTTCACCCGGGAGCCGTCCTTCAAGGCGGCAGGCGGGTTCAGGACCACCCGGTCGCCTTCCTTGAGGCCGGCGGCGATTTCCACCAGATCGTTCATGGCGGCTCCCGGGGTGACGGGGACCAGCTTTACCCGGTTGCCGGTCACCAGGAATGCAAAGGTGCGGCCTTCCCGGGTGATGAGGGCGCCTTTGGGGATGATCAAGCGGGGCTGACGTGCCGCCGGGTCCAGGGGTTGGGAGAGAAAGGCCACCTTGGCGCTCATTTCCGGCAGGATGCGGTCGTCGGTCTCCAAAAATTTTACCTTGGTGAGGACGGTGGCCTTGGTCCGGTCGGCGGTGGGGACAATCATGTGGACCTCACCGGTAAAGCGCCGGTCGGGAATGGCGTCCAGAGTGATTTCACAGGGTTGCCCCAGGCGCACCTTGTCCAGGTTGGACTCCGCCACGTCAACCTCCACCATCAGGGAGTTGAGGTCAGCCATGGTCACCACCGCGGCCCGGGCATTGGCCGCAGCGCCGAAGGGCGCCACCACTTCCCCCACCTCGGCGTATTTCGTGGTCACCACCCCGTCGAAGGGGCCGCGGATGTAGGAGTATTCCAGGGACGCCTGGGCATTGGCCAGCCCGGCCCGGGCCACCTTGATGCGGGCCTGGCCCGCGGCCACCCCGGCCTTGGCTTTAGCGTCCCGGGCCACCGCGGTATCGAAGTCCTGCTTGGGAACGAGGTCTTGCGCCACCAGGGTTTGATAGCGCTGATACTGGAGCCGGGCGTCCGCCCGCTCCGCCTGGGCGGTGGCCAGGTCGGCTTCGGCCTGCTTCACCTGGGCGATGGCCTGGTCCCGGGAGGCGATCAAATCCTCATTTTCCAGGGAGGCCAGAATCTGACCCTTTTTGACCCGGCTGCCTTCCTCTACCCCGAGGTAGACCAGGCGGCCGGTGCTCTTGGAGGAAACCGCGGCCTTGCGTTGGGCCACCACGTAGCCGCTGGCGTTTAAGACCGTGTAGGCCTGGGCCGGGTAGAGGCGGGCCACCACCGTGGTGGTGACTTCGGACGCTCCCTGGAGGGGACCCCACAGGTAAAGCCCGGCGAGTCCCGCCAGGATCAGGCCCAGGAAAATTATGATCAGGCGGGTCCGGGAAGAGGCTGCCGCCGGGCGGTCTTCCGCCGGGCGCTGAATGCGGAGTTTATCGAGGTCAGCAGACAAGGCCGGAGTTCCCGAAAAGAAATTTGGCCTTTCGCCCCGGTAGGAACGTCAGGCCTTGTCAGTTTATCAAATCTCCATCTGGGAGGCAAACTTCCCGGACCTGGCCCGCCTCCAGGTTAAAGGGTTATAGCGTTTGCCATAAATTCCTTCTCCTTTGAGGTCCTTAAATCCCCCTAAATCCCCCTTTTTCAAAGGGGTACTTTAGCAGCAATTCCCTATAGTTCCCCCCTTTATTAAAGGGAAGTTAGGGGGGATTTGTGGATATTAAGGATCGGAAAAATCTTTTGGCAATTGATAGAGCCGGTAGGGAACGAAAATTCTTGGCCTCAATGCAAGACCCGCGGTTTAACTGCGGGCAGCCAGTAAGGTTCTCCATGGGGCTGCTCTTCCCAGGCCGAGGCGTTGGCGGCCGGTAATTCCGCCTGGGTCACGTTTTGCAAGGCCAGGAGAGAACTCCGCAGTTTGTCCAATTCTTGCAACAGCGCCTCCAACGCCAGGACCAGTGACTCCTGGTACTGACCCTGGTCCATCATCCTCCGGGCCTCCTCCATCTTGATGAAGCTCTGGGGGGTGTTCGCTTTATTTTTCATCACCAAACCTCACCATGAGCGAAATATGGGGGGCTCAGCCGACCTGGCGGAGAATTCCCGTGGTGCCGCCTCCTTGAATGCCAGCCAAGCTGCAACCGTGCGCAAAATTATTCCGACTTTATTAAAGCAATTATCGTACCACTAGGAAGTTGTCCATGATTAACCAAACGATTTAAAGATGTTAGTCGTAATGGGATTTATCACTTTGTGGTGAGAGAGAGTAAGGATTGCTGAACGTCCTGGCGGGAACCTTAAACATGACTGCGGCCTTCCGGATCGCTGAGCCAGGTTTTTGCATCCCATGGGGGGGCTGATTTGCACCGAAGCGATGTCCCGGTGGGCCTGGCCTGACCGCAGCCGGAAAAACCACCGCACCCCCAGCGCCCCAGGTTTGCAAACCGTCGGGGAATATGGTAGGTTTTCCTTATAAATAAAGAGTTTGAGGAAACCCCTAAGGATCAATCCATGACTGAAATCGATACCGCGCCCTTTGCCTCCGATGCAGAGATGGAGGAGAGCGTCCGTCCCCTGGTGAATGAAATCCTGGAGCGCTTCAACCAGGAGGGTGTTTCGCCGTCCCAGGCGGGGCTGGTAATCCTGGGCCTGACTTACCGGCTTATGGAAGTGATGCGTGATGCGCCCGAGGCCCGCCGGTTTTTCGTCCTCACCTTGATTAATCTGATCAATAATTACCTGGCCGAAGAAATGAACAACCCGGGAACGTGTGTCGCCGCGGGTAAGGAGGAAGGAACTTAATCCGGCGCCTCGCCGCCAACGCCAGGAGTTTGAACCCCGCTATGCTGCGCAAGGCCAATAACGTACTGGAGCTCGTCGGGCAGACCCCCATTGTCCGCCTGAACCGTCTCAATCCCCATCCGCAGGTGGAGATTTACGTCAAGCTGGAATATTTCAATCCCGGCGGTTCCGTCAAGGACCGCCCGGCCCTGGCCATGATCGAGGCCGCCGAGGCCGCCAGCGAGCTGACCCCGGAGAAGACCATCATCGAAGCTACCAGCGGCAACACTGGCATCGGTTTGGCCATGGTGTGCGCCGTCAAGGGCTATCGCCTGCTCCTGACCATGCCCGAGTCCGCCAGCCTGGAGCGCAAACGCATCCTCAAGGGCATGGGGGCCGAACTCCTCCTGACCCCGGCCCACCTGGGAACCGACGGGGCCATCGAAGAGGTCTACCGGATGGCCCGGGAACATCCGGACAAGTATTTTCTGGTGGACCAGTTCAATAATCCCGACAATCCCCATGCCCATGAGTCCACCTGCCGGGAGATTTGGGAGCAGACCGAAGGCAAGGTCACCATGGTGGTGGTGACCATGGGCACCACCGGCACCCTCATGGGCCTCTATGAGGGCCTGAAGCGGTTCAATCCAGACATCCAGGTGGTAGGAGTGGAGCCCTTCCTGGGCCACGCCATCCAGGGTCTGAAAAATATGAAGGAGTCTTATAAGCCGGGGATTTTCGATAAAACCAGGGCGGATGAGATCGTTAACATCGAAGACGAGGAGGCCTATGAGACGGCCCGGAGAATGGCCCGCCAGGAAGGTCTCTTCCTGGGCATGAGCTCCGGGGCGGCGGTGGCGGTGGCCATCCGCAAAGCCCGGGAGCTGACGGGCGGCCTCATCGTGGCCATGGCCCCGGACAGCGGCGAACGCTACCTCTCCACCTCCCTGTTCACCGAAAAGGAGGCCCCCACTCTCCGCTTTTACAACACCATGGCCCGGGCCAAGGAGGCCTTCGAGCCCCGGCGACCGGGGGAGGCCACCATCTTTGCCGACGGCCCCGCCCTTTACGGCCACCTCTCCCTGGGGGTGGCCCGGCGCCTGGCGGTGGCCGACCTGCTCCGCCGTTACCTCAGCTTTCGGGGCTTCAAGATCCGGCAGGTGGTCAGCCTCATCGACCTGGATGACCGGGCCATGGCCGGGGCCGCCGCCGCCAACCAGAACCTGCTGGAATTCACCGGGCACTTTCGGCAGGAATTTTTCCGGGATATGGAAGCGTTGCGCATTCAGGGCGACGTCCTCTACCCCCTGGCCTCGGACCACATCGACGACATGGTCAACCTCACCCGCAAGCTCCTGGAGCGGGGCTACGCCTATGAAAAATTGCGCTCGGTCTATTTCGACATCTCCCGTTTCAAGGACTACGGGCGCCTCTCCGGCGTGGACCTGAGCAAGATTCGCGTCGGTAAAACCGTGGACCTGGACGAGTACGCCAAGGAAAACCCCCGGGATTTCACCCTGTTGAAACGCGCCAAGCTGGCGGAACTGAAAAAGGGCCTTTACTATACCACGCCCTGGGGCCAGGTGCGCCCCAGCTGGCATCTGGAATCCGCCGCCATGGCCCTTAAACACCCGGGAGAAACGGTAGATTTTCATGTGGGCAGCGTGGAATCGCTCTTTCCCCACGATGAAAACGAAAACGCCCTGTTCACTGCGGCCACGGGCAAGCCCAAGGCCCGGGCCTGGCTCCACTGCGAGCAGGTCCTCAAGGACGGGGACCCCTTGAAGGAAGCGGGTCTGGTGACGGTGCGGGACCTGCTGGCCCAGGGCTACCGGGGCGAGGAGGTGCGCTACTTCCTTCTGGCGGCCCACTACCGCAAGCCCCTGGCGGTAAGCGCCATCAACCTCAAGGCCACGGCCGTGGCCCGGGCCCGCCTGGACCACTTCCTGGAGCGCCTGGCCCTGATAACCGGCGAGGCCCCCCTCACCCCGGCCATCGAAGAGCGCCTCTTTCTGCTGAAAAAGGAGTGCATCGCCGCCCTGGATGACGACCTCAACATCTCCCGGGTCCTGTCGGCGCTGTTCGCCGCGGTGGGGGAATTCCACACCGACATCGACCACGGCCGTCTGGGGCACGCCGCCGCCGCCGCCATCCTGACCCGCTTCCAGGAACTGGACGAAGTCCTGGGGGTGATGAACCTGGCGCCGCCGGCGGAGGCTGTGGATGAGGGGATCGAGGCGCTCCTTACGGCCCGGGAAGAGGCCCGCAAATGCCGGGATTGGGCCGCCGCGGATCAGATCCGGGATGAACTGGCCACCCGGGGCGTCGAGATCACCGACACCCCCACCGGCCCGCGCTGGCGGCGGCGGGGGTGACCTCTGTGTTCCTGTGACTCTAGAGTGAAAAGAATATTATTGGATTAAAGGATAGACCATTTGCAGGACATAATCTTATCTATCCACAGAACTCCTATTCGTCTGACTGATGAGCGTTGGGCGCATATAACCGAGGAGCATTGTGAACTGGCCGGTTTCCGACTGGAGGTCCTGGAGACTGTGGCAAAACCCGACCGAGTCCTGGCCGGTGGAGAAGGTGAGCTTTTGGCGGTACGAGAATTATTTCCTGAAAAACACCTGGTGGCGGTTTATCGAGAGTTGGCAGACGACGGGTTCATTATCACTGCGTTTATAACCAGTAAAATAAAGTCGTTGCAGCGGAGGAAGCAGTTATGGCCATAGAAATGGTAGAGCAATATTTGAAGATCATTCCGGCTGTCAAGGGGGCGCCCCAAAAGTATTTGTGGTCTTCTTATGATGCCGAAGCCGATGTACTCTATATTAATTTTAAAAAACCCAGCCATGCCACCGATAGCGAATTGACTGATAATGATATTATCTTACGATATGAGGGCAAAGAAATTATCGGTTTGACTATATTGCACGCCAGTAAACGTTAAATTTGGAGAAAATAAGGTGGGGAATTGAAAAAGGAGGCTTGACCCATGTATCCCGAACATTTCTGGCAATGGCACCTGTGGGTCTTTCCCATGTTCATGCCCATCTTTTGGCTCGTCATGATCGGCCTGTGCCTTTACTTCATCTTCGGCCGCCGCGGCGCCCCCAAACCCTGGGAACCCGCCCGCGGCCCCGAAGGGGAAACCGCCCTGGATATCCTGAAAAAACGCTACGCCAAAGGGGAAATTACCAAAGAAGAATTCGAGCAGATGAAACGGGATATCTCGGGCTGACGGTCCGGTAGGCCGGAAAAACTGCAATAACAGGCAACCAAGAAGGAAGAGAGGTAATTTTTAACTTACCGCCCCGGGAGGATGGTCGGGACGAGAGGATTTGAACCTCCGACCCCAGCGTCCCGAACGCTGTGCTCTACCAGGCTGAGCCACGTCCCGACTTGTTAAATGTATCTAAAAGGCGGGGCCGGGGCAAGAGAAAATCTGGCCTCGGCCCCATGAAGTCTGTCGTCTTCACTGTAGGGGCGGGTTTCAAACCCGCCCCTACGGGTGTAAATGAAATTTTGGTGGCCCAGGCTTCCCAGCCTGGGCACACAGGCCAGAGGCCGGTGCTGAGGTCAGGGAAGGAGATTCTGTTTGGCAAACCAGGGGCTTGATGGACGGAAACGGTTGGCTTTCCTGCTTCTGATAGTTTTTATGGCTGTACTCCTCGCCGGCTGCAAGGCCCAGGAGGAAGAGAAGCATTATGGCGGCCCGGACACCGGCCCGGCCTACGGCGATCTATTTATCGACGCCTCCATCGGCGACGCCAGCACCCTGTTGCCCCCCCTGGCCTCCGACGCCGCCTCGGCCAACATCAACTCCCTGATCTACAACGGCCTGGTGAAGTATGACGGCGACCTCAATCTGGTGGGGGACCTGGCCGAGAGCTGGGACATCTCCCCGGACGGGCTCACCATTACCTTCCATCTCCGCAAGGGCGTCAAGTGGCAGGACGGCGCCCCGTTCACGGCCCAGGACGTGTTGTTCACCTACCAGGTGATGGTGGACCCCAAGACCCCCACGGCCTATTCCGGGGACTATCTCCAGGTGAAGAAGGCCGAGGCTCCGGACGACTACACCTTCCGGGTCACCTATCCTCAGCCCTTCGCCCCGGCCCTGGGTTCCTGGGGCCTGAACATCCTGCCCCGGCACCTGCTGGCGGGCGTCGACCTCACCAAGTCACCCCTGGCGCGGCACCCGGTGGGCACCGGCCCTTATATCTTCAAGGAGTGGCGAGCCGGGGAAAAGATCGTCCTGGCTTACAACCCCGATTATTTTGAGGGCCGCACCTATCTCAACGGCTACGTCTATCTGGTGAAACCGGACACGGCCACCATGTTCATGGAGCTCAAGGCCGGCAACCTCGACCGTATGGGCCTCAATGCCATCCAGTACAGCCGCCAGACCGAGTACCCCAAATTCCAACGGATGTACAATAAGTACCGCTACATGCCCTTTTCTTACATCTACCTGGGGTACAACCAGAACGATTCCCGGTTCGCCGACCGGCGGGTGCGCCAGGCCCTGACCCATGCCATCAACAAAAAGGAGATCATCGACGGGGTGCTCATGGGCCTGGGGCAAGAAGCCTACGGTCCTTACAAGCCCGGCACCTGGTACTACAACCCCGACGTGCCTAAATTTCCCTACGATCCGGCCAAGGCCAAGGCTTTGCTGGCCGCGGCGGGATGGACTCCCAATGCCGACGGGGTTCTCACCAAGGACGGCGCCCCCTTTGCGTTCACCATTCTCACCAACCAGGGAAACGATACCCGGCAACGCACCGCCGAGATCATCCAGAGCCGCCTCCGGGCCATCGGCATCCTGGTGAAGATCCGGCAGGTGGAGTGGGCCGCCTTCCTCAAAGAATTCATCGAAAAGGGCCGGTTCGAGGCCATCCTGCTGGGCTGGAACACCGGCCTGGACCCGGACCAGTTCGACATCTGGAGTTCCACCAAGACCAAGCCCGGCGAACTCAACGTCATCGGCTACAAAAACCCCGAGGTGGACGCCCTCTTAGCCCAGGGGCGACATACCTTCGACCGGGAAAAACGGCGGCAGGCCTACTTCCGCTTCCAGGAGATCGTGGCTGAGGACCAGCCCTACACCTTCCTCTTCGTCCCCGACGCCCTGCCCGCCATCTCCCGGCGCTTCCGGGGCATCAAGCCGGCCCCCGCCGGTATCGACTACAATTTCATCAAGTGGTACGTCCCCCAGGGCGAGCAAAAGTACACCATGAGCCCCTATTGAGAATTGTCTTGAAAAATCTTTCGTAGGGTGCGTTCTACGCACCATCACTCCAGTCGAGTGGCGGGCGAGGACGCCCGCCCTACCTGACTTTTCATAATTTACGGGTGGGCCAAAGGCCCATGAATGACTGTCCTGAAAAGTCTTTCGTAGGGTGCGTCTTACGCACCATGAGCTTATGGCCACGGCGGGCGCAAAGGCACGTAGGGCGTAGGGCGGGAAAGCGCAGCGCATCCCGCCTTTCCTTCGTTCCGAAGCTCCTGCTTGGGCCACCTGGTGCAAAAATAGATGATTTTCTCGCAAAGCAGGAGCTTTGCCTGCAATGGGGTTCCCAAGCAGGAGCTTGGGAACCAGAAACAAAAGTTTTTAGTGGCACCGGCATCTTGCGGGTGCGGTGCACAGGCTGGAAGCCTGTGCACCAAAGTTTAATATAGGGTGCGTCCTACGCACCAATAATCCAGTTAAGTGGCGGGAGAAAACGCCCGTCCTACTTGACTTTTCATCTTTTATGGGTAGGCCGAAGGCCCATGCGTGTCTGTCTTGACTTGAAAAGAAAGAGCATCGTCAGGGTCTGGGAGGATTTATAGCACCGCCGGCGCGCCTCAACGCCCTTGATCCTCTCAGCCTCAGGGAGGCGGATCAAGCGGTCGGCCAACTTTTTTTTGACTGAGACCGGCCCAATTTTCCGTTGACTTTCTACCCCCGTTTCATTATAAGGGGTGCATAAGAAATTTCCCCGGCAGGTCGAGGGGAAATTGGCCGCAGGGAAGCGATGGTGCACGAGCGGACCTTTCAGCGGAGACCCCTTTAAGCAGTCTTTTCTACCGGAGGACGCCATGAAAAAAATCGGGGCCAAGGTAGCTTACGTTGTCTTGGGAATTCTGTCATTTTTCGGTATCTGGCCCGCTTCTGCAACCCCTATTCCCCAACCGCAGGCAACTCCACTGAACGAGGTCCAAAAGACTACCCCGCTGTATTTGAAACACAGCGCTGATATGATTCCTAAAATGACCCAGGAAAAAGACTTAACCTTAGCTAGGCATTGGAACCATTGGTCGCACAGAAACCATAGCTCGCACTGGGCTCACTACGCACATCGGGCCCATTACTCACATTACAACGGCTATAGATATTAAGTTTTAATTTAACAAAATTTATTTGACATTATCAATTTTTACATAAGGAAATATTAATTTAATCGCTACAAGTGACGCAAGCTATGTAATAAGTGTTGTCAATGATAAGTTATAATTCTGCCATCCCTTCCCCATAGTTGCTTAGCGCTGAAATTTGAAACATCACTTCTCCGATGATTCCCTGATGAGGTTTTTTACAGGAATATAGTGCGCTTTTACATTTGTGATACGTATTATGGCGATTCTTTGATAGTCGCTCTTGCTTTAAAAGTAAGTATTGTTGGAGTATCGCATCTTGCTTCCTATGGTTAGAGAGAAGGAACCCTGATGGACGCTAAAGTCAAAAGAAAACCCAACGGCTTTGAAGTCACTCTCAGCAAGGCTATCTATGAAAAAGAAGCGGTCTTCGCGGCCGCTTATGCCCTCTCGGGATTATGCGGCAACCGGGTGGAGCCGGCTCAGGCGGGCTATGTCAAAGTTACCCTGGAATTTCTGGATTCCTGCCCGGACGCCGACCGGGTGAAGGTCGAGAATAAATTCATGAATGAGCTCATCGACCAGCAGCTCCGGCTCGACCTGGAAAAGCGCTATGGGGCAATTCGCCGCCTCATTGTCCAGCAAGCCTTTGCCCCCCTGGACGATCTCAAAGCCGAGGTCAAGAAAATTGTCGGCCGTGACTGAGCCCTACACCCTCATGCCCTTCCGCTTCAGTCCGGTGGCCAGCAACCGGATGCTCGTGGTTAACGAAGTGGGGGAGTTTATTTTCCTGGATCGGCCCACCTTCGAAAGACTCGTGTCCTATAAACTCGACCCCGCCTCCGACATCTTTCTGGATTTGAAGGGCAAGCACTTCCTCACCGACACCGAGGTCACCCCGGTTATCGATCTTTTGGCCACCAAATACCGCACCAAGAGGGAATTTCTGAAGAGTTTCACCGGCCTCCACATGGTGGTGATAACCTTGCGGTGTAACCAGCGGTGCAATTACTGTCACGCTTCCAGTCAGCCCACGGACCAGCAGCGTTGGGATATGACCCCTGAGACCGCCATCAACGTGGTCCACAAAATCATGGCCAGCCCCTCCGAAGTTATCAAAATAGAATTTCAGGGGGGCGAACCTCTGCTCAATTTTGAGGTGGTCAAGACCATCGTGCGCGAGGCGAAAAGACTCAATCGGCAAAAGAACAAGAACCTGTATTTTGTCCTGTGTACCAATCTGACCCTCATCGATGAACCCACCCTGGCGTATTGCAAAAAAGAAGGGGTGAGCATCTCCACTTCTCTGGACGGCCCCAGGGAAATCCATGACCACCATCGCATCATGCGAACCGGGGAAGGCAGCTATGACCGGTTCATGCACAACCTCCATCTGTCCAGGAGCATCCTGGGGCACGACGGCGTGAACCCCCTGATGACCGCCACCCAAGAGGGCCTGAGCCATTTTACCCAGATTATCGATGAATATGCGGCGCTAGGCTTTCAAGGGATTTTTCTCCGGCATGTCAACCCCTATGGGTACGCCCAAAGCGATGAGCACCGGCAGAGCTTCGCCTATGACATGCAGGAGTTTGTGGAGGCCTATAAGAAAGCCCTCCTCTATATCATTGAGCTGAATCTGGGCGGCACCCCCCTGGTGGAAGGCTATGCCTCCATCCTGTTGAGCCGTATCCTGACGCCCTTCTGCACCGGCTTCGTCGACCTCCAATCCCCCACCGGCGCCGGGATCAACGGGGTGGTCTACGATTTCAACGGCGATGTCTATCCGTGTGACGAAGCCCGGATGCTGGCCAAAATGGGAGACCGCCGGTTTTACCTGGGCAATGTGAACCGGGACTCGTATCTGGACATCTTCACCTCCCCGGTGCTCCAGGAGTTGATCGAGGTTTCCTGCGTTGAAACCCTGCCGGGCTGCCACTCCTGTCCCTTGCAGCCTTACTGCGGGGCAGACCCGGTGCGGAATTACGCCATTCAGGGGAACTTGATAGGACATCGGCCCAGCAGCGATTTCTGCATGAAACATAAGGCCATCATCGAATTTCTGTTGGAACTCATCGATCAGGATGATCCGGGGGTTCAAGACGTGTTCTGGTCGTGGATCACCAACCGGACGCTGGCCGAAGTCAGGGGTGAAGCTCCGTGCACGAATTAAGCGGCACGCCTTCGGGCATAAACCGCCCGTTTATGGGGGTGATCAGCACCAGGACGTCGGCCTGGCCCAAGGGCAAGCCGGTGGTCTTTCTGGCGGGTTTCACCGACAACCTCCGGAGGCTGCCTTTCCGCCCCTGGGGCCGCGGCAATCTGGCCGCCTGCATCGTTCCCGCCGGAAGCAACTTTATTCCCCCTCCGCAAACCCCCTGCATCCTCAATGTGCCTCAGGACCACTGCGCCGACCTGGGGGACGGGGATGTGGTCCTGATATCCCCTGACGGCGGCATTATGACGGTTTACAAGGCTGGGTCGCCGTATAACAGCATCTTGGCCACCAACCGCTGCAATTCACTCTGCGTCATGTGTCCCCAGCCCCCGGGCCTCGACCCCGACGATCTGCATAAAAATAATCTGGAACTCATTTCCCTGCTGGACCCCAACGAAGTGGAACAGGTGGGCATTACCGGGGGCGAACCGACCCTACTGGGGGAGGATTTAATTACCCTCATCCAGACCTTCAAGGAGAAGCTGCCCAACACGCTGCTGACCTTGCTGACCAACGGCAGACGCCTGAAAGATTTGGAGTTCGCCCGGGCCCTGGTGAGAGCCGGCGCCCCGAACCTGCTGATCGAAATCCCGCTATTTGCCGACAATGACACGGAGCATGATGCCATCATGGGGGCCAAAGGCAGCTTCTATGAAACCCTCCGGGGCCTGCACAACCTGGCCCTTTTGGGTCAGCCCATGGGCCTGCGCACCATTCTCCACGCCATGACCATTAGGCGGTTGACGCAGTATGCCGCCTTCGTTTACCAGAACCTGCCCTTCGTGTTCCAGGTCGCCTTCATGGGGATGGAAACCAGGGGGTTGGCCAGCAAAAACCTGGCCCGGCTATGGGTCGACCCGCACGATTACCAGGACCAACTGGCCCATGCGGTAAGGTATCTGGCGCGCCGGCTGGTGCCGGTGTCCATTTACAACCACCAGCTTTGCCTTCTGCCCCGGGAGCTGTGGCCCTATGCCCGGAAATCCATCACCGACTGGAAACAGTCTTACCCGCCGGCCTGCGACACCTGTTCCCAGCGGGCCGCGTGCGGCGGGGTTTTCGGTACCGGCGAAAAGCATAGCGCCTTCCTCCACCCCATTTCCTGAACCCAAATCCCCTCGATTTTCAGCCTATGGCCCCAAACCGGCCTGATTTTCGGTGCCCGGGTGGTGCTGGGTGGATTATGCTTGCCTAATTCATAGTCGCAATCAAAAGACGCGTAATTGTAGGGGGGCACCCGCGTGTGCGCCCAACCTGAGGGCGGACACATGGGTCCGCCCCTACAGAAGATATAGCGTTTGCCATAAATTCTTTCCCCTTGGAAATTCTCAAATCCCCCTAAATCCCAGCACTGTCCGGTTTGGTTTTTGCAAAAGGAGGATGAGCCTTACATGTCGCCCAGCAATTCACAAATTCGCTGACGCAATTTTACTCCGGGAAGACT
>Ga0366818_10039_pt1 | contig 58299 bp, 50 predicted proteins | sample TotcelFGM3001N14_FD_207090 | JGI IMG/M metagenome (GOLD analysis project Ga0366818, IMG submission 207090) | Enriched cells from coal bed in the Powder River Basin, Montana, United States - Total cells FGM rep3 HSBNCT.FGM.300.1.N14 ...
AATAAACTCTGCTGCTTCATGGTCCGCTGCGGCCCGGCTGTGGTAGCGGGCTACGATCTCCTTGGCCAAATCTTCTTTTACCTGGCGGGGGTGTTTGGCGCCCGAGGCCAGGTCATCTTTTAGCCTTGACAGCGCATCGGGGGTAATGTCGGTTAGCAAGGCATAATAGCGCATCATCAAGTCATCGGAAATGGACATGAGCTTGCCGAACATCTCTTTGGCCGGCTCGTCGATCCCCACGTAGTTGCCCAGGGACTTGCTCATCTTCTGGACCCCGTCCAGACCCTCCAGCAGGGGCATCGTGATCACCACCTGGGGCGGTTGTCCGTATTCCCGCTGCAAATCGCGCCCCACCAGGAGGTTGAAGGTCTGATCGGTGCCCCCCAACTCCACATCGGCTTCAAGGGCCACGGAATCATAGCCCTGGATCAGGGGGTAGAGGAACTCGTGGATGCTGATGGGGGTCTGGGAGGTGTAGCGCTTATGAAAATCCTCCCGCTCCAGCATCCGGGCCACCGTGTGCCGGGCCGCCAGGCGGATGAGGTCCTGGGCCTGCATGGGCTTCAACCAGCGGCTGTTGAAGTCGATCAAGGTCTTGTCCGGGTCCAGGATTTTAAAGATCTGGCGCTCGTAAGTGGCGGCGTTGGCCTTGACCTGCTCCTCGGTCAGGGGCGGCCGGGTCTCGCTCTTGCCCGAAGGGTCGCCGATGAGACCGGTAAAGTCGCCGATGAGGAAGATCACCTGGTGCCCCAGGTCCTGGAAGTTTTTGAGCTTTTGAATGAGCACGGTGTGACCCAGGTGCAAATCCGGGGCGGTGGGGTCGAATCCGGCCTTGACCCGGAGGGGGGTCCTCGTGGGCCGGGCCTTCTCCAGGCGGGCTTCCAGTTCCTCTTCCCGAATGATGTCGTGGCACCCCTGCCTGATGATGGCCATCTGTTCCGATACTGGTTTCACGCAGTTAACTCTCCGATGGGGTAAAATTCTGGTAAATCTTGTGGAGTATTTGTCGGGTGCGCCAAACGCACCCTTACCAAGGATAACGGCGGGCCCGGAGGCCCGCCCCCTGATTTTTCACGCTTTACGAGGGTGCATTTTACGCGCCAATAATGGTGCGCCGGGCGCACCCTACGACTGACTACTGACTACTGACTACTGCCCCTAAAATCCCAGCCAGCGCACTTCTCTCCCTTTTCGGGGCGGCGCCGGCGGCTCCTTGGCGGAGTAGCCGATGGGGGTGATGGCCAGGAGTTGCTTGTCCTCTTTCCCCAGTACCTTCAAAATTTCTTTTTCCAGGTAATTGGCCCCGGTCATCCAGCAGGTGCCCAGGCCTTCGGCGTGGGCCGCCAGGAGCAAATTCTGGAACAGGGCGGCGCCACTCTGGATGTTGGCCATTTGCATGCCGGGGTCGGCATCCTTGGAAATGGTCACCGCGATGACCACCGGGGCGCCTCCCAAGTTTTTGAAAAACTTCATCACAAACTCCCGGCCTTTTTCCGGGACGCCCGCTTTTTCTAATTCCGGCAGGAGATACTTGGTGGCCTTGCTCGCCAGTTCGACGAATTCGTCCCGGACCTTGCCGGCCATGAGGGTGATCTCCCAGGCCTGGGCGTTGACCCCGGAGGGGGCCCAGAGGGCGGCGTCGATCACCCGGTCCAGGGCTTCTTTGGGCGGCATCTCGGGTTTGTACATCCGGTGGCTGCGGCGTTGGTGAACGGCTTCGTAAATGTCCATGATTACCTCCTTAGGTTATGTGGTTCCATCGCCATTATACGGGCAGGCAGGTAAATGAGATTTTCCCGGCCAGGGTTTGATGCACGGGACACGATTGGGCGGCCTGAATTAACTGCCAGCGCTGCTCTTCCGTCAGCGGACCTTTTAGCTCCAGGCCATAGCGAAAAACAACCTCTTCGGGGGTGCGCCGCTCCAAAGTCACTTCGGTCACCACGCCGGCCAGGGGGATATTTTGCTTTTGGGCGCACACCCGGACATAGATGTTGAGACAGCTGGCCAGAGCAGCTTCCAGGAGTTCATGCGGGCCGAAGCCGGCATCGCAGCCCCCTTTTTCCCCCGGTGCGTCGCAATGGCCTTCATGCTTGCCGTTGGTAAACCAGGTGTCGAAGTGGGTTTTTTTACTGAAGCAGGTTATCACGTTGGACTCCTCCGTTGGGATCACCCAAGGTTTTCATCCGGTCACCGGAAAGCGGCGTCGGCATCGGGCCAGGTGTTGGGACCCGGCGCCAAACCTGCGGCCCGGCCCAGGTTCCCATACCAGGCGGCTTCGGTTTGCCTGCCCCGCTTGTGGCAGCCCTGGGCGTAGATGGCGCATTTGGCGGCCAGCATCCGGCGGGCCGCCCGGGCATAGGCCTCGGGCAAGTCCGGTTCGGCCAGCAGATTGACCAACGCCCGGATGCGGAACCGGTCGATACCCCACTGGCGGGAGAGCTGGTCCGGGTGGCCGCCCCGCTTGATGACCAGGGGCTCGTCCACCAGGCCCACTTCGTAGCGCCAGGTGAGGCGCAGCCAGAGGTCGTAATCTTCCGCCGCCGGGAGCGCGGCATCGAAGGCGCCGTGGTCTTGCAAGAGCCGCCGGTGCAGCATCACCGCCGAGGGGCTGATCATGCAGCGCGCCAGCGACGGCAGAAAGATTTGCCCCGCCACTTTCCGGAAGGCCGCGGGCTTATTCACCCTGACCCCCCGGCGCACCCAGGTTTCGTCGGTCTGACAGATGAGCAACTCCGGCCGGCCCTCAAGGTAAGCTATTTGCCGGGCCAGCTTGTCCGGCAGCCACAGGTCGTCCGAATCCAGAAAGGCCAGCCACTCCCCCCGGGCCGCAGCGATGCCGGTGTTCCGGGCTGCGGCCACCCCGTGGCGGTGGGAATGGCGCAGCAGCCGTAGCTCCGGCCCGGCGGCCAGGGCTTCATAGGTGCCGTCGGTGCCGCCGTCATCCACCACCACGATCTCGAAGCCCCGGAAGGTTTGGGCTTTGACCGAGGCCACCGCTTGCCGCACCAGGCCGGCCCGGTTGTACGTCGGGATGATGACGCTGACCAGGGGTGCCATAAGCCCAAGCGTATCAAAAATGGTGCAAAATTAAAAGGTTCGGTTGCCGGTTGGCCTGAATCAGGTTCATTTATGCACCGGTCCCCGTCTGACGATAACGGTTTTAGGGGGTAAATGACCCGCGGCGCCCCCTTTCTCCGCCTCTTGCTTCGGACAAACTGGGCCGGTTTGGGAAAGCCAGGCTGTAAATCAAACATGAATGCGGCCTATCGTTGGTTTAGGCTGTCCGGGGTCGAAAATACCAATTTATTTTCTAAAAATATTGGACTATCATGATTCAGGTCAACAGGGCCGCTCCGGGGGAATATGGGGTGCGAGTTTAAGATGGGGACCGGAGATTCGAAGCCCCAACTTTGGACCGGCGCCCCAACACGGCCGCATAATTTCGGGTGGCGTTCCTCCTGAGATTCGGACCAGGAAAGAACGCATCGATTTTTTTGCCCTGCGATCGTTAAATCCATCGACCATCTTACAGGGGTGTCTGCCCAAGCCTTCGGGAGAAAGTACCAATGGCCCACGATGTTTTTATCAGTTATGCCCATCAGGATCGCACCGTTGCCAATGCGGTGTGCGCTACTCTGGAAGCCAATGGCATCCGCTGCTGGATCGCTCCCCGGGATATCCTGCCGGGCAGCGATTGGGGGGAGGCGATCATTGATGCCATTCAGGAGGCCAAGGCCCTGGTGCTGATTTTCTCGTCCAATTCCAATGATTCGGACCAGATCAAACGGGAGGTGGAACGGACGGTTCATCAAGGCATTGCGGTGATCCCCTTTCGTATCGAGGATGTTCTCCCCAACAAAACCTTAGAGTATTTCATCAGTACCCAGCACTGGCTGGATGCCCTGACTCCGCCGCTGGAGGACCATATGGCCCACCTGGCGGAGACCATAAAGGTTCTGCTGGAGAAGAAAGGCGGCAAAGACAAGCCCCTGCCGGCCGGTGGCCCAGCGCCGGCGCCCTCTCCGCCGCCGGGCCAACCGGAGGTGAAGGCCCCGGAAGGGCGTCCGTCGACCATTTTGGCCAGCGCCCCTCCCCGGCAAATTCCCTATGTTCTGTTGATTTCGCTTGTCGGCCTTCTCCTGGTGTTGGTGGTAGCCGGAGGGGTCTGGTGGCGCTGGTCCCAGCCGGTGGTGGCCACCAAAGAAGTCCCGGCGCCATCATCCCCCACTGCCGAACCCACGGCAAAGCTCTCGGCCGACGATTATTACAACCTGGGAAACGAGGCTAAAAATACTGACGATAAAATCAAATATTATACTAAGGCGATCGAAATTAACCCTTATAATGCCCAGTTTTATTATTACCGCGGCCTGGCCTACAATAAAAAAGCACAATTCCCTCTGGCAATAGAGGATTTTAATAAGGCTATACTGTACCAACCCAATTATCCGAGTGCTTATTCAAGCCGTGGGTTCTCTCATTATGAAATGGGGCAGCAAGATGCGGCCATCGCCGATTATACTAAATCGATCTTTTTAGATCCAAGCTATGCAGTAACCTTCTTTAAAAGGGGAGTTTCCTACCAGAAAAAGGGGGACAATGCCAAGGCCTTGGAGGATTATACCGAAGCCATCAGGTTGAGGCCGGGCTATGTCAGCGCTCTGAACAACCGCGGCAATATTTACATCAGAAAAGGGGAATATGAAAAAGCGCTGGCGGATTTAAACGAAGCCATCAGGTTGGACCCGAAATATGTTTACGGCTATAAGAGTCGGGCGTTTTTATATGAGAGAACGGGAGATAAGGACCGCGCCGCCTCTGACCGTGCTAAGGTGAAAGAATTAGATCCCAAGGGCCTGGTGCGGGGCTTTTAATTCCGGCGGAGGTCCCGGTCCCGAACCGAGGCCATACACGTCCCCCTTTGGTGGGTTTGATTCAATAAAACTAACGGCTTGAGGTAACTTGATGCAGATCAGTTTTCACGGCGCCGCCGAGACGGTAACCGGTTCTCAGCATTTGATCACGGTGGACGGCAAAAGCGTCCTCCTGGATTGCGGCCTCTACCAGGGCAAGCGTGAGGAGGCCCGCCGGCGGAACCGGGATTTCCACTTTGATGTCGCCGGCGTTGACGCGGTGGTGCTGTCGCACGCCCACATCGATCACTCGGGAAATATCCCCAACCTGGTGAAGCAGGGCTTCCGGGGCCGGATTATCTGCACCATGGCGACGGCTGACCTCTGCGGCGCCATGCTCCTGGACAGCGGCCATATTCAAGAGGAGGACGTGGAGTATGTCAACCGGCAGCGCCGGAAGTATGGGGAGGCTCCGGTGGAGCCGATTTACACCCAGGAAGACGCAGCTGAGGCCCTGAAATATTTTGAGGGGATCGAATATGAGCGGCCATACCCGCTCTGGCCCGGGGTTACCTGTACGCTTTACGATGCCGGCCATATGTTGGGGTCAGCCATCGTGGGGCTCGACTTCCAGTCCAGGGAAGGCGAGCCCGCCCGGCGCCTGGTTTTCACCGGCGACCTGGGCCGGGCGCACGTGCCGCTGTTGTGCGACCCCGCCATCCTCACGACGGCCGACATCCTCGTCACCGAGAGCACCTACGGCAGCCGCATCCACCCGCCCATAGAGGAGTCGGCCGAGGCCCTCAAAGAAACCATCATACGCACCAGCCGGCGCGGCGGCAAGGTAATCATTCCGGCCTTTGCCGTCGAGCGCACCCAGCTTTTGGTCTTCCTCCTAAACAAGCTCTATAACCAAGGCCATTTGCCGGAAATCCCCATCTATGTGGACAGCCCGCTGGCGGTTAATGTCACCGATATTTTCCGTGACCATACGGCATATTTCGACGCCGAAACCCAGAAGTATCTGCGCCAAGACCCCGACCGCGATATCTTCGGTTTCCGGCAACTGCGCTACATCCGCGACGTGGAGCAGTCCAAGCGGCTTCACGGCCAGAAAGGCCCCTGCGTGATCATCAGCGCCTCCGGCATGGCCGAGGCCGGGAGGGTTCAGCACCACCTAAAAAACAATATTGAGGATCCCCGCAATACCGTCCTGATTGTGGGCTGGCAGGCCCCCAACACCCTGGGCCGCCGCCTGGTGGAACGGACTCCGGTGGTCAGAATCTTTGGGATGGAATACCACCTGGAAGCTGAGGTGGTGACCTTGAACGGCTTTTCCAATCATGCCGATCAGCCGGGTCTCTTGGGTTGGGCCCAGGCATTCGAGCCGCCCCCAAAACGGACCTTTGTGGTGCACGGTGACCCGGATGCGGCCGCCGAACTCGCCACCCGGCTGCGCCGGGATGCGGGTTTCCAGGAGGTGATGGTTCCGACCCTGCACCAGACGGTGGAAATCTAAAGGTCGGTTTCGAAAAGTTCCCGTAGGGGCGGTTTGCAAACCGCCCTGTAATGAATTTTTATGGTTTATGGGTGAGCCAACGGCTCCTGAGCGCCTGTCCCGTTTCACGGTTTATCTCACCTTTACCCTGCCGGTTAGAAAGTCCGGATAGGGGCCGAAAGCACTTGCAATTTTTTTCTCCATGCACATAATTTAGTATAAAGAGCCGGTTCCGTGGCTCATTTGTCCCTGGCGCCATCAGGCTCGCCATGGATTTGAATACCTTGCCTAAGACCCGCGTTCCCGACATTTTACCATCCGCCTTGAGAAAGGAGGGGCTATGATGCGTTTACTGCCGATATTCTTGGGGTTTCTGCTCCTGGTGGGTCATGGCGCCACCGCCTTAGCGGCCAGCGCCAAGGCCACGGCGCTGCGGCAAGCCAACGGGCTGGCCGTTTTCACCCCGCCCGAAACATTCCTGGCGGGAAATTTCGTAGCCGACGAAATGAACCCGGGGTTTATTTTCGGAGCGGTGAAGGCCTTTGCCGCCTCCCGTAAATGCCCCATGACCTGGCTCATCGAATCCGGTGATAAAAGTCGCCCGGCCGGGTCCGACGCCCCGGCCAAGCACGCCGAGTACACCCTCTACCTGGAAGAAGACTGCCCGGACCAGGTGGTCTACTATGTCTTCATCGACCAGAGCGGCTTGACCCCCCAGCAATGGATCGAATGGCGGGAAAAATTCCACAAGAGCAAGGCCGGAGAGCAGTTTGACACGGCCAAATCCAAGCTGGAACAGGCCTGCACCGCGGGGTGCGGAGTCGGGGCCGAACTGCGCTTTATCCAGAAGAACGGGGAACTTGTGGCCAAATCCCCGGAAACCGTCCTGCGGCAGGAGCTCAAATTTGCTCCGATCTATGATCTGAACCAGGGGAAGAAGCTTTCCCAATAGACGGCGTACTGCGGAAGATTTATGGCACGGGGAAAGGCAAAGGTGGGCGCGGCCCAGAAGTGGACCGGTTACGGCATCCTGGCCATGCTGGGATTAATCGCCGCCGGGCTGCTCATCCAGCAGACCCGCTTCAACCCGGCGGTGACTGTGGCTATGCACGCCCCCGATAGGGGCCGGCCCCAGGCCGGGTCCGCCCCGGCCCTGGCCGCCACGGCGGCGCTGATTCCCGAGGTCGAAGGCTTCACCCCCCTGGTTCCCACCCAGAGCTACGGGCCGGACAACCTCTCCGACAAGATCGACGGCAAGGCCGAGCTTTACCTGTCGGCGGGCTTCAAGGAAATGTCCTGCCGCAGCTTTAGCCTGGGCGGCTCCGGTGGGGCCCACGTGGAGGTGTTTGTCTACGACATGGGTTCAGCCCCCAACGCCTATGCCGTGTTTAGCGGCCAGCGCCGCCAGGGTTCCCCCACGATCCCCCTGACCGCCAATGCCTATGCCACGGCCAATGCCCTGTTCTTTACCCAGGGGAAGTTTTACGTCGAGATCGTGGCCGACCGGGCCTCGGAGACGGTGCAAAAATCCCTGGAGTCCTATGCCAAGGCGCTCCTGGCCAAGCTGCCCTCCGCAGGTGAGGCCCAGGACCAGGCGGCGCTCTTCCCCAAGGAAGGTTTGGTGAGGGAAACCGTGCGTCTATGCGCCGCCGACACTTTTGGTTGTGAGGGTTTGAATAACATGCTTACTGGGGAATATAACCTGAAGAACGGGAAAGCTACGGCCTTTGTGGCAGTGCGCGACACCCCGGAGCAGGCCCAGGCGGAGGCCAGGCGTTACCTGGATTTTCTGGCCGCCAACGGTTACCAGAAGGTCCAGACCCCGGAGGCGCCGGGGGAGATCGACGTGCTCGCCCTGGACAACTCGTTTGAAATGGTCCTGGTTGAAGGCCGGATTCTGGCCGGGGTGCATGACGCCACCACAATGAGCGCCGCGCTGGAGCTCGCCGCCCAATTGCGAACGGCGCTCAAGGGGAAGCCGTGAAACCACCCACGGATGTAGAGCGGATACAAACCGACGAGTTAAACCGCCGGGATTTCCTCAAGCGGCTGGGATATGCTTCGGCTTTAACTCTGGCCGCCGGCGGCCTGGGACTGGCCCTGTATGCCAAAGGCCCCGCCCCGGTGGAGGGCCGGAAGGCCTTGACCGGTTTGGGGGATTTCACCTCTCCCGCTGTGGCGGCGGGGCCGGGGAAAATGGCCATCGTCCGGGGCGCAAACCGGGCGCTCATGGTGGAGCAGGGGGTAAAGGCCCTGGGAGGGATGGAGGCCTTCATCCAAAAGGGCGACCGGGTGCTCATTAAGGTCAACGCCGCCTTCGCCACCCCGGCTTCCCTGGGGGCCACCACCCATCCGGAAACGCTGGCGGCGGTGGCCGGCCTGTGTTTTAAGGCCGGGGCGGCCCAGGTGCTGGTGACGGACAACCCCATCAACAATCCTGACAGTTGTTTCGAGATCACCGGGCTGGCCGGGGCGTCCCGGGCTGCCGGGGCCAGGATCATCGCCCCCCGGCCCAACCTGTTTGTCCCCCTCAGCCTGCCCGGGGGCAAGCTTATCCAGAACTGGCCGGTCATGGCCGGGGCCTTAACGGGAGTGACCCGGGTCATGGTGGTCAGCCCGGTTAAGGATCACCAGCGGGCCGGGGCCTCCATGACCCTGAAGAATCTTTACGGCTTTCTGGGGGGGCGGCGCAACATCTTCCACCAGGACATCAACGGCATCATCACCGAGCTGTCGCAACTGCTCAAGCCTACCCTGTGCGTCCTGGACGGCACGGTGAGCATGATGACCAACGGTCCCACCGGCGGGTCCCTGTCCGATTTGAAGGACACCGGCACCATGGTCATCTCCACCGATCCCGTGGCCGCCGACGCTGTGGGGCTAGAACTTTTGGGGCGCAGCCTAACCGAGGTGCCTTACATTGAGATGGCGGCCAAGGCCGGGGCGGGAACCGCCGACTATCACCGTCTCAACCCGGTGCTCATTAACGCCAGGACCTAAGTACATTGTTTTTAATGAAATATTGGAGCGTTTACTGCCGCCCCCCTCACCCCAGCCCTCTCCCCCCGCTGGGGGGAGAGGGAGCAAGCAGGTTGCCGGATTGTATAAAGGCAATGCCTTAAATCAGTTCCACCTTTTTCCCTCTCGCCCAAAGGCGGAGAGAGAGAAAAATCGAAATCCCGCCCACTGATATACTTGTGGGCAAAGCTTAGGCCGGGGCATGGGCGCTAATTTAATTAAGATTAAGCCAATATTTTGTAAAGCGAAATAGTTCCTTGTCATTCTGAACGGAGCGCAGCGCAGTGAAGAATCTCCCTAACGTGCAGATAACCGTTGAGATTCTTCGCTTCGCTCAGAATGACAACCATAAGAACTAATAATAAAAACCAACCTTAAGTTAGCGCCCCTGTTAGGCCGGGGGGAGATGGATTTTTGCAGGAGTTGGAACCTCATAGGAGCCTTATATTCCTGTTTTATCCCCTCTCCCCCAATGGGGGAGAGGGTTAGGGTGAGGGGGAAGTAGTCTTTACAGAGCAGTTCCTCATGGGCCTTTGGACTACTCGTAACCCATGAAAAGGCCAGGTGGGGAGGGCGCCCTCGCCCGCCAGGCGGTTCGCACAGGCTGGAAAGCCTGGGCCACTGAGTTAAAGAACTTTTGGGACAACAAACGTTAACTGATTGATATACTGATAAATTTATTCACGGGCATTACCGCATGCGCATTGTCACCGTCCGCCGCATCAGCCAGGTCTTCTTTTTGGTAGTTTTCCTGTGGTTCTGCGTCGCCGCCACCCTGGGGGCGGCCTGGTGGCAGCTGCGCGGCTGGCCCATCAACTGGATTCTGGACCTGGACCCCCTGACGTCCCTGGCCACGGTCCTGGCCACCGGCACCCTCTATGCGACCCTCACCTGGTCCCTGGTCGTCATTGGGTTGACCCTGCTCGTGGGCCGGTTCTTCTGCGGCTTTGCCTGTCCCCTGGGCGCCATCCACCAGGCCACCGGTTGGCTGGCGCGCCGGGGGCTTACCCTGGCCGGCCGGGTGGAGGCCAACCGCCATCGGCGCCTGCAAGCCGTGAAATACTACCTCCTGGCCTTCTTCCTGGCCCTGGCCTTCATGGGGTCGGTGCAAACCGGGCTTATCGACCCGCTGCCCCTGCTGCACCGCAGCGTCAACCTGGCCCTGTTGCCGCTAGCCGATAACGGCTTGGGCCTGCTCAGCGACGGGCCGCGCTTTTACTTCTCGGCCTGGTTCATCGGGCTCGTGTTCCTGGGGGTAGTGGGCTTGAACCTGGTCCTGCCCCGGTTCTTCTGCCGGTTCATCTGCCCGCTGGGGGCGTTGTTCGGGCTGCTGGGCCGCTTTTCCCCCTGGCGCATCGGCAAGACCTCGGACAAGTGCGGCGAATGCTGCATCTGTGAGGAATACTGCGAAGGGGCCTGCCGCCCGTCGGGAACCATCATCGTGGGCGAGTGCGTCATGTGCCTGAATTGCCTGGACCGCTGCCCCGCCGGCCGGGTCACCTTTGCCGGCAAGGCCTCGGTGGCCGGTGAGGCGGGATTGCCGGACCTGTCCCGGCGCGGCTTTATCGTGGCCGGGTCCGGGCTGCTCCTGGCCTCCATGTGGGGCGTCGGCGGGCTGGCCGGGGCGGGCCGCGACGCCGGCCTCATCCGTCCGCCCGGGGCCTTGGACGAGGAACGCTTCCTGGCCCGGTGCATCCGGTGCGGCCAATGCATGCGTATCTGTCCCGGCAACATCATCCAGCCCGCCCTGTTGGAGGCGGGAGTGCAGGGCCTGTGGACTCCGGCGGTCAACTACCGCATCGGGCGCAGCGGCTGCCAGCCCAACTGTATCGCCTGCGGGCAGGTCTGCCCCACCGCGGCCATCCGCCCCTTGAGCCTGGACGAAAAACAAGGCGCCGGCGATTTCGCCGACCAGGGACCCATCCGCATGGGCACGGCCTTTGTGGACCGCGGCCGCTGCCTGCCCTGGGCCATGGACCGGCCCTGCCTGGTCTGTCACGAGTTATGTCCGGTGAGCCCCAAGGCGATCTTTACCCGCACCGCGTTCGAGACCATCCGGGACGGCCGGGCCTTGGCGGCCAAAGCCCAGGGGACATCGGTGGCATTGAAAACCGCCGCCCCCGCCGGGGTGAACCTGGCCAGCGGCGACTACTATCTGCGCGGGTCCGGGCAGCCCGAGGCGGCGCTTCGGCGCATCACCGGCCTGGCTGGGGCTGGTTTAACCCTGGAGAGCCCCCTGGACGCCGACGGTCTTACGACCGCCGGAGGCCGGGTGGATATCGTGGTGCGGTTAGAGCGCCCTTTTATGGACCCGGCCCGGTGCATCGGCTGCGGCATGTGCGAGCACGCCTGCCCGGTATCGGGCCGGCGCGCCATCCGGGTGTACAGCGAAAACGAATCCCGTTCCGGCGCCGGGCAGATGCTCATTTAGGGAGTGAACCGGGTCCGCCCACCTGGGGGCCGTTATGAATACGAGAGATTGCTCTCGTTCCCAAGCTGCGCTTGGGAACGAGCAGACACAACAATCCATGCATCATAAGCCTATGAGGTGACTACCATGAACCGGAAGGGCAAAGACACCGGCGTTTCTCGCCGGGATTTCGTCAAGACCGTGGGACTGGCCGGTATCGCCGTGGCGGGCGCCGGAGCGACGGGGGCTATCGCCGCCCCGGAGCCGCAAGCCGCAGCCGCCCCGGCCGGGACCATGCCCAAACGCAAGCTGGGCAAGACCGGGGTGGAGGTGTCCATCCTCAACCTGGGGGGCATGTTCGACACCATCAACAACCAGCTGCTTCTCAAGCAGGCAATGAAATGGGGCATCACCATGTGGGACACGGCCGAGTCCTACGGCAACGGCCTGAGCGAGGAGGGCATGGGCCGCTTCTTCGGCCGCAACCCCGAGGCCCGCAAAGAGATCTTCCTGGTTACCAAGCTGGTGCCCAAGGAAGGCAACCTCACCGAGCGCTTGAATAAGTGCCTGAAAAGGCTGCAGACGGACCACGTGGACCTGTTCTTCATCCACGCCATCACCGGCATCGACCAGATGACCCCGGCCATCAAAACCTGGGCCGCGGAGATGAAGCAGGCCGGCAAATTCAAATTCTTCGGCTTCAGCACCCATACCAACATGGCGGACTGCCTGGCCGGCGCGGCCAGGCTGGACTGGATCGACGCGGTCATGATGACCTACAACTTCCAGGTCATGCACGACCCCAAGATGCAGGAGGCGGTGAAGGCCTGCGAGAAGGCCGGGGTCGGTCTGGTGGCCATGAAGACTATGGGCGGGGGGCCCGGGGCCAAGAAGGTCGCCAGCCAGGCCAAGATGCAGATGGCCGAAAAATTCCTGAAACGGGGTTTTACCGACAAGCAGGCCAAGCTCAAGGTGGTTTGGGAGAGCCCTCAAATCGCCAGCCTCTGCTCCCAGATGCCCAACCTGACCATCCTGATGGCCAACGTGGCGGCGGCCCGGGACCAGGTCAAGCTGTCCCGGGAGGAGATGAAATCCCTGCGCCAGTACGCCCTGGAGACCCAGTGCGACTACTGTGCCGGCTGCGGCAGCATCTGCCAGGCGGCCGTGGGCGGGGCCGTGCCCGTGAACGAAGTCATGCGCTGCCTCATGTACCACCGGTATTACGGCGAGCCGGAACTGGCCCGGGAGACCTTCGCCGGGCTGCCCGAATCGATGCGGCAGCAGTTGACCGCAGTGGACTACACCCGGGCTGAGCAGGCCTGCCCGCACCGGTTGGCCATCGCCCAGCTCATGCGCCAGGCCGCGGAGATGCTGGCCTAAGATCAGGTTGCGATCATACAGGTAATTTATCTCCCGTAGGGGCGGACCTGTGTGTCCGCCCTCAGGGTGGGCGCACACACGGGTGCGCCCCTGCAAACCGAGAGCTTTACTGTTTGTCGCGGCGGGAAATAATGGTGGAGTGAGCCGGTTAGCGAGCGGCGGTTAAAAGGCGATTATAGCGTTTGCCAAAAATTCTTTCCCCTTGGAGGTTCTAAAATCCCCCTATATCCCCCTTTTTCAAAGGGGGACTTTCCCAACAATTCCTTGCGGTTCCCCCCCTTTTTTAAAGGGGGCAGGGGGGATTATAAGGCTTCCCTTAGCGGAAAAAACTTTTGGCAATTGCCATAGTTGTCGCCGCCGCCGAGACGCCGGGGCCGCTGATCTGACGGTGACTGAGATTAACTTCCCAGGGATCGGTCCGGCCTCAGCCGCCGAGGCTGAAGAACGGCGGGCCGGCGTTCAGGTCCTGAGCCCCAGGTCCTCCACCAGGCGGTCGGCGAAGGCCAGAATAAAGTCTCTCTGGACGCGGGTGGCGTAGCCGATGCAGGAGCAGCGCATGGTCTCGCGGCTCCGGATGAGAAACTCGAAGCGCACGAAGTCATCCCCCAGCTCCACCGCAAACCGGAACGGCCGGCAGTCAGTATGGGAGAACTGTTCCGGGTTCAGCAAATCCTCTTGTAAGTCCACCCACCAGATATCTGCCAGGCTGGAGGCCAGGGCGTGTTGGTGGAGATACTCCCGCACCCGGGGGATATCGTTCCGGGCGATTTCATCCAGCAGGTATTGTCTCATTATTCCTTACCTCAGAAGCCTATGGACCAGGAGGTGTATCGCCTCCGTAACTTCTTGGTTTTTGGCTGAAAGCTGGCTGCGGAGCGCTAAGGGTTCGCGGCCGGTTTTGCGCGCCCGGCACCCCGGGCAGCGTCCACCATGGCAAAGCCCCATAGGGCCATAAGCAGTCCGAAGGGTATCCAGAACAGCGGGTGCGAAATGGTGTCGAGGAGCAGGAGCTTGACCAGTTCCCAGGTCAGGGGGCGGGGGTAGAAGACCGCCAGGTATTCCTGGGAAAAGAGCACCATCAGCACCAGCAGGGTCACGCCCAGCAGGAGGTTGGTCCCCAGGACCAGGGCGACGCCCTTGCGCCGGTCCTGGTTGTAGAGCTGCCCCAACCCGGGAAAGACGAACGCCGAAAGAAGAAAAGCCTTGAGCCCTTGCCGCATGCTTCATCTTATCCAAAGGTTGGGCTGCGGTCAAGGCGGCCGGGGGCGCCGTTACGGATGAAGAAGAATACGAAATCGCCAAATTCTTCCTTGGCGGGGATATCAGTGTGCGCCTTGTGGCTACCGCCCCAATAAGCAAGTTCACGCAAAAGACAATCGAAAAATTAATTAAGCACTTAGAGCTTGACAAGGAGGAATTGCCCGCAGATGATGTGAAAATAGAAAAAGCAGATGATGAATAACGTTGACTAGCTAAAGCAGGCCGTTGAACGGCTCCATAACTGCAAGGCTTCTCATATAGAAGACGTGGTGTTAGTTGAGAAGTTCGGGGAGAAAACTGTCTGGAGCGGGGTTGTATCGGTTTTTGAGATTAAAGGCCACTCCCAGGCCACTAAATGCTATGCCTGGTCATCGCCCATGGAGGGCAGTACAAAGCGGAAATTTTTTGCGGTCCTGCATGCTTCGTCCGTAACATCGGCAGAAGATGCTGTACGTGCCGCTATCATCCGGGAATACAAATCCAGGTCTTAAATCCATCAGACCTTATAAGTTACATTTATATTAGCATATATTAAGGCTTACAAGGACCCAGCCCATGTGGGAAGAAAAGGAGTTCTTAATTTGTGTTAAGACATATCCAGAATATAGCATCACGCACACCGAAACAGTTTGTACGGCAGCAGTATTGAGGGAAACCGGACGACTCATAAGACTTTATCCGATCCCATTCCGATATTTGCTTGGAAAACACCAATTCAAGAAGTATCAGTGGGTGCAAGCCAAAATAAAGAAGAACCCAAAGGACAGCCGGCCAGAAAGCTACAAAATTGAGAAGGATTCCATACGTCCACTCGGCACGGTAGACACAAAAAATGGCTGGTCAGATAGAAAGAGGCTAATTCTGTCTCAAACCAAAAACGTTTTTGGCTCCCTTGAAGATCTCCAAGACAGCCAGATCGCGCAAGGAACTTCCCTTGGAATAATCAAGCCAAGGGAGATTAGTGACTTCCATGTACAAAAGAAAACAAAATCAGAGATAGCACAGGAGAATAAAAAGAAGAAACAAATTGTCGGCCAACCATCTTTTTGGGGGGATAAGAAAGACCTTGAATTAATTCCCTACAGATTCTTGATTTACTTTAATTGTAACGATTCTAAATGTGCAGGGCACGAGATTAGCATCCTTGACTGGGAATTTGGAGAGCTCTACCGAAAGGTGTCGACATCAGTTGATTGGAAGGAAAAAATGCGTCAGAAGTTTGATCAAATATGCTCAGGGAAGAAAGATGTTTACTTCTTTATGGGTAATATGGCGAGCAGACGAAAAACGTTTTCCATACTGGGTATATTCTACCCTCCGAAAGTTAAACAGCCATCTCTCTTCAAATTATAATAGATCAGAGTGATTGGATGCGCATTCCGTTCCCGTCGATCTCCTTAACCATCTTGGCTATCACGGATCTGTGGCATTTCTCCGGATCTTTCTCAAGGCACATGAGAGCCGTTCTTTTTGATTTAACTAAACTAAGCAAATTATTAAGAACTCCGACTTTTATCGCCGCATATTTCCGATACTCGAGCAAGAACTTTGGGTAGTCTCCTGTAGACATGAGTGCGGTTCTCAGAGACTGAGGAGTGCCCAATTCCTTGAAATGCCTATAATCAATGCCATTGCTCGCAAGCTCTCGAATCAAAGCCGTCTTTGAAAAAAAAGGCTTCCTGCTCACAGGATTTAGTCTAACATCTACGACAACATTAACCTCCCATCTCAGCAAACACTGAACAAAATCCTTTATTATCATGCCTTCATAGCCGATGGTGAATAATTCCATTGTCAATTTCTCCGAGCTAAAATCATAGTCTACTCATAGTGAAAATAGACGCTATTTTGTCTGTTGTCAAACGAAAAGTGAATAAATTCACGAGCCCTTTCACCTATTAGGAGGGCCTTTCATAGGCAGTTTAGGGTATTTGTGAAAATTGTCGCAAAATTCCCAATTCATATTAGGACACCACCCCCGTGCCTTATTGATTCCTTGCCGGGAGAGGATGTGATACCATAATATGATTGTATTCCGGAGGCGGCTGCATGAATTATAAAGAGACCCTTAACCTGCCCCAAACCGATTTTCCCATGAAAGCCGATTTGCCCCGGCGAGAGCCGTTGCTGCTCAAACGCTGGGCCGAGATCGACCTGTACGGCCGGATCAGGGCGCAAAGCCAGGGGCGCCCCAAGTTTGTCCTGCACGACGGGCCGCCCTATGCCAACGGCCACATTCACCTGGGGCACGCCTTAAATAAGATTCTCAAGGATATCATCGTCAAGTCCCGGCAGATGACGAACTGCGACAGCCCCTACGTGCCGGGCTGGGATTGCCATGGCCTGCCCATCGAACACCAGGTGGGCAAGGAGCTGAAGGCCAAGGGCGGGAGCCTGTCCAAGATTGAGATCCGCCAGCGCTGCCGGGCCTATGCCGAAAAGTTTATCGACATCCAGCGCGCCGAATTTCAGCGCCTGGGGGTGCTGGGCAACTGGGACCATCCTTACCTCACCATGCGGCCCGCCTACGTGGCCGAAATCCTGGAGGAATACGGGCAGTTTTATTTCAGCGGCGCCATCCACCGGAGCAAAAAGCCCATCCACTGGTGCGCCACCTGCCGCACCGCTCTGGCCGAAGCCGAGGTGGAATACGAGGAGCATAAGGCCCCCTCTATTTTCGTGAAATTTGCCTTGGCCAAAGCGCCGGAAGAGACGCCGCAATTAGGCGCTGACAAAAAAGTTTTTCTGGTTATCTGGACCACCACGCCCTGGACCTTGCCGGCGAACCTCGCCGTCGCGGTGCATCCGGACCTGGAATATGTGGGGATGGAGGCGGGCGGGGAAGTCCTGGTGGCGGCCGCGGACCTGGCTGAAGGGTTGTTGAGCGCTTGGGGGCTCAAGGGGCAAGAGATTTTCCGGGTCAAGGGACGCGCCCTGGAGGGCGCCGTCTGCCGGCACCCCTGGCTGGAACGGGACTCCCAGGTCATCGTGGCCAACTACGTCACTTTGGAGGCGGGCACCGGGCTGGTGCACATCGCCCCGGGCCACGGCCAGGAAGACTATGACAGCGGCCGCCGTTATGGCCTTGAGCCCTATTCTCCGGTGGACGACGGCGGCCGGTTCACCGGGGAAGTTCCGGAGTTTGCCGGCCAAAAGGTGTGGGAGGCCAACGCCGGCATCATCGAACTCCTCAAACAAAAAGGCCGGCTCCTGTCGGCCCAGGAGATGAGCCACAGCTACCCGCACTGCTGGCGCTGCAAGCAGCCCATCATCTTCAGGGCCACGGAGCAGTGGTTCATCTCCATGGAAGCCAACGGTCTGCGGCAGAAGGCTCTGGCGGCCATCGACCGGGTCACCTGGATTCCCCGCTGGGGCCGGGAGCGCATCTATCAGATGGTGGAGCGGCGTCCGGACTGGTGCATCTCCCGCCAGCGGGCCTGGGGCGTGCCCATCGTGGCCTTTCACTGCCGGGAGTGCGGCGCGGTGCTCCTTACCCCGGAAATTCTTCAGGGGATCATCCAGCGGGTGCGCTTGGAGGGGGCGGATTTCTGGTTCGACACCCCGGCGGCGGATTTGCTGCCCCCGGGGACGACGTGCGCCTGCGGCGCCGCCGATTTCAAGAATGAAACCGACATCCTGGATGTCTGGTTCGATTCCGGAGTGAGTTGGGCCGCGGTGGTAGAACCCGACCCGGACCTGACGCTGCCCGCCGACCTCTACCTGGAGGGCTCGGACCAGCACCGGGGCTGGTTTCACTCGAGCCTCCTGACCTGCGTCGGCACCCGGGGACAGGCGCCCTATAAAGGGGTGCTGACTCACGGCTTCGTGGTGGACGGCGACGGGCGCAAGATGTCCAAGTCCATGGGCAACGTCATCGCCCCCCAGGAAGTCATGGACAAATACGGCGCCGAGATCCTGAGGCTGTGGGTGGCGGCGGAGGACTACCGGGACGACGTCAGGCTGTCGCCGGACATCCTGAAGCAGCTGGCCGACTCCTACCGGCGCTTCCGCAACACCGCCCGCTTCATGCTGGGAAACCTCTATGACTTCGACCCCGAGAGCCACTGGCTGGAGCCGGGCCGGCGCGAGGAACTAGACCGCCTGGCCCTGTCCTGGCTGGCCCAGCTGCTGGCCCGGGTGAAACGGGCCTACGAGGAGTATGAATTTCACCAGGCCTTCCACCGCCTGCACCAGTTTTGCGCCGTGGAACTCAGCGCCATCTACCTGGACATCTTGAAGGACCGCCTTTACGTCTCCAAAGCTGATTCCCGGGAACGTAAGAGCGCCCAGAGCACCTTGTACGACCTGCTCCAGGGCCTCACCCTGGCCATGGCCCCCATCCTTTCCTTTACCGCCGATGAAGTCTGGCAGCATATTCCCGGGGCGGGGCGCCCCGAAAGCGTCCACCTGGCCTCATTCCCAAAGGTACCGAAAGGATTCCCAGACCAGGAATTGCTGGATAAATATGAATTTTTATTGCAGATAAGGGCTGCAATCAACCGGCAACTTGATGATGCAAAGAAGAAAAAAATCGTTTCTACAGCTCAGGAAGCTAAAGTAACCTTGGGAGTCTATGTAGAACCTCAGACGATTTTGGAAACCCCAGGAGATGTTCATCTTAAGAAATTATCAGAGCATAGAGAAGCACTTAAGCTATTGACTCAAGTCCCTGAGTTAGAAATAATTGAAGGATATGCTGGGGGAGGCCAACCGGAGAAAACCCTCCCTTGGCTTAGTGGTGTAAAGATAGAACGTGCCATCGGGAAGAAATGCATCCGCTGCTGGTTCACCTTTCCCTCGGTAGGGGAAGACCCCGACCATCCCCAGGTGTGCGCCCGCTGCCGTCAGGTCATGGAGGGATAAGACGTGCCCCGCAGGTTAGCGATTTTCATGGCGATCCTGGTGACCGGGCTGCCCCTGGATCAGATCACCAAGGTGCTGGTGCAGCTCAAGATGCCCCTGGGAAGCCAGGACCTCCTCATTCCGGGCCTCCTCAACCTGGTGCACGTCCGCAATAAGGGCGCGGCTTTCGGGCTGTTGTCCGGCTGGTCGGCGGAATACGCCTGGCTGTTTTTCGTGGCCACCACCGGGTTGGTGCTGGGGGTATTGGGCTACCTGTTGTGGCGGCTGCCGGATGACCAGTGGCCGGCGGCTCTGGGTTACAGCCTCATCCTGACCGGGGCCGTGGGCAACCTCATTGACCGGGTCCGCCTGGGAGAGGTGGTGGATTTTATCGACGTCTATAGGGGGCGCTACCACTGGCCGGCCTTCAACGTGGCCGACAGCCTGGTGTGCGTGGGGACGGCAATCCTGGTGTGGGTCATTATCCGAGACGAGAAAACCGCTGATGCATCCAATCCTGTTTGAAATCGGGCCCATCAAGATTTTTACCTATGGCTTCCTCCTGGCGCTGGGCTTTTTGAGCGCCATCTTCGTGGCCGGCCGGGAAGCACGGCGCCTGGGCATACCCCCGGGGAAATTTTTCGACCTCTGTTTCTATATTATCCTGGCGGCCCTGGTGGGCTCTCGTTTGCTCTACGTTTTGCTGGAGCTGCGCACCTTCGTCGCCCACCCCTTGAAAATTTTCGCCCTGTGGGAAGGGGGCCTGGTCTTTCAAGGCGGCGTCATCCTGGCCTTCCTGGTGGCGGTGTTTTACATCCGTACCCACGGTCTGCCCTGGCGCCCCACCCTGGACGCCCTGGGGTTGGGGACGCCCCTGGGGCAATTTTTCGGGCGTCTCGGTTGTTTTATGGCCGGGTGCTGCTGGGGCTCTCCTGCCGACCTGCCCTGGTCAGTGGTCTTTAGCAACCCCGATTCCCTCTGCCCCCTGCGGGAGCCCCTTCACCCGGCCCAGCTTTACGAGGCCTTCCTGGCCCTGGGGGTCTTCGGGTTCCTTTATTGGTTTAGAACCCGCAAGCGCTTCGACGGCCAGGTGATCCTGATGTACTTTTGCCTGGCGGGCCTGGTGCGCTTTACGGTGGAGTTTTTCCGGAGTCCCCTGGATTACCGGGGCCCGGTCTTTTTCGGCTGGATGCCCCTGACCCAGCTCATGGCCCTGGGCCTATTCCTGGTGGCAGGCGGCCTGCTGCTCTTCTGGAGCTTTCGGGCCCGGCCCGGGACCCAGGGGAATTGATGGGGTTCTGGGTATTAGGTTCCGGGTTCATGATGAATGAAATGATAATTATATTGCCTGGTTAGGTTGGATAGTTTTTAGCGGGGAAATGCCATGAAAAATGGCGGGACGACTCTAGGGGGTGACCGTTGCACGCACGCCGCTGGCTGACCGCCCTGATCGTTCTGCCGCTCCTGTTGCTGGTGCTGTTTAAAGGCGGCCACGTCCTGTTTGTCCTGCTGCTCCTGGTGGTAAACGGGCTGGCGCAGTGGGAGTTTCTCGGTATGTTCCAGCCTGAAGCCGACGCACCCCGCCGTCTGAAAGCCATTACCCTGGGATCGGTGCTCCTCCTGAGTTTCTGCACCGCCCAGCGGGTCACCAGCCTGTGCAACCCCAGCGGTCCCCTCTTCGTACTGGTGGGGGTCCTCTTCGTCCTCTTCCTCTTCTACCTCATCGCCTACAGCCACATCCCCGACCTGAGCCGGGATTTAATGGTCAACGTCCTGGCCCTCCTCTATATCCCCCTGCTTTTGGGCCACTTTGTCTGGCTGCGCTACCTCAGTGACGGCCAGTGGTGGGTTTTCTGGCTCCTGATGGTCATCATGGCCGGGGATACCGGGGCGTTCTACGCCGGTCGGACCTGGGGCAAGACCAAGCTCTACCCTGAGGTGAGCCCGGGGAAGACCTGGGCCGGGGTGGCGGGGGGCATGGCCGCCGCCGTGATCGTCGGCGCGGCGGTGGGCCGCTGGGCCCTGCCCTCGATGAGCCTGATGGGCCTGGCCGGACTGGCCTTGCTCCTGGCCGTGGTGGGGCTCTTGGGGGACTTGTTCGAATCCATGCTCAAGCGCCAGGCCCAGGTCAAGGACGCCTCGGAAATCCTCCCGGGCCACGGCGGCATGCTGGACCGCCTGGACAGCCTGCTCTTCGCCGCCCCTCTGGTGGTTTACGTCCGCTTGTTTCTTATCGGCTAATTAGCGCGCAGAGGATACCGCCTTGGCCAAGAAGATACTCAACCTGCACGAAGAGGCGACAAACCTGCGTCTAAAAGAAGTATGTGATACGTATGGCGCGCACGCGTATCCCAAAATTCGCGTCGCCGATGTCCTACCAATCCAAGGTAGCGGGATATCGAATGAGGACTTTCGGTTTGCGCTCCAAGCCCATTTTGATTTTATCGTGTGCGATAATGAACAGATTCCACAGTTCGCTGTGGAATTCGACGGCCCTTCGCACAAAGATGCAGCCCAGCGGAGGCGGGACGCCAAGAAGGACGCGTTATGCGATCGATTTGCATTTCCAATTCTTCGAATCAACTGGCGGCATATAGTAAAGAAATATAAGTCCTACGACTTGCTGAGTTGGTTTGTCGAACATTGGTTCCTGGCGCAGGAGTTTTATGAAGCTCAGTGTAAAGGCCACGTACCTTGGGATGAGCCCTACGATCCAATGATGTTCTTTACCCTCCCCGGTCGATCTCACAGATTTCCAATGTGGTTGTCGTCCGGCCTGCGTATCAAAGTACAAGAGCTCCATAAGAAGGGAAAGATTAGGGATTCAATCGTTTCCCACTGGATCGGAGTTGATAAAAACGGTCACTATCACGGGGTGTCCTGGCTCAGGACCAATGACGCAGAGGCTATCGTTGTAGAGTCTGGAATGCGTAAGCAGCGCTTCCCGGTATCAGAAGGCGATCTGCTAGGCGAGATTCTGGCGTTCCTGATCTTCGAGCGGCTGGAAGCCGTGCTTTCTGGGGAAGAGAGCGCTATCCCTATGTACGAAGTAAATCGCATCCTCCATGCTACCGCTGCCAAGTATGAGATGAGGTCATTCGCTGGTCATTCCCATGACAAGCCGAATACCGCTCCTGTGCTCTAATAAGGCTATGGAGTCGGTCGACCTGCCTTCCGCGCCAGGCGTTTAGTCTATGATGGGCTTACCTTAAAGAGTTGCTCGGCCGCCGCTAGGCTTCTCGCTCCCGATCACTTCTCCCGCCACACCACCACCAGGCCCAGGCAGAGCCAGAAGGCTTCCCGGATGCGCCGCAGGATGCTGAAGGCCGCGCCCAGATCGAAACCCAGCTTGAAGCCCAGGGCCAACAGAATGTTGCCGCCCTCCTGGACCCCCATGGCGGCGGGGATGAAAAACCCCAGGGCGGTGAAGAGCATGGCCAGGGCATCCAGGCAGACAGCCATGCCCGGGCTGATGGGATGGCCCAGGAGCCAGAACATCAGAAAGACTTCCACCGAATGGAGCAGCCAGCTGAGGAAAAACAGGAAAAAGGCCAGCGCCGCCCGGGACGGATATTGCCGGTAAAACTGGGACATGGCCGTATCCAGATCCGCTAAAAAGCCCTCCTGATCCCTGAGAAAGAGGGGCAGCCAGCCGCGCCGGTCCAGGAAGCGGAAGCTGTTGCCAAAGGGCTCCCGCCGCTGCACAAAGACGAAAATAATCCCGGCGGCCGCCAGACCCAGGGCCGCCAGGCATAAGAGCAGCATATGCTTGGCCGCCTCCGGCAAATAGACGGGGGCCATGGCCAGCCCGACAAAGATGTACAGCACCAGGCTCAGAACCAGGATGCCCTTCATGATGACGACCGAGGCGCTGGCCACCTCCAGAGGCACGCCGTCGGCCTGGAGGCGGGAGGCCTTGAAAGGCTCGCCCCCCAGGCTGGCGGTGGGAGTGAGCTGGTTCAGGGCTTCCCCCCCGAGACGCAGCCAAAAGAGCCGGCCCACCGTAGTCTTTTCGGGCGTGTCCACCAGGATATACTTCCAGGACCAGGCTTCCAGCCAGTTGACCACCCCATAAGGCAACAGGAGCAGCGGCCAGTACCACCCCACCTGCCAGAGATAATGCCCCAGGGTATCCCACCCCACCTCGTTGAGAATCCAGACGAAGAAAACCGAAGCGATGAGCAGGAGAATGAGATTGACGAGGCGCAATGACGTATCCTTCTGGCACCGGGGCGCGGCAGATCATCAGCCGGCCGGACAATGGCCCTTATCGGTTGCATCATACCAGAATGCGGCGGATCAAGGAAGGGCTTCCGGGCTCGGCTATTCTTCCGGGACAATCACCGGCTTGGGGCCGCGGCGCATGAGAAAGACCAGGGGCAGGAGGCAGAGAAAGACGATGGTGAAGAACCAGTAATCGTCGCAGAAGGCCAGCATTCTGGCCTGGCGCAGCACTTCCTGATAGAGCCCGGCCATGGCCTCGGGGGCATTCCACCACTGCCAGTCGGTCCCCAAATCCGGTAAGACTTGCGACATACGCTGCTGCCAGTCGTTGAACGGCTGGGACAGGGGGGTGAGGTGCTCCACCAGGCGGCCCTGATGGAACTGGCTCCGCCGGGACAGGAGGGTGGTGGCCGTAGCGATGCCGAAGGACCCCCCCAGGTTGCGCATCAGGTTGAAGATGCCGGTGGCGTTGCCCATCTTTTCCTGGGAGATGCGGGACATGGTGAGGGTGGTAAGAGATACGAAGGTGGCGCCCAAACCGAACCCCTGGATGAACCGCGGCCACCAGGCGTGATAATAATCAATGGTGGTGGTGTAGCCGCTCATGAGATAGACCGCGTAGGCGTTGATCAACAGCCCCGCGAAGACGATTTTGCGGCTGTCCATTACCATGGTCAGCCGCCCCACCACCGGCATGATCAGCAGGGAGCCGATGCCGCCAAAGGCCAACGCCCAGCCCGCCAGGGTGGCGTCGTAGCCCATGAGAGTCTGGAGGAACAGGGGCATGAGCATGATGCTACCGTAGAGGACAAACCCGAAAAAAAACATGATGGTTACCCCGGCGGCGTAGTTCCGCTCCTTGAAGAGGCGGAGTTCCACCACCGGGTGCCGAGTTTTGAGCTCATGATAAATCAGGACGCCTAGGGCCACCACCGCGATGATGGCCAGGCGGGTGATGAAGGCCGAAGAGAACCAGTCTTCCCGCTCCCCTTTGTCCAGCACCACCTGGAGGGCGCCCAGGCCCACCACCAGGAGGCCCAGCCCCCAGTAGTCGATGCTGCCGGCCCGCTGGCGCCGGATATAATCAGGGTCGAAGATGAACAGGTAGGTGAGGATCAGGGAGAACAGGCCGATGGGCAGGTTGATATAAAAGGCCCAGCGCCAGGTGAGGTTGTCGGTGACCCAACCCCCCATGACCGGCCCCACAATAGGGGCGATGATCACCCCGATGCCCCAGATGGCCATGGCCATGCCCCGCTCCTGCACCGGAAAGGTTTCCAGCAAAATGGCCTGGGATATGGGCTGGAGCGCCCCGCCGCCGACGCCCTGGATGATGCGGAAGACGATGAGCATCGCCAGACTGGTGGCCATGCCACACAGCATGGAACTGGCGGTGAACAGCGCCATGCAGAGCAGCAGAAAGCGCTTGCGGCCAAACAGCGCCGACAGCCAGCCGGTGATGGGCAGAATGATGGCGTTGGAGACCAGGTAGGCCGTCAGGATCCAGGTGGTTTCGTCCTCAGAGGCGGCCAGGCTGCCGGCGATATGGGGCAGAGCAACGTTGACCACCGTGGTGTCGACGATCTCCATGAAAGTGCCAGCCATCACCGCGATGGTGACCAGCCATTTGTTGACCGCCACCGGGGAGCCGCTGTTAGGAGTGGTCATCTCGGGCGCACCATCTGATCGATCCGGGCCAAACCTTCGGCGTCCTTGGGATGGCCCCGGCTTTTCCGGCGCTGCCGGGAGGCAGCCAGGGGCCTCATACCAATGAGCATCAAAAGTCTATTTTTTGTCATTCTGAAGCGTAGCGAAGAATCTCGCTTTTAAAGCCGCCGAGATTCTTCACTCCGCGGCGCTCCGTTCAGAATGACATGAATAATCTAACTGTTTTGATTGCAACTTCGACCAAAACTCATTGAGAAGATACACGGCGCTCCGGCCCCGATAGCCGTTTGCCGGTGCGCTCCCGGGTGTCGACGGTGACCACGGTGGACATCCCCAGGCGCAGGGGGCGGTTGGCGGGGAAGGGCGGCGCCAGGGTGATTTTGACCGGGACGCGTTGGACCACCTTGACCCAGTTGCCGGTGGCGTTCTCCGGGGGCAGGAGCGAAAAGGCCGAACCGGTGCCGGCCATGATGGAATCCACCCGGCCGGTAAATTCGACCCCGGGGTAGGTGTCCACCCGGACCCGGGCGGGCTGGCCGATATACAGGTGGTTGAGTTCCGTCTCTTTGTAGTTGGCCTGGATCCACAGCTGGGACGTATCCAGAGGCACGAGCATCATCAACGGCTGTCCCGGCTGAACCCAGTTGCCCACCTCCACCTGCCGCCGGGTGATGTAGCCTTCGATCTGGGCGGTGATTTTGGCATAGCCCAGGTTGAGGCGGGCCTGTTCCAGTTTGGCCTTGGCTTCCTTGATGGCCGGCTGCTCGTCCAGAGGGATGTCGGTGGAGCCGCCGATGGCGGCCAGGGCCTCCTTGAGTTCCCGCTGGGCTTTGTTCAACTCCGCCTGGGTGACCCGGTAGCGGGTCTCCACCTGGTCCAGGGTCTGCTTAGGGATGGTGCGGCGCTCAAACAGGCTGGTATAGCGGCTCTTATCGAGGCTGGCCAGCTTGAAATTGGCCTCCGCCTGGGGCACCCGGGTCTTGGCAGTGGAAACCCGGACGTAGGCCTGGGCCAATTCCTGGCGCAGGCGGCCCAGGTTCCCCTCTTCCCGGGCCACCGCGGTGTCATAGTCCTGGGGCTCCAGGGTCACCAGTACCTGGCCGGGAGTGACATGCTGGTTGTTGTCCACCATGATTTTGGCCACCCTTCCCGGCACCCGGGCCGAAATGACCCCCACATAACCGGCCACATAGGCGTCATCGGTGCTGACGAAAATGTGGATGTGCCTCCAGTAGGCCACTCCGGCCCCGATCATGAGCAGGACCAGGACCCCGATGCCGATGCGGGCGAAAAGTTTACGGGACATGGCGGGGCTGATTTTCCTGGGGGAGGAGTTCATTGATGCTGCCGATGGCCCAGAGCATCTGGGCCTTGGCCATCTGATGGTCGTACACCGCGGTCCAGTAATTGACCCGGGTCCGGGTCAGGAGGGTCTCGGCGTCAATGACGTCGGTGGCGGTCCCGACGCTCTCCTTATACCGCTCTTCGTTGAGGCGCAGATTTTCCTCGCCCTGGGTCACCGCAACTTCCGTGGTCCTGATCCGGTCCACGGTCTCTTTGATCTTCAGGTAAGCAGTCTGGACATCCAGTTGGACCTGCTCATTCATATCCTTATGCTGCTCCTGCAGTTGCTGCACCTTGAGCTTGGCCTGGGATACCGCCGCCTTGGTGTCCAACCCGGAAAAGATATTCCAGTTCATGGCAAAGATGGCAAACCACTGGTGATTGTGCAGCAGGTTATTGTTTACCTGATAGGTATGCCCCGCCTGGACGCCAAACTGGGGAAAGAACTGGGCCCGGGTTTCCACCACCGTCTTTTCCTGCTGCCGGATGCGCTCCTGGGAGGCCTTGAGATCGCTCCGTTGCTTCAAGGCGACGTCCGTGGCCTCTCCCAGGGCCCAGGCCTTGAGGTCGACTTTCTCATCCTTCAGGACCGTGGCGGCGGTCACGGGCAGCATCAGGACCTTGTTCAGCGACGACCGGATGTCGATAAAATCGGTTTCGGCCACGATCAGGTTCTGCTGGGCGTCGGCCAGGGACACCTTGGCCTGGAGCACGTCGTTCAAAGTCACGATGCCAAATTGGTACTGGTCCTGGGCAATGCGGAGATGCTCCTTGAGGTCAAAGACATTCTGCTGGGCCACTTCCACCATTTTCTTGGCCCGGAGGGTTTTGAAGTACCCCTGGGCCACGGTCAGAAAGACGTTGTCCCGGGTCTGGGTGGTGTCCAGGAGACTGGCCTGATGCCCCTTAATGGCCGCCATATATTTGGACGGGGTGCCCCAGAAGTCGAAGAGCAACTGGTTCACGGAGGTCTGGCTGTTCCAGAAGTTCCGGTTGGTCTGGGCAAAGCCGGCGCCGCCGGACGCGCCCGGCAGGCTGCCGCCGAATTTAAACTTCAGCGGGTCATCATAAATGGTTTGGCCCACCTGGGTTTTGACCTGAGGCAGCAGCCCGGACCGAGCCCGCACCATCTCTTCGCCGGCGATGAGGGCCTGAAGGCGGCTGATCTGCAAATTGGGGTTGGCCTTCCAGGCCAGGCGCAGGGCTTCCTTCAAATCCAGGTGGGTGGCCGGGGGTTCGGCGGCCCCGCCCGGAAAGACCGTTGCACCCCACAGTAGGGATGCGAATACGAGCCACCGCCACAGGTTTCTGGCCGTCATAGCGCCGCTTCCTCTGCTAAGGATTGCTTTTTCCGGATCAAACCGGAGGAGATCAGGGTGAGAATAACCGGTAAGGCCTCTTGGGCCGCATCCGCCTGCCCTTCGGCCTTCTGATAGTAGCCGGTGGCCCGGATCAATCCCCGGATCAAGAAGGTGAGCAGGCGGGGATTGGCGGGGATAAAATGACCGGCGGCAATGCCTTCGGCAAACAAGCGGGTCACCAGGGTGACAAATTGTTCTTCCAAGTCCAGGTACGAGCGCCGGAATCCTTCCCGGGATTCCTCCTCCCCCCGGGACAGTTCCCGGGCATACATGGGAAACAACAGCCGCTCCCGGTTGAGATACTCCAGGAGGACGGTCACCATCCGGATCAATCTCTCCGGCGGCGTCCCCGGGGCCTTTAAAGAGGCCTCCACGTCCCGGATGATGTTTTCCCCCGCCCGGGTGATGAGGGCCAGAATCAGATTGTCTTTGCTCTGAAAATAGAGGTACAGCGTGCCCTTGGCCACCCCGGCGGCGGCGGCGATCTCCTCCATGGTCATGGCTTCCGGGCCGCGCTGCTCCAACAGGCTCCGGGCCGCGGCCAGAATCTCCCGGGTGCGGAAGGCGGTGACGATTTCCTTCTTCGTGGCTTTGAGGGACTCGTTCATTTTTCAGGCTTGGTCGCCAGGGGTTACCCACGAGTTGGCTTGCATTAAATTATCATCCGAAACTTCCAAATTTGTTACAATGACTTACGGGTCATTAAAATGACTGTAAGGTCAATAGTAGGTTTTCGGGGCCATGTCAAGAAAAACTTGCAAACTCACATGGCTCTGTTTAGACTAGAAAATATCTACAGGGTTGACAGGAGGCCATAATGCACCGTCGTGACTTTATCAAGTATATGACGGCCTTGGGACTGGTAAGCGGGGCCGGGCGGCTGGTGTTGCCGGAAGAAGTGTGGGCCATGGCCCCCCAGGAAACGCCTCAACCCCTGGTGGCCAAAGTCCAGGGAGCCAATTACGCCCAGATCACCGGAGATGCCATCCAGGCCCTGGGCGGTATGAAAAAATTCGTCAATCCCGGCGAAGTGGTGGTGGTCAAGCCCAACATGGCCTGGGACCGGACCCCGGAGATGGCGGCCAATGCCAATCCGGCGGTGGTGCGCCAGGTGGTGGAACTGTGCCTGGAGGCCGGGGCCAAAAAGGTCAAGGTCCTGGACAACACCTGCCACGACGCCCGCAAGGCCTACGCCAACTCGGGCATCAAGGCGGCGGTGGAGGCCATCAAGGATCCCCGGGCGGTGGTGGAGTTCGTGGATGACCGCGGCTTCGTGGAAGTCAAGATCGAAAAGGCCAAGGCCCTGAAGAAATGGTATTTCTATAAGGAGATTTTGGAGGCCGACCGCTTCATCAACATTCCCATCGCCAAGCATCACTCCGAGGCCCGCCTCACCATGTGCCTGAAGAACATGATGGGGGCCATCGGCGGCTGGCGGGGCCGCATCCATGTGGGTCTGCACCAGAACATCGCCGACATGAACCTGCTGCTGCGCCCCGATCTCCACGTCCTGGACGCCACCCGGATCATGCTGAAAAACGGCCCTTCCGGCGGCAGCCTCGAGGATGTGGCGGTGAAAAACCTGGTGTTCGCCGGCACCGACCCCGTGGCCCTGGACGCCCTGGGCACTGGACTGTTCGGCATGAAACCGGCGGATATCGGCTATATCACCAAGGCCCACCAGGCCGGCCGGGGCGAAATGGACCTGAACAAGATCAAGGTGCTGTAAATCGGAGCTCTAGAGGTCAAAGACCTTTCTGACCGTTTTTTAAATACTGATATAATGAGATAATGATGTAGGGGCGGTGCCCTCACCGCCCCTGCCGGATTTTTGGGGGAATTATAGCAATTGCAAAAGTTTTTTCCGTTCTTGAACATGTCCCAAGAGCCTAATTCCCCCCTATCCCCCCTCTTCCAAAGGGGGGAACTTAGCGGATTTCCTGTGAAAGTCCCCCTTTGAAAAAGGGGGATTTAGGGGGATTTGAGAACCTTCAATGGGAAGCAATTTTTGGCAAACGCTATAAATCTCTCCACCTGACCATGCCCTTAACCTGGTAAAATCTATGGATAAACCCAAAATCGCCTTAACCGGCCGCGGCTATGCCCGCCTCCGCCGGATCATCCAAATCCTTTTTCTGGCCCTGTTTTTCTGGCTGTTTTTGAAAGCCGAATTCGCCGGGCAGGAAAACCTGGCCTGGCCGGTGGACCTGTTCTTCCGCTTCGACCCCCTGATCCTGGCGGTCCACCTCCTGACCTTCAGCCCCCTGGTGGCCGGGCTGTTCTGGTCCCTGGTCATGGTGGCCCTGACCTTCATCCTGGGCCGGTTTTTCTGCGGCTGGGTCTGCCCCCTGGGGACCACCCTGGACGGGTTTCGCCGCTTCCTCTTTACCCCCCGGCCGGACCGCGGCGTGGCGGCCCGGTGGCGCCGGGGCAAGTATTACCTGCTCATCGGACTGCTGGTGAGCAGCCTCTTTTCCCTGAACCTGGTGGGGCTTTTCGACCCCCTGTCCCTGCTCTACCGCACCCTGGCCATCGTCTTTTACCCCGCCTTCGGCTACGGGGTGGAAAAGGCCGGTCTGACCCTCTACCGCCTGGGACCGCCCCTCACCTACGTGAGCGAACCCCTGTATCAATTCTTCAAGGCCACGGTGCTGCCCTTCCGTCCTCTGGTCTACCTGCTGCCGGTTTTCACCCTGGTGCTCTTCGCCCTGGTGGTGGCCGCGGAGCGAGTGGACCGGCGCTTCTGGTGCCGGGCCTTCTGTCCCCTGGGGGCCATTTACGGCTTGATCGCCCGATTCTCCCTGCTCAGGCGGCGGCCGGCGGCCCTCTGCCCCGACTGCGGCGACTGCACCGAAGTATGCAAGATGGCCGCATTCGCCCCGGGCCAACCGGCCCGCCACCTGACTTCCGAGTGCCAGCTCTGCCTCCGCTGCCTGGAAGCTTGTGAACATGAGGACCGGGTTAGTTTTACCTGGACCTCCAAGGCCCCCCGGGCGCCCCTGGACCTGGGCCGGCGCCAGGTCATCACCGCGGTGGCCGCGGGGGTCGTGGCCGTGCCCCTGACCCGCCTGGGCTCCCTGGCCCGGCGGCCCGACGAATTTCTCGTCCGGCCCCCCGGGGCCCAGACCGAGGCGGAGGTGCTCTCCCGCTGCATCCGCTGCGGCCAGTGCATGAAAGTTTGCCTGACCAACGGCATTCAGCCGGTGCTGTGGGAAGCGGGCCTGGAAGGACTCTACACCCCCCGGCTTATCCCGCGGCTGGGATACTGCGCTTATAGCTGCAATCTATGCGGCCAGGTGTGCCCCACCGGGGCCATCCCGCAACTGGAACTGATGGTCAAACAGGCCACCGTCCTGGGGACCGCCGCCATCAACCGCACCCGCTGCATTCCTTACACCGAAGGCGCCGATTGCCTGGTGTGCGAAGAGCATTGCCCCGTCTCCCCCAAGGCCATCACCTTTTCCGAGCAGGAGGTGGTCAATGTCCAAGGGGAACGGGTGAAAATCAAGCTGCCGGTAGTGCATGAGGACCGCTGCATCGGCTGCGGCCACTGCGAACACGTCTGCCCCGTGGGCGGCGATGCCGCCATCCGGGTGAAGCGGTCCCTCAGGGTGGAGATGTGAAGAGTTTTTTAGGGGAAGGGGCCAGGGACTTTCTCCTCAGGAGACCCTATCCCCTCTTCTACCCCCCAATCCCATAAAATGTAGGGTGGGCACCGCCCACCATGAATGAGGTGGGCCAATCACCCTCAAGCGTCATTATCCCGACCAGCCCTTGGTGGGCGTCGGCGCCGTAGTCTTTAAGGGCGGCGAGGTATTGCTGGTGCGCCGGGGCCAGGAGCCGGCCCTGGGTTCCTGGAGCCTGCCCGGCGGCCTGGTGGAGCTGGGGGAGACCCTGTCGGCCGCCATCCAGCGGGAACTGGCCGAAGAGACCGGGCTGACGGTTACCCTCCTGGGCATCGCCGCGGTGGTCGAACGCATCTTCCCCGACCCCGATGGCCGCATCGCCTATCACTATGTCCTGGTGGATTACCTCTGCGACTACCTTGGAGGGGAGTTGAGCCCCGGCTCGGACATCACCGCGGCCAAGTTTGTGCCCGTGGGCGAGCTTGCCGGCTTCGATTTGCCCCAATTCACCGCCGACGTCATCCGCCGGGCCTGGGAACAGAAAAAGCAGGGAGGTTTTTTGCCTCGCGCAAAAAATTGAGGGATGGGCGGAGAAATTGACTCACGAAAATTCCCCGGCCCTCCCCTCAAGACCTTTTATAAGGAGTTTCTGCCAAAAAACTATGAAAAGTCATGTCATTCTGAACGGAGCGCAGCGGAGTGAAGAATCTCGGCGGCTTAACGAGAGAGATTCTTCGCTGCGCTCAGAATGACAAAAATTGTCGTTTATTCTCTCTTTGGCATTATTTCGCCTCGATCTTGGGCAAATTCGCCAGGGCTTGTTTGATCATCTCATCCGGGTCGAGTTCGATATCCTTCAGCTGGCCTTCCAGGAAGGCGTCGTAGGCCGCCAGGTCGAAGTGGCCGTGGCCGGATAAATTAAAAACGATGCACCTGGCCTGGCCGGTCTCCTTGCACACCAGGGCCTCGTCCACCGCCGCCCTGATGGCGTGGGCGGTCTCCGGGGCCGGGATGATCCCCTCGGTTTCGGCGAACAGGCGGGCCGCCTCAAACACCGGGTTCTGAGGGTAGGCCCGGGCCTCGATAACCTTTTCGTGCACCAGTTGGCAGAGCAGCGGGGCGTCGCCGTGGTAGCGCAGGCCCCCGGCGTGGATGCCCGACGGCACGAAGGAGTGCCCCAGGGTGTACATCATGATCAGGGGGGTGAGGCCGGCGGTGTCCCCGAAGTCATAGGTGTAGGCCCCTTTGGTCAGGGTGGGGCAGGCAGTGGGCTCCACCGCCACGAACCGGAGGTTGGCGCCCTTGAGCTTGTCCGGCACGAACGGAAAGCAGAATCCGGCGAAGTTGCTGCCGCCGCCGACACAGCCGATGAGCACGTCCGGCGACTCCCCGGCCAGGGCCAACTGCTTTTTGGTCTCCAGCCCGACGATGGTCTGGTGCAGCATGACGTGGTTGAGGACGCTTCCCAGGGCATAGTTGGTGTCCTCGTGGGTGGCGGCGTCCTCCACCGCCTCGGAAATGGCCATGCCCAGGCTGCCGGAGGTTTCCGGGTCCGCCGCCAGAATATTCCGCCCCGCCTGGGTGCGGTCCGTGGGGGAGGGGTAGACGCTGGCCCCCCAGATGTGCATGAGCGACCGGCGGTAGGGCTTCTGGTGATAGCTCACCTTGACCATGTACACGGTGCATTCCAGGCAGAAAAAGTTGCAGGCCAGGGACAGGGCGCAGCCCCACTGGCCCGCCCCGGTCTCGGTGGCCAACCGCTTGATGCCTGCCACTTTGTTGTAGTAGGCCTGGGGGACGGCGGTGTTGGGCTTGTGGCTCCCCGCCGGGCTGACGGATTCGTTCTTATAATAGATGCGGGCCGGGGTTTTCAGGGCCGCCTCCAGGTTCCGGGCCCGGTGCAGGGGGCTGGGCCGCCACAACTGATAGATGCGCAACACCTCGTCGGGAATAGGTATCCAGCGCTCCGGGCTCACTTCCTGCTCGATTAAGGCTCGGGGAAAGATGGCCGCCAGGTCATCCGGGGTGATGGGTTTCCCGGTGGCCGGGTGGAGATAAGGCGGCATGGGGGAGGGCAGGTCTGGAATAATATTGTACCACTCCTGGGGCATCTCGGCTTCGCTCAGATTTATCCGGTAGGATTCCATATATGGGAAGTGCTCCTTGGGGAAAAGATTGAGGCCAGGAAGGTCCGCCCCTACGAAAAACTGATGATCACAGGCCGGAGGCCTGTACCACTGGCTGCCTAAGATTGATAATGGGGTGCGGTGCGCCCCATCATTTTCCTGGATTAGTTTTTGCGCACGTTTTCCCGGATAAAGCCGATGATGTCGCTGGTATCGGTGCCGGGGCCGAAAATGGCGGCGATGCCGGCACTCTTCAAAGGCGGGATGTCCTCGTCGGGAATGATGCCGCCGCCCATCACCAGGACATCGGTGATGCCTTTTTCCTTCACCAGTTCCATGACCCGGGGGAACAGATAGTTGTGGGCTCCCGAGAGCACACTCATCGCGATGACGTCCGCATCTTCCTGGACCGCGGCGGCGACGATCTGCTCCGGGGTCTGCCTGAGGCCGGTGTATATCACTTCCATGCCGGCATCCCGCAAGGCGGCGCAGATGACTTTGATGCCCCGATCGTGCCCGTCTAAACCGGGCTTGGCGGTCAACACCCTGATCTTTCTTTCTTCCGGCATTTTTTTGTCTCCTGTGACGAAAAGTCTTCCGTAGGGTGCATCTCACGCACCAATTAATCCAAAGTATCGGCGGGCAATGCCCGCCCTACACATCTTGCAGGGGCGGGTTTAAAACCCGCCCCTACAGCTGCTGACCGCTATCCTCATATCAGCGCCGGGGCTTCGTATTCGCCGAAGACGCCCCGCAGGGTGTCACAGACCTCGCCCAAGGTGGCCAGGGCCTTGACCGCCTTCAGGATGGGCGGCATCAGGTTGTCGGTTCCTTCGGCCGCAGCCTTGAGTTCCGCCAGGGCTTGTTTTACGGCGGCATTATCCCGGGTGTTCTTCAGTTCCTGGAGGCGGGCCACCTGTTTGGCGCCCACCTCCGGGTCAACCTTGAGCAGGCCCGTGAGCTTGTCTTCGTGCGTCTGAAAACGGTTCAGGCCCACGATGATGCGCTCGCCTTTCTCGATCTCCCGTTGGAACCGATAGGCGCTGGCGCCGATCTCTTTCTGGATGAAGCCCTTTTCAATGGCAGCCACGGCGCCGCCCATGCGGTCGATCTGGTCGATGTATTCCTGGGCCCGGCCCTCCACTTCGTCGGTGAGCTTTTCAATATAGTAGGAACCCGCCAGGGGGTCGACAGTGTCGCAGACGTTGGTCTCGAAGGCCACCACCTGCTGGGAGCGCAGCGCCACCTGGACCGCCAGTTCGGAGGGCAGGGCCAGGGCTTCGTCGTAGGAGTTGGTATGCAGGGACTGGGTCCCGCCCAGCACGGCGCTCATGGCCTGGAAGGCCACCCGCATGATGTTGTTGAGGGGTTGCTGGGCCGTCAACGAGCAGCCGGCGGTCTGGGTGTGGAAGCGGAGCATCAGGGACCGGGGGTCCTGGGCGTTGAAGCGTTCCTTCATGATCTTGGCCCACAGACGCCGGGCCGCCCGGAACTTGGCCACTTCCTCCAGAAAATCGGAGTGGGAATTGAAGAAAAACGACAGCCGGGGGCCGAACTCATCCACCTTCATGCCCGCGGCGATGGCCGCCTCGACGTAGGCAATGCCGTTGGCCAGGGTGAAGGCGACTTCCTGCACCGCGGTGGAACCGGCTTCCCGGATGTGATAGCCGCTGATGCTGATGGTATTCCACTGGGGCACTTCCTGGGTGCAGTAGGCGAAGATGTCGGTGATCAGGCGCATGGAAGGCCGGGGCGCAAAGATATAGGTGCCCCGGGCCGGGTACTCCTTCAGGATGTCGTTTTGCACGGTGCCGCGCAACTTATCGAAGGGCACCCCTTGCTTCTCCGCCACCGCCAGGTACATGGCCATGAGGATGGCGCAGGGCGAATTGATGGTCATGGAGGTGGACACCTGGTCCAGGGGGATGCCCTGGAACAGTCTTTCCATGTCCCACAAGGAGTCGATGCACACCCCGACCTTGCCCACTTCCCCCTGGGCCAGGGGGTGATCGGAATCATAGCCGATTTGGGTGGGGAGGTCGAAGGCCACGGAGAGTCCCGTCTGGCCGGATTTCAGGAGGAAATGGTAGCGTTCATTGGTCTCGTCGGCGCTGGCGAAACCGGCGTACTGCCGCATGGTCCAAAAGCGGCCGCGATAGGCGGTGGGCTGGACCGCCCGGGTATAGGGATACTGTCCCGGCATACCCAATTGCTTCAGATAGTCGAACCCTTCCATATCCAGGGGGGTATAAACCCGATTGATGGGGATACCCGAGGTGTTGGCAAAATCCGCCTTGCGCTCCGGCATCTTCTGCAACACCTTGGCCACCCGCCCATCATACTTGTCCTTGGCTTCTTTTATCCGTTCCATCTGGTCTTTATCAGACATGCACTCTCCTCCCTCTCCGTTTGATGCGCGGGGCGCTCATCGCAAAAATCACCTTCTTATGGGTTAGAGAAAAATCGAAAACGGCTGAACTTTACCTTATCGTGAAATATTGCACAAGGAAATTTTTGTTTCAGATCATGCAAACATCTATCCTTATACACCATACCAGGCACGCCCGCCGCTGCAAATCAGATATTTCCTTAATTTCGTGTCAAAAATTTTCTGACAATGCCTCGGTGTGTGCGCCCTCAAACCAGGGCGGACACATAGGTCCGCCCCTACTTTGGTCTAAGCCAAATCGCCGCCTGGTCCCGCCGGCCCGCCGGAAAACAAAGGGCGCCCACCCGGAGCGCCCCGATTCAGGAGACGAAAACCTTAACGCCCCTTAAATCTCCCCGTCCTGTTCCATCTTGGCCAGGGCCTCGAACCGGATATCCATGCCCAGGATGCCCTGGATTTCGTCGCTGGCATTAAATACCGGCACGCTGACGGTGATGCACACCGCGCCGGTGAACCGGGAGGTATAGAAGTCCGAGACAAACACCTTGCCGCTCTTGATGGGTTCGATAAACCAGGTGCGGTTGGACAGGTCCTCGTCCAGCTTCATTTCGGCGTACTTGGCCCGGTCCACGATGTGGGTGATGTTCCGGGTAATCTTGCGCCCGTCCAGGTTGACCACATACATGAACTGGGTGAAGGGAAAGTTGTCCAACGCCCGCTGGAGGACCGGCTCCATCAGCGCCGGATCCATGGAGCGTATCTCGGCCGATAAGGCCAGGTCGGCGGCCAGGTGGGCCGCCAGTTTGTAGGCCTTCTGCTTGAGCTGGTCGAATTCCGAGACGAAAAGCTCGGAGAGGTACCGGCGGGCCATGTTTTCCATCTCCTCGTCGGAGATGGTGGTGCAGCGTCCGGACTCGTACATTTCCATGATGCTCTTGAAGATCTTGGCCACCCCGGGGTGGTTCTTGTCCACCGCCCGTTCCCCTTCCAGTTGCAGCCGGGTGTTGAGCCAATGGACGATGCCGGCCTTGCCGGATTTGTCGGTAATGGTGATCCGGATGGGCCGGTTCAAGATCTTGCCGGTATCGAAGGCGTTGTAGATCTCCTCGTTCTTGAGGAGCCCGTCGGCGTGGATGCCGGCGCTGGTATTGTTGAAGTTCTTGCCCACAAAGGGGTAATTGGGGGGGATGTGGTAGCGCAGCTCCCGCTCGAAATACTCGCCAATCTCGCTGATCACCGTGGTGTCGATGCCGTCGGTGGCGCCCCGCAGCGAGATATACTCGATGAGCATGCCTTCGATGGGGGCGTTGCCGGTGCGCTCCCCGAAACCCAGGAGAGCCCCGTTTACCGCGCCGCAGCCGTAAAGCCAGGCGGTGACGCTGTTGACCAGAACCTTGTGGAAGTCATTGTGGCCGTGCCACTCCAGGAGATGGCCCGGCACCCCGGCATCGTCGATCATGGCCCGCACCAGCTTGGGCACGCTCCGGGGCAGGGCGGCGCCGGGATAAGGCACGCCGTAGCCCATGGTGTCGCACAGCCGCATCTTGATGTCGACGCCGCTCTCTTCCCGCAGCTTCATCAACTCGATGGCGAAGGGCACGCAGAAGCCGAAGATGTCGGCCCGGGTGACGTCTTCGAAGTGGCACCGGGGAATTACGCCTATGTCCAGGGCGGCCTTGACGATGCCGAGGTATTCGTCCAGGGCCTTTTTCCGGCCCCAATTGAGCTTCAGGAAGATGTGGTAATCGGACACCGAGGTCAGGATGCCGGTTTCTTTGAGACCCATCCCTTTCACCAGGGCCAGGTCCTTGGCGTGGGCCCGGATCCAACCGGTGATTTGCGGATATTCATAACCCCGCTCCCGGCATTGCGCCACGGCCTCTTTGTCCTTGTCGCTGTAAAGGAAAAACTCGGTCTGCCGGACGATCCCCTTGGGACCCGAGAGGCGATGAAGCAGGTCGAAGATATCCACGATCTGGCGCACGGTGTAGGGCGGCCGGGCCTGCTGCCCATCCCGGAAGGTGGTGTCGGTGAGTAACATCTCCGCGGGGGGGTCGGGCATGACGAATTTGTAGTCGAAGTCGATACGGGCCACTTCCGTATAGGGGAAGATGGTCCGCATCAGGTTGGGCTCTTCCACCTCCTGCAACCGATGATGCCAAAAAGTGGAGTGCTCATGATCCAATAACCGGCGTTCTTTATTCCAGCGTGACATTTTCTTAGTTTCCTGTTTTCAGTTTTCTGTTATCCGTAGGGGCGACCCGTTGGGTCGCCCACGCGTTCCTGACTATGGGCTATCAGCTATTTTCCCAGCCTTAATCCCAACTCCAGATATAGGGCGTGCTGTGCACGCCATCCCGAGTAATTTCGGCGGCCACAGGCCGCCCTATGACCTGGGTGACAGCTACTTCTCCAGCCTCAAGCCCAACTCCAGCAGTTGTTCCGGGTCCACCGGGGACGGGGCCTTGGTCACCAGGCAGGCGGCCTTCTGGGTCTTGGGGAAGGCGATGACCTCCCGGATGGATTTGGCCCCGCAGAGAATCGCCACCAGGCGGTCAAACCCGAAGGCCACACCCCCGTGGGGCGGCGCCCCGAATTCCAGGGCCTCCAGGAGAAAGCCGAATTTTTCCTCCGCTTCCGCCGGGGTAATTTTTAGGGCTTCAAAAACCGCTTGCTGGGTATCCCGGCGGTTGATCCGGATGCTGCCCCCGCCGATCTCGGTGCCGTTGAGCACCAGGTCGTAAGCCCTGGCCCTGACCTTCCCCGGGTCGGCGGCCAGGAGGGGAATGTCTTCCTCCCTGGGGGCCGTAAAGGGGTGGTGCATGGCCGCAAAACGGCCCGCCTCGATATCATACTCCAGCAGGGGAAAATCGGTGACCCACGTCAGGCTGTAGGTATCCTCGGGAATCAACCCTTCCCGTTCGGCCAGATTCAGCCTGACCTGCCCCAGGGCGGTGCAGGCCACGGCCGGGACATCGGCCACAAACAGCAGCAGGTCGCCTTCCTTGGCTTCAAGGCGCGCCTCGATGGCAGCCTTGACCCCGGCGGGAAAATACTTGGCCAGGGGCGACTGCCAGCCCTGGCTCTGGAGCTTTACCCAGGCCAGGCCCTTCGCCCCGTAAACCCCGGCCAGGGCGATGAGGTCGTCCAGATCTTTCCGGCTCAGTTTGGCCAGGCCCGGGCCATTTATGGCCTTGACGATCCCCCCCTGCTCCACCACCTCCCGGAAGCGGGCGAATTCCGCCTCCCGCACCAGGTCGGTGACGTCTTTAAGCTCCAGCCCGAAGCGGGTGTCCGGGCGGTCCAGCCCGAAGCGGTCCAGACACTCCTGGTAGGTCAGCCGGGGGAAGGGCGAGGTCAGGTCCACGCCTTTCAATTCCTTAAACAGGGCCGTGATCATTCCTTCCACCACCCGGTAGATGTCCGCCTCGGTGATGAAGGCCATCTCCATGTCGATCTGGGTGAACTCGGGCTGGCGGTCGGCCCGCAAATCCTCGTCCCGGAAACACCGGCACAGCTGATAATAGCGGTCCAGGCCGGCCATCATCAAGAGCTGCTTGAAGAGCTGGGGCGATTGGGGCAGGGCGAAAAACTGCCCAAGCTGCACCCGGCTGGGCACCAGGTAATCCCGGGCCCCTTCCGGCGTGCTCTTGGTGAGGATGGGAGTCTCCACCTCGATGAAGCCCTGGCCGTTGAGAAACTGGCGGACCACCTGGGCGGCCCGGTGCCGGAAGAGGAGGTTCTTCATGACCATGGGGCGCCGGAGGTCCAGGTAACGGTATTTCAACCGCAGGGCCTCGGAGATGTCCACCTTGTAGTCTTCCAGCTCGAAGGGCGGGGTCTTGGCGGCGTTTAACAAGCGCAATTCTTCCACCAAGACCTCGATCTCCCCGGTGTCCAGGTTCGGGTTGACCATCTCCGGCGGCCGCAGGTTCACCAGGCCCCGCACCGCGATGACGTACTCGTCCCGGAGCACCCCGGCCTTGATGTGCATGTCGGGATTGACTTCCGGGTTGAAGACCACCTGAGTCAGCCCCTCCCGGTCCCTGAGGTCCACAAAGATGAGGCCGCCGTGGTCCCGCCGGCGCTGGACCCAGCCCATGAGCACCACCTCGGCGCCGTTAGCCGCAGCCCGCAAATCACCGCAGGAATGGCTGCGGGTCAGACCTTCAAGTGAATCAAACACGTTGTTTTTCCTTCTCCTACAGCATTTTCCGCCGGGGCGGACCGGGGTGTCCGCCCTTAAAACTCCCCCCTTTTTCAAAGGGGGGCTGGGGGGATTTTGTAAGCCTTGGTAAATCCCCCTAAATCCCCCTTTTCAAAGGGGGACTTGAAGAACCATTTGCCAGTATCGGGGGTTTTCGGAGGAACCCTAATGAGGTTCTTCAGACCGAATTTTCCCGGTCAGATAATCCACCAACTCCTCAAAACGCACCTTCTCCTGCGCCACCGGTGGCCGCTCGCCCTCGCCTGCCGCCAGGTTGGCCGCGGCGCCGGCCTGGGAAGCCAAATTGCGCATAGGCCGCACCTGGGCCAGGCCGGTCTCCAGTTCCTGGTCCCCGACGATGACCACGTAGGCGGCGTTGAGGCGGTCCGCCATGGACATCTGGGCCTTGAGCGACCGGCCCTCAAAATCCATCTCGGCGGCCAAATCCTTTCGGCGCAACTCCTGGACCACGGTGAAGGCCCGTTCCCGGGCGGGCTCTCCCAGGGCCGCCACAAAGACCCGGGGCCGCAAGTCCTGGCCGAAATCCTGGGGCAGCACCTCCAGGAGGCGATCCTCGCCGATGGCGAAGCCGATGGCGGGGAGATCCGGTCCGCCCAAGTCCTTCGCCAGGCCGTTATAGCGCCCCCCGCCCGCCACCGCGTCCTGGGCCCCGAGCCCCACGGCCGCCACCTCGAACGCGGTGCGGGTATAGTAATCCAGGCCCCGGACCAGCCTGGGCTTGAGCTCGTACGCGACGTTAAACCGGTCCAACAGGTCCAGCACCCGGGCAAAGTGGACGGCGCAATCGGGGCAGAGATAATCCCGGATCACCGGGGCGTTGTGCAAAATCCCCTGGCAATGGGCGCTCTTGCAGTCCAGAACCCGGAGCGGGTTGGTGGTCCGGCGGCGTTGGCAGTCCTCGCACAGGCCCTCCCGGTTGATCAGAAACAACCCCAGGGCCGCCCTGAATTTTACCTGGCACTCCGGGCAGCCCAGGGAATTGACCAGCAGGCGCAACTCCCCCGGCAGCAGTCGTTTGAGGATGTGCATCAGGAGCAGGATGACTTCGGCGTCCAGTTCCGGCGCCTCCACCCCGTAGGCCTCGCAGTTGATCTGGTAAAACTGGCGAAAACGTCCCTTCTGGGGCCGCTCGTAGCGGAACATGGGCCCCAGGGTAAAGAACTTTTTGACCCCGGCCCCCTTCTCCAGGCGGTTTTCCAGGACGGCCCGGAGCACCGAGGCGGTGGCCTCGGGCCGGAGCGTCAGAGAGTCGCCCTTGCGGTCGGGAAAAGTATACATTTCCTTGGCGACGATGTCGGTATCGGCGCCGATGGAGCGGGCGAAGAGCTCGGTGCGCTCGAGCAGCGGCAGACGGATCTCCTGGTAGCCGTAGAGGTCAAAAACCTCCCGAGCCACGGACTCCACCCACTGCCAGCGGGAAGTCTCCGGCGGCAAAATGTCCCGCATGCCGCGAATCGCTTTAATCATGGCCGCTTATCTCAAAATCCTGCTAATTCAGTTGAAATAATAAAAATAACCTTTAAGGGGACGGGCTGTCAAGGTGATTTGCGGCATCGTGGACCTAGCCCGCTCCGGGGGTTCTTTCGACACCCTGATGCCTCTATCTTGACAACCAATGAGCCGCATGGTATGTATTTCTTTAACTGACCGAACCCCAGGCAATCCGGAACCCGGTGTGAATCCGGGGCGGTCCCGCCGCTGTAATCGGGGACGGAGAAGGTAAGGCAAGTGCCGGCCACTGCCGGGGGCTTATAAAGACCCTCGGTGGGAAGGCTGACCTCCTCCGGCTGATCCGAGAGCCAGAAGACCTGCCTGGCGGTTTTTTCGTAAGTTAGGCTACTCCTGATGGTAAAGGGAGTTCCATCGACAAGATGGGACTCCCTTTTTTTTATTTCACGCCAAGACGCAAAGGCGCAAAGTTATAAAAACAAATTAATAAAATTCTTGCGATCTTGGCGTCTTGGCGTCTTTGCGTGAGAAATAAAGCTTTCACCCCGGCGGTCGCGTTTTTCGGCTGACCCCGGTAAACCACCCGAGGAAGGAGGACATTTATATGGCAAAATCTAAGAGTAGCACCGTAAAACCCATCAGCATCCGTTACACCTGCGCCCCCAACGGCGATCAGGTGGGCCTGTCCCATTACCTCATGGCCGACGCCAAGAAGGCTAAGTAGGCATGGGTCAGGAAGTTTCGCCTCTGTGGGGTCCGGCGGGAGTCCCGGTGAATGCCGGGGCCGGGCCCCATTTCGACGTTTTGGAGATCGGCCACGACGACTTCGTGGCCCTGATCAGCGCGGACACTGCCTTCTGGGTGCTGGCCCCCCGGGACCAGGCCCTGGAATATCTTTTGGGGCCGGAGTTGCCCCAGATGTTTTTGGAAAAAGAAGCCCGGTTGGCCTCGGACCTCAACAACGTCCGCTTCGGCCTGCTGCCGTCCGCGGTTTATTTCAACCCCACGGAGCGCTGCAACCTGGACTGCGGCTACTGTTACCTGCCCCGGGAGGCCCGGCGCACCGGGGTCCACATGGAGCCGGCTCGCCTCATGGAGTCCCTGGCGATCTTGCAGGATTTCTTTAAGAGCACCCTGCCGGAGGGCGCCCGGCCCCAACTGGTGTTCCACGGCAGCGAGCCCCTGTTGGCCAAGGATGCGGTCTTTGCCGGGATCGAAAAGTACGGCGACTACTTCCGCTTCGGGGTCCAGACCAACGCCACCCTGCTGGATGCGGAGGCCAAAGACTTCCTGATGGCGCATGGCGTGGGCATCGGGCTGTCCCTGGACGGCCCCACCGCCGCGGTGGCCGACCGCACCCGGCGCACCTGGGGCGGGACCGGCGTCTTCGCCGAAACCGTCAAGGCCCTGGAGGATCTGGTGGACTATCCGGGTCTCAACCTCATCACCACGGTGACCAGGGAAAACGTCCGGTATCTGCCGGAGCTGGTGGATTTCCTCCATGCCCGGGGGGTAGGAAACACCCTGCTCAACCCGGTGCGGGGCACCCAGTTGGGCGGCCGGGAACTGATGCCGGACCAGGCGGAACTGGCCCACTTTTTCTTCCAGGCCCTGGACCGGACCTATGAATTGGCCCAGAAGACCGGCCGGAAGCTGGTCATCGGCAACTTCGCCAACCTGCTGTTGGGGCTGGTGGCGCCGGGGGCCCGGCGGCTTATGTGCGACATCTCGCCCTGCGGCGGCGGGCGCTGCTTCTTTGCGGTGGGCGCTCATGGCGAAGTGGCCCCGTGCAGCGAGTTCCTGGGACTCACGGAGTTCCACGGCGGCAACCTCTGGGAGCAATCAGTGCCGGAATTGCTGGCCACCCCGCAGTTCAAACAGATAACCACCCGGGTGACCGAAGGCTTCGCCCCCTGCAACCGCTGCGCGGTGCGCCACTTCTGCGGGGCGCCTTGCCCGGCGGAGGTCTATGCCATCAACGGGCGTCTGGACGCCCCGGCGCCGCTGTGCGACTTCTACACCGCCCAGGCGCAATATGCCTTCCGGGTCATTGCCCAGGGCCGCCTGGACGACTATCTCTGGGACGGTTGGCGGGACGGCTTGGAGGAGATTGTGGTGATGTAGTATTGAGCCAGAAAATTAGAGATAAAAATGGCAGGGGCGGGTTTGAAACCCGCCCCTGCCGCGTTCGGCAAGAGCTTCCTACCGATTTGCAATCAAAAGATAATTATTTGTCATTCTGAGCGCAGCGAAGAATCTCGCTTTTTTAGCCGCCGAGATTCTTCACTCCGCTACGCTCCGTTCAGAATGACATGAAATTAATAGTCTAGTAACCGCAACTTCCTATTGGTCAGCTCTTCAGAACTGAATCTCAAACAGGGAACTGATGGAGTCTTCCTGGTGGATGCGCACGATGGCCTGGGCCAGGAGGGGCGCCACCGTCAGAGGCACGATCTTGGAGCACTTTTTAGCCGCCTCGCTCAAGGGAATGGTGTCGGTGACCACCAGGCGGTGCAGGGGGGATTTTGCCACCCGCTCCACCGCCGGCCCGGAGAGCACGGGGTGGGTGCAGCAGGCGTTGACGTTGCGGGCGCCTTGCTGGATGATGACCCCGGCCGCTTCGCTCAAGGTGCCGCCGGTGTCGATGATGTCATCTAAAATGACCACATCTTTCCCCAGAACCTCGCCGATGAGATTCATGGCCTTGGCCTGGCCCGGAGCATCACGGCGCTTGTCGATCAATCCCAGGGTGGCCGCCAGGCGCTTAGCGTAAGCCCGGGCCCGGGGCACCCCCCCGGCGTCCGGCGACACAATGGCCAGGTCGTCCTGAAAATTCTCCCGGATATAGGGAATCATGACCGGAGAGGCGTAGAGATTGTCCACCGGGATATCGAAAAAGCCCTGAATCTGCCCCACGTGCAGGTCCATGGTGAGAACGCGCTGGGCTCCGGCGGTGGACAACAGGTCGGCCACCAGCTTGGCGGTGATGGGCACCCGGGGGGCCACCTTGCGGTCCTGGCGGGCATAGCCGAAATAGGGGATGACCGCGGTGATCCGCCGGGCCGAGGCCCGCTTCACCGCATCGATCATGAGCAGGAGTTCCATCAGGTTGTGGTTGGTAGGCGGACAGGTGGACTGGATCAGGAAAACGTCCCGGCCCCGGACATTGTCGGCGATTTCTACCCGAATCTCCCCGTCACTGAAGGTGCTGACCATAGCTTGTCCCAGGGGCAGGGAGAGGTGGTCGCAGATTTTGTGGGCCAGTTCCCGGTTGGAATTGCCCGTAAAGATACGGATATTGTTATTGAGCGCCGCATGCATAGGTTAACGTCTCGTGGGAATTCCGTGTGAAATTTATTGCAAGCAATTTATGTTAAATCAAAGGGGAGCATGGATGCAAGGGTAATTTCCGGGGGAGAGATTTTTTCCTGCAGCACCAGGATATTGACGCCGTGCGCCGCGGCCGCGGCCAGTTCCCGAGCATAGGCCGGATCGACGGCGGCAGCGGGCCGCAACACCTGGGCATCGTGGCGCTGGACCACAAAGACGTTCCAGGCCTGGTGCCCCTGCCCCGCCAACTCCCGCAAATGCTCCAGGTGGCGGCGCCCGCGGCTCGTCACCCCATCAGGAAAGAGTGCCACCCCGTCTTCCACCCAGGTGACGCTCTTCACTTCCAAAAAAAGCAGTTTCCCTGCCACCTCCAGGACAAAATCCAGCCGGCTGCCCTGGGGGATGGTAGCTTCGGCCCGGACCCGGGAGGGACGCGGCAGGCCCGGAAGGCCCCCGGCAGCCAAGGCCTCGGCCACCAGGCGGTTGGGAGCCAAAGTATCGATGCAAATCCAGCCGGCGGCGCCGCGGACAAACCGCCAGGTATAGGCGGTCTTGCGCCCGGGGCGCTCGTCATGCGTCAGAAGAATCTCTTGCCCGGGGTCGAGACAGCCGGTCAGGGCGCCGGAATTAGGCACATGAACCCAGACGCGGCGCTGGTCCGGCAACTCCACCAGGGCCAGGAAACGCTGCCGGCGCTCCAGGAACCGGGCCGGGATCAGGGGCGCCGAATAACGCACCGGCGCACAGGGATAGGGAGGCGGAATTTTTGGGGATGGATTTTGATTACATTCATTTTCAACCGGGGAAGTCGGTTTTATGCGGGCAGCTGATTACGGCACGATTTGCTAAAAGGCATACCAGACCCGGAACCAGTTTTGCAGGTCCTTGCCCTGGTCCCGATTGCCGGTTTCCAACTGGCTCTTTAAGAGGAAACTCCACCGTCCCAGGTCGTATTTGAGTTCCGGACCGACGCCCAGGAGCTGATTACCCATGGGGCGTTGAAAGGGGAAGCCCTCTTCGGCAGGGCGATACAGATAGCTGTTGAGCCCCACCCGCAGGTTGGGCACCAGGCGGTAGTCCACGGCGTATTTCATGTAGAGGGGTGATTTGCTCAGCGGTTGCGGGTCGGCGGGGCCTGGTTCCCGGTTATAGCGAATGGAGATATTGAGTTCAGTATTGAGCGGCAGACTGACTCGGGCGTCTCCCCCCTCACTATTGAGTTGCAGCGACGAACCGGGTTGGACACCCATGAATTGAGAACCGGCGGGAGGCAGGGGTCTTTCGCCCTGCATCTGGCTTTCCAGGGAACTCTGGGTTTCAATGGGGAGAATGGGCAGCGATCTGAAGGCGGAGGTGGCGGCCAAACCCGGCGACGGCGCGCACGTTTGCCATAACAGCCAAAAAGCTGTTACCAGCCAGGCTATCCCCCATCTCGCCTGCATTGCTGGACTCCCCCGATTCCATTATCTGACAAATTTGATGATTAATTTTATATTCTAATTGCAATAATGTCAAGGGGGATTTTAAAATTTTACGGGCCGGCCATACAGTTCGGCCAGGATTTCTGCCCCGCCGGCAGCCAGCAGGGTTTCGGCCATGTGGGTGCCCAACCCGGCCGCCTCCGCCAGGGGGGCGGACTTTTGATCCCTGAGACAGCGCCGGCCTTCCAGGTCGCTGATCAGGGCCGAAAGAACGAGAGAGTCCCCCTCAACCCGGCCCAGGGCCGCCACCGGCACCACGCAGCCGCCCTCCAGCCGGGCCAGGAAAGCCCGCTCGGCCGTCACCGCGCTATGGGTGAGCGGGTCATCCAGAAACGCCACGAGTTCCCGGAGGTCATGATCAGCGGCGCGCACCTCCAGGCCCAGGGCCCCCTGGCCCACGGCCGGCAGCATGTCGGATTCGGCCAAGCAGCCCCGGTAAATATGGGCCAACCCCAGGCGGTTGAGCCCCGCCGCGGCCAGGATGAGGGCATCCAGCCCCAAGGTCTCCATCTTTTTGAGGCGGGTGTCCACATTGCCTCTCAAGGGCACCACTTCCAGGTCGGGCCGCCGGTGCAGCAACTGCACCCGGCGCCTGAGACTGCCGGTGCCGACCCGGCCGCCGGCGGGAATCTCGGCCAGGTTGGCGTAGCGGGAAGAGATAAAGGCATCCCGGCAATCTTCCCGGGGCGGCACCGCCCCCAAGATCAGGCCTTCCGGCACCTCCGCCGGCATATCTTTGAGGCTGTGCACCGCCAGGTCCACCTGGCCCGCCAGGAGCGCCTCTTCGATCTCCTTGATAAACAGGCCCTTGCCGCCGATTTGGGCCAGAGGGACGTCTTGAATCTTATCCCCGGTGGTCTTGATGATGACCAGTTCCACCCGGCAGGCGGGGTGGCGCCCGGAAATCTGGGCCGCCACCCAGTTGGCCTGGGCCAGGGCCAGGGCGCTGCCCCGGGTGCCGATTTTAATTTCTGTGGGCAACGTTATCTTTTACCTTGAAAGATACCTGTAGGGGCGGTTCGCGAACCGCCCCTACGGAAAAAATGACTTCGTTATATTTACCCGCAGCTGCTGCAGGAAGTTGCGGCGCAGCCGGTGCAGGAACTACCGCCGCCGCTGGAGGTAGAGGTTAACTTGCCCCCCACCTTGGCGGTACAGGCGCTCATCAACTTTTCCACCTTGGTCTGGCCGCAGTGGGGGCACTCCACCTCCGGGTCGGCCCCGAAGACCAGTTTCTCGAACTCTTGGTTACAGCTATAGCAGCGAAACTCAAAAATGGGCATTACAAAAACCTCTTTCGATTATTTATTTATTATAAAAAACAAAATTGTTAGCATTAATTTTTTATTTTATCATCATTCCATTTTTTACTTATTCCAGGGACAACTATAATATCTATAATTCCATCAACTGACCTTATATCCTCAATAAATTTCCGCGGGTCCAAAAGTTTATGCGCCTGGTCATAGACGAAAACTATAATTCCATCATAAGTCGAATTACTACCAAGGTAGCCAGGAATGTCAGCTAAAATTTCTTCTTGAATTTTTGATATATCTGTTTTTTCTCCTATAAATTTTACCTCAATAAGTCCTTTAAGGTTAGGAATTACAAAATCAGGTTTATATGTTTTAGCTGCAAAGCGCGAAAGAGTATCTTCACGCTCAACACGCTCAAATTGTGATCGCAACATAATCCAAAGAATATCTTGAACTTCCTTTTCATTCTGAGGTGGATTCTGGATATATTTGCAACACTCCCGAAAACGTCTTATGGTTTGGATTAAATTGCTTATAGAAGGCTCTACCTGGGGTACATGAGGATCATTTGCCATTTGACGCACTTTCCCAATAATCTTCAATAATTGATTATAACCCTGGTATTGGTGAATTGTTCTCTCTGAAAGATAACCCGCTTCAATATAATTCGGATATACAGATTTTCCTCCACGACCGTGGACTTCTATCCTGTCAACACCTCCGAATCTATTAATAATCTCTTCAACTTCACCATAACGCATACAAAGGATTGAACGATCTTCAGCGGTCATCTTGCCGCTCTTGTCTTTTTCTAAATATTCGAGAAGCGCTTCTAATTTTTCCAGTGCACCTTGATAGTCCAATCTCTTCCTCTTTTTAAAGACGCAGCTATGATTATCTCTCTATAAATTCACCTTAAATTATATCCTATTTTTTTTCGATGCGCACCAAGGCGCCCTCCGGCACCAGCTTGAGGCAGCAGGGGTCGTCCGTGACTCGCCCCACCAGGTTCACGGCGCTGGCCGGGCGAATCTCGCCGGGGACGCTTCCCGGCGTCAGGCCGAAGAAGATGCAGAAGGCCCGGCCGCTGGGCCAGTAGCCCAGGTCGCCGACGTTTACCACCACCGCGGCGGTCTCATCCAGGTCCGCCACCACCTGCGGCACGGGAAAATAAATCTCCTCACCCCAGAGCTGGGCCCGGCCTTCGATGGGCAGGGCGTCGGCCAGCGCCTGCGCCGTGGGGGAATCGCTCAGATAGCCGTTGAGCCGCAGATCGTCGATTACGATGACAATTTCCGTGGGCATCAGCTTTCCTCCATCTCTTCAATGACCAGGGCCGCGAGCAAGGGGAACAGCAGTTCGTGGTGGCCGGTCAACGCCAGCCCGCGCCCCGCCCCGGCGGTGGGACGCCGCACCACATTGGTGAGCGGCCGGTAGTGCTGGACAAAATCCAAATTTACCGTGGTCAAAGGGGACGCCGGGTGGCCCAGGTTGCGGGCCAGGGTAAGGGCCTTGAGGAAGACTTCCGGGATGATCACCGCCGACCCCAGATTGATAAAGACCCCGTGATCGAGCTCGCTGACCAGGGCCGCGAAGCGGCGAAAATCTAGATGCGTAGTCGCTCCCAGGGCTTCCGGAGCAACCGACGGGTGGAGGTGGATGATGTCGGTACCCACCGCCACGTGCACCGTCAGGGGAACTTCCCGGGCCGCGGCCGCGGCCACCAGGCTCAGGTCCTTATGGGGAAAATCGCTCTCCAGGAGCCGCCGGCCCACCGCCTGACCCAGGCCCAGGCCGAGCTCAGCCCCCCAGGCGATGGCGCGGTTCAAAAATTCGGCGGTTTCCCGGGCCATGCCGAAGCACCCGCAGCCCAGGACTTCATCCACATCCTCGGAGGTGCGGCCCACCATGGCCACCTCGGCGTCGTGGATGATGCCGGCCCCGTTCATGGCCACCCCGGTGATCAGCCCCCGCTCCAGCAGGTCGATGAGCACTGGGCTCAAACCCACCTTTATGGGGTGGGCCCCCATTCCCAGGAGCACTGGCCGCCCCTGCTTCCGGGCCTTGACCCAGGCGGCGGCCACTTCCCGCAGGTCCGCGCCCGCCAGTATCCGGGGCAGGCGATGGGCGAATTCCCGGAAGCTGCCCCCTGGCCGCCAGGGCCTGCCAAAATCCTGGCAGTTGACCTTGGAAGGCCGCTCAGACAAACTATACGTCTTGATGCCGTCCAGTGAAAGAGGTTCGAGCTTTTTCATCCAACCCCCTAAAAGATGGGTTCTGGGTTCTGGGTTCTGGGAAAAAACTCCCAAAACCCGGCACTGTCTGGTTAGGAAATTGCTTGCGGGCGTTTCGCCCCCCTCACCCCAACCCTCTCCCCCCGAAGCGGGGGGAGAGGAGGTAGCTGATGTCGCCGGGTTTAGTAACCATAAGGCATCAGATCGGTTCCGCTTTTTTCCCTCTCCCCCAATGGGGGAGAGGGTCAGGGTGAGGGGGAAGTAATCTTCTCAGAGCAAAAAGTGTATTAGTAAATTTATGAACTGCTGGACAACGCATAACGAGTTCTTGTAGGGTGCGTCCTACGCACCAATTAATCAGAGCAAATCTCGGGCAATGCCCGTTTCACATAATCTGTGGAAAATTCCCAGAATCCAGAACCTATAACCTAGAACCTTGAAACCTGTTTTAAAATTTTTCCGGGAAGAGCAGATAGTCCACCAGGTCGCAGAGCACGTGCCCGATAGTGATGTGGACTTCCTGGACCCGGGGGGTGTTCCTCGAGGGCACGACCAGGGCAAAATCCGCTGCGGCCGCCACCGGCCCGCCGTCGCCGCCGCTTAAGGCCAGGGTTTTCATACCCAGTTCCCGGGCCGCTTCGAGCCCGGCCACCACATTGGGAGAGTTGCCGCTGGTGCTGATGCCCCAGGCCAGGTCCCCGGGCCTCCCCAACGCCCGCACCTGTTTGGCGAATACCTGCTTGAAATCGTAGTCATTGGCCACCGCCGTCAGGATCGAGGTGTCGGTGGTCAGGGCCAGGGCGGCCAGGGGCGGCCGCTCCACCTGGAACCGGTTGACGAACTCCGCGGCCAGGTGCTGGGCGTCGGCGGCGGACCCGCCGTTTCCGAAAATCAGCACCTTGCCCCCGGCCTGGAACACCTCCGCCAGCAATCGGGCCGCGGCCAGAACCTTTTCTCCCTGGTCGCCGAAAAACCGGTCTTTGAGGCGGATGGATTCTTCCACCATCATCTTAAGTCGCGCCAGCGGGCTCATGCTGCCTCCAGTGACATTATGCATCTCAAGCCAACAATTTCATATACCGCACCGGGCTGAAATGGACGGTTTCCATCAAGGCCACCAGTTGCTTGGCCAGGTCCAGGGCCTTGGGGTCCTGGGTCGCCCGGGCCGCCACCGCCGGGAAACGGTCTTGCATCAGGGCAAAGAGGAAATTCTGGGCCGTGGTGAGTTCCAGAGTGAGGGGCATCCGGCTCACGAAACTCAAAAAGTCGTTGAGGCGGGTCACGGTTTCTGTCTGGAAGGCCTCGCTCAGGTCCCGGAGATGCCGCTGGAGGATGCGACCCAGAATTGCGGCCCCCTCAAAGGTCTCCAGCTTCAACCCCATGAGTTGGGCATCGGCGATCACCTCCATAATCTCCTCGGAGGCCGACAGGGAAATCGGCTCCGGCTCCATCCGGCGCAGGAGTTGGACCAGGCGGCGGTTCAGGGTGATCTCCCCCAGGGCGCGGTACAGGCGCGGCAGGGGCAGACCCTCCACCGCCATGGCCTTGAGCAAGGGCCGGGTTTCGCCGAAACTATGAGCAATGGCCTCCAGCGCCTCTTCCTGGTTGGGCCGCAACAGGTCCTGAAAGACCTGGAGCTTCTCTTCCTGAAAAATATCATGGATGCTGTAGTAGGTCTCCCCCAGCCGCCGCACCATGAGGGGGATCAAATCCTCCGGGGCCTCTTCCAGAACCCGGAAGAACTCCTCCCGCAAGGAGAGAAACTCCTGGGGCGAGAGATTGGCCTGCCCCTGGGTGCGATAGAGGTAGCTTCCCAGGAAGGCGGTGAAAAAAGCCAGGGTCCGGATCTCCCGGGTGATGCCCGAGGTCAGGCGCAAGCGCCCGGCGGCGAACTGCATCGAGCCCTGGGTCTTGGCCTCCAGGTCCATGGGTTCGGCCCGGTAGTGGTAAATATGGTGGGGGCACTGGCGCTCCCGGTCCTTGAGCCATGAAATCACCCACTGGTTGGCCACCTTGGCGTAGTCTACCACCGCGGGCTTGATCCGTTTCTGGTAAATGGTGAGGCCGTTGCCCTCCTTGGGAATATTGCTCACCGCCCGCTCCAGGATTTTCAGAAACGGCGCCTCCAGAGGCTCGGTGGTGAAATGCTGGCCCAACTGCAGCGCCCGGGCGGCATACTTGATCACCTGCAAGGATTCCAGTCCCGAGATATCCGCAAAGAACCAGCCGCAACTGGTGTACATCAGCAGGGCGTGGCGCTGCATCTCCAGGAGCTTCAGGGCCGCCACCCGATCATCCTCTCTGAGTTTGGGTGTTCCCTGGGCGGCGAAGAAGTTATCCAGCCCGCCGTCGCGGTCCAAGATGACGTCCACGTAGGCGTTGCGGGCCTGCCAGGGGTCCTGGAAGTACTTCTGGCCCTCGGCCTCGAAGATGGCCGCCAGTTTCTCATTCAAGAAATCGAAGGATTTCCGCAGTGGGGTTCGCCAGCGCTGATTCCAGCCAGGCTGGCCGCCGGTTTCGCAGCCGCAATTTTCCTTCCAGCGCCCCACCCCGTGGGCGCAGCTCCAGGAGCTGCCTTCGCCCTCGGCTCCCAGGGCGAGTTCCACCTCCATTTTCGGGGGCGCCAGCGCCAGAAAGGCGGCGTAATTGGTGAGCTGGAACCCTTTGGGGGGCAGCACCTGGGTGAGGGCATGGGCCAGGGCCAGCTCGCCGAATTTCTTGTGGTGGCCGTAATTTTCGCCGTCGGTGGCCACACTCAGCAGTTGGGGCCGCTGGCCGGCCGGGGAAAAACCATCCACCAGCCGGGCTGCCAGCCGGTAGCTGTCGGTGAGCAGGTCGCCAAAACTGATATCTGCGGCCACTTCGCCGTTATAGAAAAAAACATCGATGTAGCGCCGCTTCCGGGGGTCCTCCGCCTTCCCGGGCAGGTAGCAGCGGTAGGCCTGGGTGGTATCCAGGCCGCTGGACGCCGGGGTCCACTCCCCCCCGGCCAGGGGGCGCACCCGCTTGCCCTGGTAAGGCGACAGGAGGACGAACTTCATGCCGTGGTCCAGCAGGGTGGCCAGGGTAGGATAATTCACCGCAGTCTCCGGCAGCCACATGGCCGCGGCCGGCCGCCGGAACCGGTGCTCGAAGTCCTTGAGGCCCCAGACGACCTGGGTCTCCCGGTCCCGGGCGTTGGCCAGGGGCAGGATGGCATGATTGTAAGCCTGGGCCAGGGCATTGCCGTGCCCCAGGGCCGCCAGACTCCGGGCGTCGGCCTCCAGGATCCGGGCATAGGTGTCCGGCGCCTGCTCCTGGAGCCAGCCGATGAGGGTGGGGCCGAAATTGAAGCTGAGATGCTGATAATTGTTGACGATATCCAGGATGCGGCCCTGGCCGTCATAGACCCGGGCTACGCCGTTGGGGCGATAACACTCGGTGGTGATGCGGGCATTCCAGTCGTGAAAGGGGGTGGCGCTGGGCTCCACTTCGATCTGTTCGATCCAGGGATTTTCCCGGGGAGGTTGATAAAAATGGCCGTGGATAACCACATATCCCTGGGGCGAGATTTTTGCCGGTAACCCATCCATATCTGCTCCGTTCCCGAGAGGCCGCCCCCCCGCCATAGCCTCGCTGCTCCTGCCCGGGGGAGGACGGAAAGCTCGCGCTGGCAAAAAATTGAATTTACGTCATAATAATGCGGGCGAGGGGTCGAGTCAATCGCAGGTTGTCAGAGTCGCCGGATAAAATGCCCGCGTCGCCAACACCCGACTAAAACCGGTCTTTTCTGTGATTTATCCCCGCAATTGGGTTGACAAGGTCAGAAAATCCGATAAACTTGATTGTCTAAAGTTCGTATTTTTTTGGAGGCCACAGTGTACGCCATTATCAAAACCGGCGGGAAACAATACCGCATCTCCCCCGGGGACGTGCTCCGGGTGGAGCGCCTTCCGGGCGAGCGCGGCGACGAAGTCATTCTGGACCAGGTCTTGCTGGTGACCGACGGCGACGCCGTTCAGGTGGGCCAACCCCTGGTTCCCAACGCCACCGTGCGCACCGAAATCCTGCGCCAGGGCAAGGGCAAGAAGGTCCTGATCTTCAAGAAGAAACGCCGGAAAAATTATCGCCGCAAGCAGGGCCACAGGCAACTGTTCACCGCCTTGCAAATTCAGGAAATCATTGTATAATATGCTAAGGGCGACCCACCGGGCCGCCCCTGCGAAACTTGCCCCTTAAGAAATTTGGGGTTGAGATTAAGGAATATACCATGGCACACAAAAAAGCTGGCGGCAGCTCACGCAACGGCCGGGATAGCGCCGGAAAACGCCGCGGGGTAAAAAGATTCGCCGGGCAGACCGTGAAGGCGGGCACCATCCTGGTGCGTCAGGTGGGCACCCGCATCCACCCGGGGACCAACGTCGGCATGGGCCGCGACTTCACCCTGTTTACCAAGATCGACGGGGTGGTGAAATACGAGGCCTTTGGCAAAGATCGTAAGCGGGTCAGCGTTCTTCCAATCACTTGAAGTCTTTTCCCGATGAGGTCGATATCACGGTCCGGGCCGGGAACGGCGGCCCTGGCTGTGTCAGCTTCCTCCGGGCCCGCTTCCAGCCCCGGGGCCGGCCCGACGGCGGCAATGGCGGCGCCGGCGGCGACGTCATCCTCGAAGTCTCCTCTTCCCTTCGCACCTTAAGCCTTTTCAAGCGCCGGCGCGTCCTGGCGGCGGAAAACGGCCGCCGGGGCCAGAGCAAGGACCGCCACGGCAAAAACGGCGCCTCGGTGATCGTGCCGGTGCCTTCGGGCACCCGGGTCTTTGACGCCGACAGCGGCCGGCTCCTGGCCGACCTCATGACCCCCGGACAACGCCTGGTCCTGGCCAAGGGCGGCCGGGGCGGCATGGGCAACGCCCACTTCACCTCCTCCCGGATGCGCTCCCCCCGCTTCTGCCAACCCGGCGAGCCGGGCCGGGAACGCCGCATTCACCTGGAACTCCAGATCCTGGCGGACGTGGGCCTGATGGGGGCCCCCAATGCCGGCAAGACCACCCTGCTCAGGGCTCTCACCGCCTCCAAGGCCCGGGTCGGCGCCTTTCCCTTCACCACCCTGAGCCCCCAGCTGGGGGTCATGGGGCCGGAGGCCGATTACGAGCCCCTGATCCTGGCGGAAATCCCCGGCCTCATCGAAGGGGCCCACCTGGGCAAGGGTCTGGGTCACCAATTTCTCCGGCACCTGCAGCGCACCCGCCTCCTGATCCAGGTCATCGACGTGAGCGCCATTGACCCGGCTGCGCCCCTGGCGCCGCTTTCCATGCTGGAAGAAGAAATGCGCAACTTTGACCCCTCTTTGCTGGACAAACCGCGCCTGGTGGCGTTAAATAAGATTGACGCCCTGACTCCGGACTTTCCCCGGAACGAGGTTGTTCTGGCCTATGAACAGGCCGGGTGGCGGGTCTTTGCGGTCTCCGCCCAGACCGGCGCCGGGCTTTCCCCCTTGCGGCAGGCTATCTGGGAAGAATTTAGCGTAACAGCTTAATAAATTTAGTATATTTAAACTCTGCCGTGAAAAGTTCAAGGTTCAAAGTCAAAAGAAAAGGCAGACATGAACTTTTCATGATTTACGGGTGGGTCAAAAGCCCATGAATGACTATTCCGAAAAGTTCTTCCGGTGGCACAGGCTTTCCAGCCTGTGCAGACTGCCTGGCGGGCGCGGAGGCCCGCCCCACCAACCTTTTCATGCTTTGCGGGTGGGTCAAAGGCCCATGAGGAACCGCCCTAACCAGTCAGCCCGAGATGATATTCCCCCCTTTCTTAAAGGGGGGTCAGGGGGGATTATAATCAGGTTGATAATCCCCCTAAATCCCCCTTGAGAAAAAGGGGACTTGACCGCAGCCGTTGAGAAAAGTTGTCTCATTATATGGCCTATGAGGTTTGAGACACGACGAGAGGCGCTCTGGCCGTGGATTCCTTACGACAGCAGTACCTGAATAAAGCCAAGCGGGTCGTCCTCAAGCTGGGGAGCGCGGTCTTGACCGCGGCCGACGGTCTCAACCAGCCTCTCATCCAGCGCCTGGTGGGGGAGATCGGGCAACTTAGCTCCGAGGACCGGGAGTTCATCCTGGTCTCGTCCGGGGCCATCGCCGCCGGCTGCCGCAAGCTGGGGTTTTCCTCCCGCCCCGCCGGCATCCCCCAGGCCCAGGCCGTGGCCGCCGCCGGCCAGAGCGTCATGATGCACACCTACGAGTTGGCCTTTGCCGAGGTCGGCCTCAAGGTGGCCCAGATTCTCCTCACCCACGACGACCTGGAATCCCGGCCCCGCTTCCTCAACGCCCGGAATACCCTGTTCACCCTGCTGGGCTGGCGGGTGGTGCCCATCATCAACGAAAACGATACCGTGGCCACCGACGAGCTCAAGTTCGGGGACAACGACAACCTGGCCGCCCTGATCTGCAACCTGGCGGGCGCCGACCTCCTGGTGCTCCTCACCGACACCGACGGCCTCTATAATAAGGACCCCCGGGAACACGCCGACGCCCGCCTGCTGCACCAGGTGGAGTCCATCACCGCCGACATCGAGCGCGCTGCGGGTAAACGCCCCGGCGCCCTGGGCCGGGGCGGCATGGTGAGCAAAATCCAGGCCGCCAAAAAGGCCGGGGCTGCGGGCCTCCCCACCCTCATCGCCAACGGCCTGATCCCCGGTATCCTGGAGAATATTTTTAGCGGCCAAGAGGTGGGCACCCTGTTTTTGCCCCAGGACCAGAAACTCACCAGCCGCCAGTACTGGCTGGCCTACAACGTTACCCCCAAGGGGGCCTTGCTGGTGGACCCCGGGGCCAGAAAGGCCCTGGTAGACGGCCACAAGAGCCTGCTCCCCGCCGGCATCCTCGAGGTCTTCGGGGGTTTCCGCAAGGGCGACGCGGTCCACCTCATGGGCTCTGAAGGCAAACCCTTCGCGGTGGGCCTTACCAACTATTCGGCCCGGGAGATCGGCCAGATCAAGGGCCGCCAATCCCAAGAAATCGCCCAATCCCTGGGCCATAAGGCCTACGACGAGGTCATCCACCGGGATAATTTGGTGATCTTTCCGGAGGTTTGAGGATAGGGAATATTGTGGCTGGGGGAGGGGGTTAAGGGCAAAAGCCCTTAACCACTCTAATACCATTTAGAATTGCTTTCATAATTGAGAGCCTAACCAATTTATAGAATTTATAAATTTAAAATTGTGGGGAATAGAAGTTGGGCAAAAGTGATTGGAATGAAAATATAAAAATTATAAAAGAGAAAATAACATCTATTGATTTAGATGCTGTTTCCGATCCCAGTCTAAATTATGATTTAGACGAAATGGAAGTCATAGGTGATTGGATTTTTTCAGCCGCCGTTCCCTATGATGCCCCTAAACAATTAAAGAAAAATGTGCTCGCAGCTTTGAAGGCCGTTGGTGGAAATTATCAATCAATTGATTATGTACTTAAAAGATTTGGAGATATTTGGGTATTTCCTGATCCTCCTGAAGAAAAGGAAATTTTTTATCGAATTCTAAGGGAACTTAAGCAAGAGATAGAATCTATAATTAATTCAATTAGTTCTTATAAATCTGTTTACTTGGGAGAACGTCTGGCGAGGAATGCATTAGTTAGGTTAAAAGCTAGCTTTCGTTCATCAACATTGTTGATATCTCAGGGGTATTTTTTTGAGCCCACAGCTATATGTAGGTTAATTTTAGAACAAATTGCATGGGCCTATAGCATATATGAGATAAATGATAAAGAGAAAATTAGTAATCTAAAGCCTACAAAAGCTATATCTAAGCTCAAGAAATTAGTACGTTATAGCGGTAGCTTGTATGGAACACTTAACATTGTAACGCATATTGATCCTGAATACGACCATGATTATTCATTCGAAACTGAAGATGGTATAATATTTATTAATTATACTATACCTGACAAGATATTTCTGGTGCTTTATTTTCTATTAATAAATGCCGATATATTCAGAATAGCATCTGAATATATATTTAGATACTATGATATTAGTTTAAGGTCATGGGAAAAAAATAAAAAAGGCGAGATGATTCTTGTTAAAGATAGACCTCTTAATAAAGAAATTAAATTGGTATCAAAAAAGCTTTTTAAAGATTGAACGGAATATTAATTCTTGATTATTAAAGGAAGAACCCTTTTGAACCTCGACGACGCCATAGTTCTGGAAACCTTTTCCAACCGCATTGAGGCCGAGATGGCCGCGGGGCTGTTGGAGTCCGAAGGCATCGAGGCCATGGTCATGGCCGACGACGCCGGCGGGACCTACCCCATGCTCCAGTTCATCCGGGGGG